>Ga0302324_100016821_pt1 | contig 14547 bp, 14 predicted proteins | sample Palsa_T0_1_FD_201949 | JGI IMG/M metagenome (GOLD analysis project Ga0302324, IMG submission 201949) | Peat permafrost microbial communities from Stordalen Mire near Abisko, Sweden - Palsa_T0_1 | ecosystem: Environmental > Terrestrial > Soil > Palsa > Peat permafrost | place: Sweden: Abisko...
CGGCGACTACGGAGATGTCGGGCCGACCATTGGCGAATCACATGGCACCTTCACTTTTATGGCTTCGCTGAAGTTCAATATCTTCGATGGCGGCCGCATCGGCTCGGATGAGATTCAAGCGAAGGCTGCTTTGAAACAGCGCCAGGACGAACTGGCCGATCTGGGCGGACAGATCGATTATCAAGTTCGTGCGGCCTTTCTCGACATACAATCGGCCGCCGATCAAGTGGCCGTGGCGAAGAGCAATTTAGAGCTGGCCAACGAGACACTTGAACAGGCGCGAGACAGGTTCACGGCCGGAGTGACCGATAACATCGAGGTGGTGCAGGCTCAGCAGTCGGTCGCCAGCGCGAATGACAATCTGATCTTCGCGCTCTATTCCCACAACGTGGCGAAGGTAGCTTTGGCGCGGGCGCTGGGCGCAGCCGAACGGGGAATCCAGAAGTTCATGGAGGTGAAGTAGAGATGGCGGACACCGTGGCTGAAGGGAATAAGACAACATCCTTGTCGTCAACGCGCCCCACGCCGCGCAAGAGCCGGCGCAGCGCGGCGCGCATCATCGTGCCCATCGTGATCGTGATTCTCCTGGTGGGCGGCTACTTTCTGTGGAAGCACTTTGACGCTTATGAGTCGACCGACGACGCTCAGATCGACGGCCATGTTAATGCTATTAGTGCGCGTATCAGCGGCAACGTGATTCAAGTACTGACGGACGACGAAAGGTACGTGAAGGCTGGCGACGTATTGGTACGTATCGATCCCCAGGATTACCAGGTCGCGGTTGCCAAAGCGGAAGCCGATCTGGCCGATGCCGAGGCGGCGCTGCAAGGCTCCCGCGTCGATGTGCCCATTACTTCCACTAATACGTCCAGTCAGTTGAGGACGGCTCACTCGGGTCGCACGGATGCCGACGCGGTCTTGACCGGCTCTCAGCGGCAGTTAGATGCAGCCGAGGCGCGGCTGGATACGGCCAAAGCCCAGGTACGCCAGGCCGCCGCGGACTATAAAAAGGCCGGCGACGATGTGACGCGCTACAAGCTCCTGGTCGCCAAAGACGAGATTTCCCAGCAACAGTACGACACTGCGGTTTCGACGGCCGACGCCGCCAAAGCCACGGTCGATGCGCGCACCGCGTCGGTCACCGAGGCCGAGCAGAACATCCGCGTCGCGCAGAGCGGAGTGGAAGAAGCGCGCGCTAAGATCGCTCAGGCGGATGCGTCCGTTCAGGCTGCCATGACCGCGCCGCAGCAGGTCGCCGTTATCAAGGCTCGCGCCCAATCCGCGCAAGCCCAGGTCGCCCAGAGGCGCGCGCTGCTCGATCAGGCCAAGCTCAACCTAGGCTATTGCGTAATCGTCTCTCCGGTGAGCGGAATCGTCGGCAAGAAAACCGTGGAGATCGGGCAGAACATCTCGCCCGGCCAGCAATTGATGGCCGTGGTTCCGCTCGACGATATCTGGGTGACCGCCGACTTCAAAGAGACCCAGCTTCGCCGCATGAAGCCGGGCCAGGTGGTCAAGTTCAGCGTAGACGCCTACAGTCGCGAATACACTGGAAAACTGGAGGGAGTCGGAGGCGCCAGCGGCTCCAGGTTCAGCCTGCTGCCTCCCGAAAACGCTACCGGAAACTACGTAAAGGTCGTACAGCGGATTCCGGTGCGAATCGATCTCGACCCGGGCCAGAACGACGATCACCGTCTGCGGCCCGGCATGTCGGTCGATCCCAAAGTCTACGTGGAGTAAACGCTCAAGGCGTATATGGCCGAAACAACCGAAAGCGCGCCGCCTGTCGCCGCCAAGGCAGAGGGTCCGTGGAAACCGAAATTCAATCCCTGGTTAATCGCCATAGTTGTCGCAATGGCCGCGTTCATGGAAGTCCTCGACACGAGCATCGCCAACGTCGCGCTGCCGCATATAGCGGGGAACCTGGGCGCCAGTAACGATGAGAGCACCTGGGTGCTCACTTCGTACCTCGTATCCAATGCCATTGTTCTTCCCATCAGCGGATGGATTGCGGGCCTGTTCGGGCGCAAGCGTTTCTTTCTCGTCTGCATTTTCCTGTTCACCCTCAGCTCACTGGCTTGTGGCGCAGCGACAACCCTGGGTCTGCTGATCGTTTTCCGTGTCATCCAGGGCGTAGGCGGTGGCGGACTGCAGCCCACGGCCCAAGCCATTCTTGCCGATACGTTCCCGCCGCATCAGCGCGGCCTGGCCTTCGCGCTCTACGGCATCACCACCATCATGGCGCCCACTATCGGCCCTACGCTGGGTGGCTGGATCACGGATAACTACTCGTGGCGCTGGATTTTCTACATCAATCTGCCCATCGGAATCCTCACCCTGTTTCTGGTGTATCGGATGGTGGAGGATCCGCCGTATCTGACGCGCGTGAAGGGAGCCGCGGTGCGTGTCGACTACATTGGCATAGCGCTTCTGGCGCTGGGCGTCGGCGCTCTCCAGGTCCTGCTCGATAAAGGCCAGGAAGACGACTGGTTCGGCTCACATTTCATCGTTACCCTCATGCTGGTCTCGGCCACCTGCCTGATCGCTCTGGTCTTCTGGGAATGGCATCGCGACGAGCCCGTTATCGATATACGCCTGTTTAAGAGTTTCAACTTCGCCACGGCGAACCTGATGATGTTCAGCCTGGGCATTATTCTCTTCAGCAGCCTGGTGATGATGCCTCAGTTCCTCCAGACGCTCCTGGGATATACCGCGCAATCGGCCGGGATGGTTCTCTCGGCCAGCGGCCTCATGGTGCTGTTGATTATGCCCGTCGTGGGCCAGCTCACCACGAAGATGCCGGCAAAATACATCATCGCCTTTGGCTGGCTGTCGCTCGCCTGCGCCATGTATTATTCCACCAGGCGCGTGGATCTGTTGATAAGCTTCAAGGCGGCGGCGTGGCTACGCGTGGCGCAATCGTTCGGCCTCGGCTTTCTGTTCGTGCCGATCACTCTGGCGGGTTACATCGGGATTCCTCCGGAAAAGAGCAATAGCGTTTCGGGCCTGGTGAATTTCATGCGCAATATCGGCAGCAGCGTGGGAACGTCCATGGTGACTACCATGCTCGCGCGGCGGGCGCAATTCCATCAGTCGATATTGGCGTATCATGCGACTAACTTCGATCCGGCGTTTCGCAACCAGGTGAGCGGCCTCGGCCAGCAGCTCTTCCACTCCGGCACCAGCGCGGCCGATGCGCAGACGCACGCATACGGGCTGATTTACCAATCCATGCAAGCGCAGGCGCAGACGCTTGCCTATATCGATACTTATATGGTGCTTGCCATCGGCGCGGGCATCATGTTCGTGCTCGCGTTTATCATTCGCACGAACGACCCGCACGCGGGCGGAGAGGTTGCCGTGGGCTAGCAAAGTTACCGGGCCGCGTGTGTAAGCAAGCGGTCTTCGGTCGTTTGGGGGACGATTCATGATCAAAGTGGTTACCATTGAGCGCGAATACGGAAGCGGTGGCGCGGACATCGCCAGGAAACTTGCCGAGCGGCTGGGCTGGAAGCTGTGGGACCAGTTGCTGACCAACGAAATCGCCCGCCTGATGGATTGCCCAAGCCGTACGGTGGAGGAGCACGAGGAGCGTCGTGATCCGCTGCACTACCGGCTGTTCAAGGCTTTCATGCGAGGCAGCTTCGAAGGGAGCCTGAACGCCCCGCGGCTGAAGCTCGTGGACGCCGAGTGCATCCGGGAAGTCACCGAGAAAGTCGTTACCGCGGCTGCCAAGGAGGGTAACTCGGTCATCGTAGGACGCGGGTCGGCATACTACCTCCACGCCCTTCCCGACGCCTTTCACGTTTTTGTTTATGCGCGCTTCGAAGAGAAGGTTAGCCGGTTGCGGGCCATGGGTAAGAGTGAGGAGGAAGCCATCCAGCTCGCGGAGACCGTGGACCGCGACCGTGCGGCTTTCATCAAGCAGTACTTCGATGTAGAGTGGCCTGCCCGTCAGTTCTTCCATCTCATGATCAACTCCACGATTGGGGAGGACGCGGTGGTTCAGACTATCCTCAATGCCGCGCAGCTGGATAAGAGCTGAACTCAAGCGGAGGTGCGCTCCCCAATCGTGCGAGCCAGATCGTCGGTATGCTGCGAACCTACCAGCACTCGCTCGCCGCTCGCCAGCACCATTCGAACACCGCGTTTTCCGCGCGCGTTGTAGACGATGCCGCGCGCCGCCCAGCGCACGCCCCACCCGCCGAAATCCTTGATGGGCCGGTATGTAAGCGCTTCTACGGTCCGGATTTCGTTCCACGGGATGGTGCGCGCCGGCCACAGCAGGACAAAGCGAATCCATAGACCATCGGTGCGAACTTCGGTGATCAGCCTCGACTGGTTCATCCAGACGGCCACCACCGCGGTGACCACCAGAGCCGGCCACAACAGAAAAGCCGATATCGCTTGCCGGTATAGCCCGTAACCGATGATGACCACCGGAATCAGCCACACGGCCGTCCAAAACCACTCAAACCGCTGCTCTTCGCGAAAATAAACCATGTCGCTTATGCTACCTTGCGGTGGATGGCCAAAATCGAAAGGGTCCTGATCAGCGTCACTGATAAGACCGGCATCGCGGACTTTGCCCGCCGCCTGCGCGAGTTCGGTGCGGAGCTGATCTCCACGGGCGGGACCGCGCGGCTGCTGCGCCAGTCCGGTGTTCCAGTGACCGACGTTTCTGAAATCACCGGCTTTCCCGAAATGCTGGACGGGCGCGTGAAAACCATGCACCCGAATGTCACCGGCGCCATCCTCGCTATGCGTGACAAGCCCGCGCACATGCAGTCGCTGGCGGCGCATGGCATCCAGCCCATCGATATGGTGGTGGTGAACCTGTATGCGTTTGAAGATGTGGCCGCCAGGGCGGATGCCGGCCTCGCCGAGTTGATCGAGAACATCGATATTGGCGGACCCACCATGATCCGCTCGGCGGCCAAGAACTACCAGGATGTGGCAGTGATCGTCTCTCCGGAAGATTACGCCGGGGTCCTTGCTGAGATCGAGGCCAGTGGCGGCCTTTCCGTGGAAACCAAATGGCGGCTGGCGCGCAAGGCTTTTCGCACCACTGCCGATTACGATCGCGCGATCAGCGCCCGGCTCGGTCGTGTCGATGATCCCGACGCCGCCGCGCTTTTGCCCGTCTCGCTGGATTTGCGGGCCGACAAGATCATGGACCTGCGCTACGGCGAAAATCCGCACCAGTCAGCGGCACTCTATGGTACGCGGGGAGCCGGCATTGCGGGAGCTGCGCAACTGCAGGGGAAGGAGCTTTCCTACAATAACCTGGTCGATCTCGACGCCGCCTGGCAGCTGGTGAACGAATTCGATTCGCCGGCGACCGCCATTATCAAACACACCAATCCATGTGGCTGCGCCGTGCAAGACACGTTGGCCGCGAGCTACCGTAGGGCGTTCGAATGCGACACCGTGTCGGCATTCGGCGGAGTGGTGGGGTTCAATCGCGCGGTGGATGAAGAGACCGCGCGGGAATGCGCCAAAACATTTCTCGAAGCCATCGCCGCGCCGGATTACACACCCGAAGCCCTTGCGGTGCTGGGTGCGAAGAAGAACCTGCGTGTCATGAAAGTGGCGGCGGGTGGTGACAGGCTGGTGGTGAAAACCATCTCCGGCGGGTTCCTGGTACAGACGGCGGACACGATGGCGTTCGATCGTGCCACAACGCAGGTGAAAACCGCCCGTGCCCCCAGCGATGCGGAATGGGCGGCGCTCGAGTTCGCCTGGAAAGTGGCCAAGCACGTGAAATCGAACGCCATCGTGTTTGCGCGCGCCGGGCAAACAGTGGGCGTCGGCGCGGGCCAGATGAGCCGCGTGGATTCCGTCCGGATTGCGGCGATGAAGGCCGCGCTGCCGCTAGCCGGCACGGTAGTGGGCTCGGACGCTTACTTCCCGTTTCCTGACGGGGTTGAAGAAGCGGCCCGGCACGGCGCGACAGCGGTGATTCAACCCGGCGGGTCGATACGCGACGCGGATGTGATCGAGGCAGCCGACCGGCTCGGACTCGCCATGGTATTCACCGGGGTACGGCACTTCCGGCATTGACTGCGACGCCGGACCGCGGTAAATTTGCCAATAGCGCGAAGGGCGCATCCAGTCCGCGGAAAGGGCCGTGCCCACCTTGAACAAATCGAAGGCTACGAACCTTCTTTCAGCCTGATTCGAGCGGACTCCAGGCAAAAACAGAAAGGAGTTTCGTATGAACGCCAAGGAACTACCGCTCCGTCCCAGCCTGGAGCAGTACAAGAAGCAGGCCAAGGATTTCGTTAAGAGCCAGCGCCGGGTAGGCGTCAAGATCACCCTTGCCAACGCTCAATTCGGGATCGCCCGCGAGCATGGTTTTGAGAGCTGGCCAAGGTTTGCGAAACACGTCGAAGCGCTGACCCGCGCGGGTTCCGCTCGCTCACTGTGGGAATCGGCCGAGTACGCCCTGCTCGCCGGGGATGTGTCTACTCTCGATCGATTGTTACGCGAGAACACCCAGCTGTTTCGCGAGCAGCGGCCTCCGTCTTACGGCTCCGGCGGTCTGGCTCCCGATTATTCCGGCGGTGACGCTCGATCCGTCATCGTGCGCAACCATCATTTCGAGAGCTGGGCCGTCTTCGCGGAATATCTGGAAGCGCTGCGGCAAAAGAGTTCGCCTGTCGCACTGTTCGAAGCGGCGGTCGATGCCATTGTCACCGGCGATGTCGCGACGCTCAGGCGGTTGCTTCGTGGGAATCCGGAACTGGTTCGAGCACGTTCCACGCGCGCTCACCATGCGACCCTCTTGCACTATGCAGGTTCCAATGGCGTTGAGTACTTCCGACAAAAGACTCCGAAGAATATAGTGAAGATCGCGGAGATTCTGCTCGATTCAGGCGCCGATGTGGACGCGCCGGCGGACATGTACGGTGGCGGATCCACGACTCTGGGCCTGGCGGCGACGAGCATTCATCCGTTCGCGGCAGGGGTTCTCGAACCGCTGATTGCAGTTCTGCTGGAGCACGGCGCAGCCGTTGACGCTCCCGGCGGACGCTCCGTTGTGAATGCCTGTCTGGCTAACGGACGTCGGAGAGGCGCCGAATTCATGGCGGAGCACGGTGCGCGGCTCGACCTCCAGGGGGCGGCCGGCGTAGGACGGCTTGACCTGGTCAGGCGCTTTTTCAAGCAAGACGGCTCCCTGAAAACCAGCGCGATGCGCGCCCAGATGAATTACGCCTTCGCGTGGGCCTGCGAGTATGGCAGAACCGGCGTGGTCGATTTCCTGCTACAAAGAGGCATGCAGATAGACGCAAAGCTCCCGCATCACGGGCAAACCGGCCTGCACTGGGCCGCGAGTAACGCGCACGTAGATACCGTCAAGCTGCTGTTGGATCGGCAGGCGCCCGTCGATGCCGAAGACGAAACCTGGGCAAACACGCCACTGGGATGGGCGCTGTATGGCTGGGGCCATCAGCGATCCGGGGATGCACGCGAGCGATACTACGAAGTAGTTGCGCTTCTGGTTGCTGCTGGTGCGGTGGTGAAGCCGGACTGGCTCGCCGACGAACAGGTTCGTGCCCACCCGCGTATGGTGGCGGCACTCAGGGCTGACTAAGTCGTAACTCAGAAGTTTCGCTAACGTATGTGGCATGGCGCCAGCACCTGTACAGGTAGGGCGTTGTCGGTCAACTTGACTGTGGTCTGCCCGGGCCAACGACCAGAAGCCGTTTGCGTCAGCAAACGCCGGCGACTTTCGGCGACTTTGCGAACTCCGTCAGCAGTGTGCGCGGGTTGGCTATTGCTATGCCCAGACAGCTACCATTGCAGTCGAGCCGTTCTATGCGCCACTTAATGCCCATCGTGACGCCGCGTCTAGTCTTGCGTCCGCCAATTCTTGACGATTTGGATGCTATCCAGGCCGCCAAGGAAGATGCCTGGAATGATTTGCAGCTTTGGATGGCTTGGGCGTTCGACAACCAACGGCCGCGGCAAGCGCTGGAACACTCCATTCGACGGACGATGAACTTTCAGAGTCAAGCAGGTATCGCATTGGCCGGATTCCACAGGGTCAACGGCGATTTCGTCGTCCGAACCGCATTGGATCTCACCGATGAGGCAGACGTCTATGAGACCGGTTATTGGGTGGCGCGGAAATATGCCGGACAGGGCATGGCGACGGAGGCGGCAAACGCCGCCATTCGTTACGCGTTCAGCCGCCTTGGCGCGAAGGCGATCAGCATCGGGCACTTCGACGGCAACGACGCTAGCCGCCGCGTCGTGGAGAAACTGGGATTCCAGAAGCTTCGCGTCGCCCGTCAAGCGGCGACACGCTGCCTCGACGGCATGAAGCTTGACCGTCATGAATACATCTTGACCAGCCCCGATTCACTTGCCAAACTCGACGTTTCTTGGGGTTGAAGCTTCACGGGCTGCGCAGACTCAAGGAACGTTTGGCGCGCTCGAAATTCTCTGCCACCTGGATAGCTCCCCCCGGACGCCGTAGCGTTTATGAATCCATGTTGACGAAATGTCGCCATCGCGGACAAGTGGCGTCGGTGGTCTCGACGTCATCGGAAAACATAAGCGTACCTCCAAAAGCGTCCACTAAACCACCCTGTCCATCTCCACAAACTCCTGTATGTTCGGGTCGCCGGATTTCGCCAGGTCCGCCGGCGGACCGTGAAAGATCACTCTTCCTTCGAACAGAAACACCACCCGGTCGGCTACCTTATACATCAGGTCCAGGTCGTGCGTCACTACCACCGATGTCAGTTTAAGCTGTTTCTTCAGGCGCAGCATCAGGTCGCTCAGGTGGTCGGACATGATCGGGTCCACCATGGTCGTCGGCTCGTCGTAGAGCACGCATTGCGGTTGTGCAGCCAGCGCTCGCGCAATTGCCACGGCTCGCTTGTAGCCGGTGGAAAGGTCGGCGGGATAAGCGTCTCTGGCTTCCAGGATGTCCACCATCCCCAGCAGCCCGTTCACCACGTCTTCCTTGTTCTGCTCGTTATAGTCCTCGCGCAGCTCGAGCGAAAACAGCACGTTATCCGCCACCGTCAGCGAGTCGAAAAGCGCGCCGGACTGGAATACCATGGTCACTTTCCTGCGGACGCGGCGCAGCTCCGGTTCAGTGAAATCCGTGATGTCTTCATGCGCCACAATCACCTGGCCGCTGTCGGGCTTCAGGAAGCCCATGATATTGGAAAGAGTTACGGACTTGCCGACGCCGCTCCGGCCGATGATGGCCACAGTCTCGCCGGCGTTTACGTAGAAGTTCGAATCGACTAAAACGGGCTTATCGAACGTCTTATAAACATGCCGGAATTCGATGTAGTGCGGGTACTGTTCAGTGGGCGTCATAACTAACCCATTCCTCGGGGGTGTTGAGATTCGCAAAGCAGTCAAAATCGGTCACGGGCCAGGGGACCGCGTCGAGACCGGCGAGCGCCTCCGTGATCTTCCGCACGCCGCAATCGAGGGCGCCACGGAGGGCCGCGGCGGTTCGCCGGTGATACACGGCGCAGAGCGGCTCCAGGCGCCCGGACGGGCCTGCCGGCACCAGGGCGTCGGCGCCGGAGCGTTCGGCCGCGTCCAGCAGGTTCCGCAGAAAATCGGCCGAAACAGCGGGCATATCGCATGCCAGCACCAGGTTCCAGTCCGCGGCCGTGTAGCTCAAAGCAGTTGCGATGCCGCCAAGAGGGCCCGCGCCGGGAGTCCGGTCCGGTATTACCGGATAGCCCAAATGCCCGTATTTTTGCGGATCTCCAATCAGCACGGCGGATCCGGCGGCCGCGGCGACCGTGGCGGCCACATACGCAGCCAGGGCGCCGCCGCGAAAGGGCAGCAACGCCTTGTCCCTGCCCATGCGCGAGCTTTCGCCGCCCGCCAGCACGAACCCCGCCCTGCTCACAGGAAAATGATAACATTGACAGGAGCGGCCACTGGCTTGCCCTGCGCGGGTCCGGTTCCAGGAGAGAATTAAAACAACACCGTGCGGACTTGTTTTATAATCGGCTGTATGTGCGGAGCGGTTCTGGCGAATTTGCCGAACTTAATGGCCGCCGGTCTTCCGGAGCGGCCCGCCGCGGTGGCCTCGGTTGTGCGGGCGGACTCGCGCACGGGGCGCCTGGTGCGGAGTTTCGTCCCGCGCGTCGGTTCAGGCAGGCAGCCTGCGAAGGGCGCCTCCGCCATAGCCGGCCAGTTTACCCAGACGGTGGAGCGTATCGCCCGGCAAAATCAGGTTTCGCCTGAGCTCATCCATTCGGTGATCCGTGTTGAGAGCAACTACGACCCATACGCTGTTTCGCCGAAGGGCGCGCTGGGATTGATGCAGTTGATCCCCTCAACCGCCCGGCGGTTCGGCGTTTCCGACGTTTTCGATCCCGCCGATAACATCCAGGGTGGCGCGCGGTATCTCAAGTATTTACTGGGGCTATATAAGGGCGATAAGGCCCTGGCGCTGGCTGCGTACAACGCTGGAGAAGGCGCGGTCTCGCGTTATGGAGGAGTGCCGCCATTTCCGGAAACCAGGAATTATGTTACCCAGGTTCGCCAGCGGCTGCACGAAACGGCCGCGCCGAACGAAACCTCCGAGCCCGTGCCCGCCGTCCAACGAAGCGAAGCTGAAACGGCGGATACCAGCCCGGCTAACGTCTATAACCGGATTCGGGAAGTGACGGAAGCGGACGGCAGGGTCCATTATGTTTCGCACTGACGGTCGATGAAACGCCGCTCGATGAAAAGGCCGATTCCGATACTCGCGTTGCTGGCTGCTTCGGCAGCGCAGGCCGCGGGAGCGGACATCCTGCAAGTGTCGGCGGTGCGCTGCTGGTCGCTTAGCGAAGCCACTCGCGTGGTGATCGCGGTGAGCGGCGAATTCGAATACCACTCCGAGCGCGCCCACGATCCCGAGCGCGTATTTTTCGATATCCTCCGCTCCCGACCCCGCATCGATGGCCGCCGCACCTACTCGGCGGATGTGAGAGACAAGCTGGTGAAGCGGGTGCGCGTGGCCGAAACTCTGCCGGGAGTGACACGCGTCGTTCTGGATCTGGGAAACTCCGCCGATTACACCGCGACGCAACTCTCCAATCCGGACCGGCTCGTCATCGAATTGCGCATGGCCGGTCAGGTGGCGCCCCCGGCTCCCGTAACGCTGTTGCCACCGCCTTCCGTGACGCCGCCCTGGTCGCCTCCTCCTGCTCCGTCCCCTGCCGCAGCTCCCCTTCCAGCCCCGCCGGTCCTGCCCGCCACATCCGGGCGCGTAGCCAAATTTGCCAGCGACGGCGCCAGTTCGTTGACCCGTGCGTTGGGGCTGAAGATCCGGCGGGTCGTGTTAGATCCCGGCCATGGCGGTTACGATCAGGGAACTGTCGGTCCCAAGGGTCTGATGGAAAAAGATCTGGTGCTGGATGTTGCCCTCCGCCTGGGCAAACTCATCGAATCCCGCATGGGCAGCGAGGTGATCTTCACGCGCTCCGATGACACTTTTGTTCCCCTGGAGGGCCGCACCGCGCTTGCCAACGACAGGAAGGCGGATCTGTTTCTGTCCATCCACGCCAATTCCTCGTCGTACCCGCGCATTGGCGGAGTGGAAAGCTACTTCCTCAACTTCACCGATTCGAAAGATTCGCTGGCGGTCGCCGCCCGCGAAAACGCCGCCTCGGATAAATCAGTTTTCGAGCTGCGCGACCTGATCCAGCAGATCACCCTGCAGGATAAAGCCGAAGAATCGAAGGAATTCGCCAGCAGTGTGCAGGCATCCCTGTTCGCCATCGCGGCGCGTTACAACCCAGGTATCAAAAACCGCGGCGTGAAGAAGGCGCCCTTCGTGGTTCTGATTGGCGCGTCCATGCCCTCGGTGCTGGCCGAAATAGGCTTTTTGAGCAACCCCAAGGAGGAAGCCTTGCTGAAGAAACCCGAGCACCGGCAACGGCTGGCCGAAGCGCTGTATCGCGGTGTGAATCGCTACGCCCAGAGCCTGAGCCATTTCCAGTTGGCGCAGTCGAACGAACAGGTGAAGAACTGATTCTGTGCGGGTCGTCGCGTTCCAGCATAGTCCCTTGGCAGGAATTGGATCGATTGCCGGTGCGCTCGAGCGCCACAATATCGGATGCCTCGGGCTAGACGTGTACGCGCGCGCCAGTGCGGAACTGGCGGATGCCGCCGGATTGATCCTGATGGGCGGTCCGTCAACGACGATCTCTATTGGCTCGGCGACGAGATGCGCGAAATCCGCGACGCTGTCGACCGCGGTAAACCGGTCCTGGGCATTTGTCTCGGCGCGCAGTTGATCGCCAAAGCACTGGGAGCCATGGTCTACCGCAATCCGGCGAAAGAAATTGGCTGGGCGCCGGTATATTGGACGGAGCAGGCTGCGGCCGATCCGTTGTTTCGGGGCTTCTCTCGTCCCGAGCCGGTCTTCCATTGGCACGGCGAGACCTTCGATCTGCCGGATGGCGCCGAGCGTCTGGCGTATTCCGAAGTCTGCGCCAATCAGGCCTTTCGCATCGCCGGAAACGTTTACGGCTTGCAATTCCACCTCGAAGTCACTCCCGCAATCGTTGAGGACTGGTGCAGGAGCGACGAAAAATGCGGCAGCGCCCGCGAGATGGTGGCGCCCATTAATCCCCATGAGAACGCGTTGCGCCTGGAGGAGATGGCGGGGATAATCTTCGATCGCTGGTGCGGCCTGTTGAGCTAGACTGGCGCTAGTTCAGCTGGGTCTGCCATACTGGATGACGGCATGGAAGAAGGCGACAAGAATCTGCGGTGTCCGAACTGCGGTTGGACGGATGTGCGCCGTTCCATGCCCCACAGCTTTTTCGATCGGCTGGTCCGCATCGTCGGACTGGTGCCCTACCGCTGCCGGAGCTGCGGAGCGCGCTTTTATCGCGCCGATCGGACACAAAGCGAGCCAGTCCAATAGACTGGTCAAGCCGGTCCGGCCGGCTGATTCGTCAGAACGACTTGCCCCGCTCGCCGCAACTACATGCAGGCGCGCTTTATCCACCAGTTTTTCCAGGCGCGGCAGCGCGAAATCGCTGGCCACCAGGTAGCAGCGCTCGGATCCCAGCCACATAGTCTTCCGTTGCGCGTCATCGGGCGCGCCAAGCGCGTAGGAGCCGTAGACAAGGTTGTTGAAGCGGCCGTTCAGCAGCAAGGCGGAACGGTTCGTGATCCTCTACGGCTCCGCGCCAATTGCTGCTATTGCTCTGGAGATACCCTCAAAACGGCTATTTTAGGCAGTTCGAATGGTCATGTCAAAAACGATCAGGCTCACAAAACAGCTCGCCCTCGGTACCGTCGAGCTTCGCCCACCATTCGCGGACCGCAGGCACGACACCTCTGGTGAGCGGGCACCGGGCCAGCGGGTTATATGCAATCTCCAGATCATCACCGAGAGGCATCCTCGACCAGCTCACATCGACATCCGAACAGAGCACCGCGCTGAGACCCCGCCATCGTCTGTCGATGAACGTTTGGACCGGAACCTCTGATTTATTGGCCTTAGAGATGAAAAACCTGGGGCGGTTCTGCGCGCCAACGATCTTTCGGTCGTTTCTGTTTCTTTCTATCAGCATCTCAAGCTCGCCGATTGGGTAGACAGCCTTCAGGAAGCGAGGCAGGTCTATTTCCGCCCGCGCCCACCGGTAGGCAAGACTGGACTCGTTGACGGCGATAACATATGCATCATTCCTGTCAACTATGCCAGTGCGCAGGTAGCGGAAATACTTTACATATTTGTCACGGATCGCAGTCGTGTAACGTAGGACTATTCTTTCCTCCGGAATCCTACCGCCGTTCTTTGGCTCCACCAGGGTGTCCGGCCGCCCAGGCTCGCCGTTTGTGGCTGTCACTGCTTCTATCCATATACGATTCCCTTTTAGTTCCAGACAAATGTCCGGCCCCGGCTTCGGGCAGGTCAAAGAGTAACCGTACTTAGGGGCCTTCTCCAAGAACGCGCACGAGAGGTACATCTCCCAGAATCGCGCAGTGAAGTCTCGACGGATCTCGGTCAGGAAGTGCGGATCAGCGTAATTTCGATAAATGCTCCACAGCCGCTCGGTGAAGTTTCTCGCTCTCAATTGCGACTCGCTCTGTGCATCCCGCAAGTGAATAAACTGGGGGGCAGTCGCGGGTTCGTCCCCGAAGAGTGGCATCATGGCTGGATATCGTCGTCTTTGGGGCTGGCCAATATGCGAACCAGACCCATCACTTTAAAATAATACGCTCAGCTGATTGGTCAGAACGACTTTGCCCCCGCTCGCCGCAACTACGTGCAGGCGCGCTTTATCCACCAGTTTTTCCAGGCGCGGCAGGGCGAAATCGCTGGCCACCAGGTAACAGCGCTCAGGTCCCAGCCACATGGTCTTCCATTGCGCATCATCGATGAACACATTGGGCGCGCCAGGCGCGTAGGAACCGTAGACAAGGTTGTTGAACCGGCCGTTCAGCAGCAGGGCGGAACGATTGGTATAGAAGAAGATGGAAGAGAACGTGTAGTAATGATGGTCGACGATCAGTTTGCCCGCGGGAGCCCGCGCCAGCGCCTCAGCCAGCGGC
>Ga0302324_100016823_pt1 | contig 14547 bp, 12 predicted proteins | sample Palsa_T0_1_FD_201949 | JGI IMG/M metagenome (GOLD analysis project Ga0302324, IMG submission 201949) | Peat permafrost microbial communities from Stordalen Mire near Abisko, Sweden - Palsa_T0_1 | ecosystem: Environmental > Terrestrial > Soil > Palsa > Peat permafrost | place: Sweden: Abisko...
AAGTAGTGCTTTCATTTTATTTTCTTTTCCCCAAAACTAGCGTGCATCAAACGCCGCGACAATACTCCATTTGGATATAATTCAGATCAACCCTTTCTCATAGGCCAGCTTTAGCGCTTGTGCCTTACCGCTAACATGCAATTTCTGATAGATGTTGATCACATGCTTCTTGGCCGTGTTGACACTGATAAATAAATTCACTCCGATCTCCTTATACCCCAGCCCGTTGGCGAGAAGACGCAGGATTTCCAGCTCACGCGTAGTAAGACTGAAAAAATTATTGACGGGCTCGGGTGAGCCGGGGGTGGTAGCCGAAGAACTTTTTTGCAACAGCGTCAGGATCTTCCCGGCAATACCGGGCGAGATAGGACCGGAGCCGATTTCGTGCATCTGCCAGAGCGTATCCTGGATGGTAGCAGAACTTTCATCCTTTAACAGGTAACCCGTCGCCCCGGCCTTTATAGCAGTGAATATTTTTTCTTCGTCATCAAAAATGGTGAGCACGACAAACTTAACGGTAGGGTAGAGCGCCGACCCCGCGGCAATAGCGGCAACACCGTCCATATTCGGCATCTCCAGATCCATCAGCACGATCTCCGGCAACTCTGCCTCCTCCAGACCTTTCATCCTGACCAAAAAGTCCTCACCGTCAATCGCCACAAAGCTGATCGAAAAGAGCGCATGGCTCTGCAACTTATCCCGCAGGATATTCCGGTTACTTGGCTTGTCATCGACGATGGCGATCTTAACGGGCATAAAGCAAATATTTGATATTTCGGCGCGACCGGCCAATACTCCATTTGGATAAATCCCTCAGACCCGCACTTCAATCCTGCATCCCTTCCCCGGCTCCGAATCCAGCACAAACCCGAAATTCGATTCTACAGCCCGCTGGCGCATATTGAAGATCCCGTTTCCCTGCAAATTGCTTTCATCCACCGGGAAAAAGCCTTTTCCATCATCCGTAATACTAAACAGGATGGAATCGTCCTCCATTATTTTCTGACAGATCACCCGGGTACAATCAGCATGCCTGGCCGCATTACCCGCCGCCTCCTGCAGGATGCGGATCAAATGCAAAGCCTCCTTATAGGGAAGCTTCTTTTCTGCACACCCCTCCTCCCGGATCTCGAAATGGATGGCCGAATAGGCATCCCTCAGTTTAAAGACAAAATTTTTAAACCTCACCCAGACATCCGAAGAAAGGATCGATTCCTGCTTTAGCGTCCACACCGTCTCCCGTAGCGACTGCATCAGATCATTGGAAGTCTCTTTGATCTGCAGCCCGATGGCGGGCGAGACTTCCATCAGCCGCGAAGCGGCATGGCTGAGGATATTGATCCGCGTCCCCATATCATCATGGAGCTCCGCCGCCACCCGCCGCCGCTCTTTTTCTTCTGCATCCTTTACCGCCTGTTCCGCCCTGAACCGCTGCTCTTTTTGCATCAGTTCCATTTTAATCCGCTGCCGGCCTCGGTTGAGCCGGAAGAGCAGAAAAGAGAAAAGGATGATGACCGCCGAGAGGATAAACCCTCCATAGATCCATGCATTCTTTCGCCCCAGCTCGATCTGCTGGCGCATGATCGTATTTTCATTTTTCTGCGATTCATATTTCATTTGCAGATCGGCTATCGCCGCCGCGGAATTTCTCCGGGTCGCAGAGTCCTTAAGGGCGGCCAGCTGCTCCAACGTCGCCGAATAATGCCTGAAGTCACCTGCTGCCTTATAGTCTTCGGCAACTGTCTGGTACAGATAGGGCAGCTGCGTGGTCAGCTGTTGCCGCCGGGTAAGATCGATGGCGGAAAGACACAAATCAATGCTTTGTTGATAAGCGCCTGTTTTTCCCAGATAAGTCGCTTGGGAAATGTCGGCTGCAATGATCATATAGGGATCGTTCAGCCGCCGCGCCGCCAGCACGCATTCGCTAAATGGCCCGGCGGCGAGCTTTTCCCGATGCGTTTCCATGTATACCGCACCCAATGCCGGCAGGACCCCGGTAAGGCCGGCATTATTGGAGGAGTCCCGCTCATATTTAATGGCCCGCCTGGCATAATACTCCGCGGAGTCCCACTGGCCCATGGTCACGCTCAGAATGGCCAGGTTGCCATAGATAAAGGGAAATCGGCAGAAGGCCGGCTCGGAGGCCACGGCCAGACCCCGGCGATACCAATTCAGAGCGTCCTGCTTTTGCAACATCCGCATATGGGCAGCCCCCACCAGATTGCAGAAGATCACCTGGTACATCGTATCCTGTCGCGCATCAGCGAAGGCTAAATACTTCAAGGCAGCGGCGATGGCATCCTTATATTTACTGGATCTTGTCAGCAAGGTCACCTCTAACTGCCCCAGCTGCTCATACGCCGCAGGCAGCCGCGCCGGGTCCCCGAGGGCGGCAAGCGTCCGGGTCAGCAATTGCTGGGCGCTGTCTGCCTTCGCCTGCAACAACAGACAATTTGCACAATACCCATCGGCCATCAGCCTGTCCCCTTCGTCACCGGCAGCATAGGCCTGCTGCCGCGCCAGATGAGCATACCGGCAAAGACTATCGGCCGAAGTGTTCTTCCAATGGGCACAGGCGGCAAGATATTGCCCCGTCGAAGGGACGGCCCGCAACAAGAGCAGAACGACTCCAATAAAAATATATCGTCGGGTTGGCCAGACCATAAGGTGCAGGACAATAATAATGATTTTCCGGGCTTCGGGAATTATCCAAATGGATAATAATTTGAGCGCGGCCGGCCCGGCTACATCCGAATGACTTATCTTGCTGCACGATATGCACCTGGCCGTCGTGATCCCTGTGTACAACGAAGAGCAGCATATTGCCGCTCTGCTAAAAGACTGGCAAGCGGTCTTTGACGCTACCGGCGCATCCTACCGCGTGATCCTGATCGACGACGGCTCGAATGACCGGAGCCCGGAGCTCTTAAAAGCGTTACAGGAAAAAAATTCTTCCCTTTCCATATACACCCAGCCGAATGCCGGTCATGGCCCGGCTATCCTTCGCGGGTACCGGTTGGCGCTCGACGCCGAGTGGGTATTCCAGATCGATTCCGATCATCAGCTGGAGACGACGGCATTCCGCGAGCTCTGGGACCACAGAGACCGCTACGACCTGCTGCTGGCAGAACGAAAGGTCAGAAATGCCAGCGTGGCCCGCCGATGCCTCAGCAGCGGTTCGGGGGCAATCGTTCGCCGCCTCTTTGGCCGGGGTATCACCGATGTCAATACCCCCTACCGGCTCATCCGTTCCGGGCAGCTTCGCGAGGCCCTGGAGAAAATCCCGGGCAACAGCTTCGCTCCGAATATCCTGCTGACGGCCTGGTTTGTAGGGAAAAAAAGAAGGATATTTACGACCACGACCGGACTTAGAGGCGGAATACAGCAACGGACCAGCAAAATGAATGGCTATTTCCTGCGCGGCGCCCTCCGGTCGGCGCTCCAGACACTATTGTTCCGGATAAGATGATGAACCGATCATACACCTCTCTTTTCTTTCTCCTGACAGCCTGCGGGCTGCTGACCCTTTTGTATTGCCCCCCTGTCGATATCCCCCTTGACGATAAGGAAGTATTCCGGTACGCCGGCTGGGTGATTTTCAAAGGCGGAGTACCCTACAGGGATTTTTTCGATCATAAACCTCCGCTGATTTTTTTTCTCAATTTCTTTGGCCTTCTTCTGGGAAGCTGGGGCTTATGGCTGATCGACCTTCTCCTGGCCCTGCTCGCTACCGGGGTCTTCTTCCAAAGCTGCCGGAAATACCGGCTGCCTTACCCCTGGCTCCTGCCACTCCTCTTCAACCTGATGCTGCGGGATTTTCTGATCTGTGACGGGATCGGCATGACAAGAGAATATACCGCCCTTTTTCAACTGCTCTTTTTCTGTGTGCTGCTTGGAAAATCCCGGCACCGTTTTTTTTTAGCCGGCCTGCTAAGCGCAGGGGTCTTTTTTATGCAGCAGGACCAGGTGCTGTTCCTGATACCCTTCCTGATCTATGCCCTGCTGTCGAATGATGCCTCCCCCATTCTCTACCGGCTTCTCCGGCTCGGCGCCGGTTTCCTGACCATCCTGCTCCCCCTGCTGCTATATTTCGCAGCGCATCATTCCCTCGGCTATTTTTGGGAGGATGCTTTTCAGTTCAATTTCTCCTGGTATACGGCGGAGAAGGAATCTTTATCCGATCATTTCAGGATGGTCAAACATGTGCTGGATGCAGCTAATTACGAGCTGCCATTTATGATCGCCGCCATCTTGGGCGTAAGCTCCCTTTTCCTCCAAAGCAGGAAAAAAAGATTGCTCATGGCTGCGCTGGCAGGAATCGCCCTTTCGCTAAGCGCGGAGTTTATGGGCGCAAGATCCCGGGAAGCAGATTTTGGGTATTATTTCGTTCCACTGGCTGCGAGCGTGGCGATCCTGCTGTTTTGCGTATTTGCCTTTACCGAAGATAATGCCCTGCGGAACAAAAAGTCTCAGCTCATCTACGGTTTCCTTCTTTGCGGCAGCCTCAGCTATACAGCCCTCCAACATGCCACACACCTGGTCCCCCGTAGTGAGACGGCCCTCCTGCAACAGCCGGCCTTGATTTACCTTCGGCAACAGCACCCGACGGATTACCAGCTTTATACGCTCGGCAACAGCAGCTATATCTATGCCTATAACGAATTCAGGATCCTCGCCCCCTCCCGGTGGATCTATCATCATTTCTGGAAATGGTGGGATCGCTGGGACGCCGATCAGACCATTCTGCGATCGATCGGCGACGACCTGCTGCGCCACCGGACCCGCTATATCTGGATAGATTTTAACGAGCTGGCCCGGTTCCGCAATCCGGCAAATTATAACTGGTGGATGGATTTTCTAAAGGCCCACTATGAGCCGGTGCCTGGCGTCGATGATCCACGGTCTTCCCTATGGGAATGGAAGAATAACTGATCACCCCGCTGACCCCTTCCTCTTATCCCCCTTATTCGGGATTGCCCGGCATTTCCATACCGAGTAATTTCGTGCCTCACAACCTCCATAACGCTAAAATCAATCCAAATGACCATGATCAAAATGCTTTGCAGAACGGGCAAATCAGCTTTACCTGTCTTGATTTTCGTCTTGCTTGCACAGGGGAGCTTTGCCGGATCGCCCCTGGCGAATTTTGCCGGGGCCTGGAAAAACTTAAACGCAAATACCCGGGATATCGTGAAAATGCAGATCGATGTTTCGGGCGCCACAATAACTATCCATGTCTGGGGAGCTTGCCAGCCAACTCCCTGCGACTGGGGCACCGATGGAGGTGTTCCCTATTCCCAGAATGTGAGCATGAATCCGACAGGCAGCACGGATATCGTTTCCAGCGTTTTCCGCCAGAAATTCGGGACCGTCATCCTGACGATAAGACCAAACGGTCCCACGAGATTGACGGTGACCTGCATGACCCGATTCACCGACGGTTCCGGAAGGAATAATTATGCGACGGTGGAGACCTTTGACCGGGATAATTCAAATGGTTCACAATCCCTTGCTGCCCCTGTACAGGTGAGCCAATGCGGTTCTTCCTTTAGCAATTATCCCCGGACCACCAATGTGCAGTGGAATGCCGTAGCCGGCGCGGTAAGCTATACCGTGGAGGTTGACTGCCAGGGCTGTTGCGTGGGTGGCAAATGGTGTACGGATGTCGGCAAGACCTATATCGTCGCTCCCAATCTGCGGGGGCTGACGTATACATTCAGCTTTGCCGGCGCACAGGCCGGAAGATGGAGGGTTTGGGCCGTCGGAAACGGCAATAGGCAGGGGCAGAAGAGCTCCTGGTGCAATTTCGTCTATACAAGGTGAGGACGGCATCCTGATCCTGTGCTTCGCACATTGGCCGGCTTGCTGCTACAACGAGTCGATCCTGAAGATGTCTTTAGCCTTGATCCCCCGGTCGGTATGTTGGACAGTGCAGCATTCGTTCATGGGGTCGTGCTCGAAGAATAATATATATTCGTGGGTGACCGCTTCTTCCAGGAAGGACTTCTTCTCCTTCAGGGTCGTTAGGGGGAACATATCATAGGCCATGACAAAGGGGATCGGGAAATGCCCGATGGACGGGAGCAGATCGGCCACGAATACCAGGGTCTTGCCCTTATAACCGATCTGCGGCAGCATCATCGCATCGGTATGGCCATAGACCAGCCGCACCGAAAGGCCCGGGATGATGACGGCCGAGAGAAGGTCACCACCCGCGATAGCCTCATCCACAAACCGCAGCTGCCCGCTGGCCTGGATGGGAAGGATATTTTCTTTCAGAAAAGAAGCCTTTTCCCGGTCATTCGGCTCCGTCGCCCATTTCCAATGCCTGGAATGACTCCAGTAGACAGCATTTTTAAAGGCGGGGATCAACCGGTCCCCTTCCCGGACAATGCTTCCGCCACAATGATCGAAATGCAGGTGGGTCAGCAGCACATCGGTAATATCATCCCGATGAAAGCCATGCGCAGCCAGCGATTTATCCAACGAATCATCGCCATGCAAATAATAATGACTGAAAAATCTCGAGTCCTGTTTGTCGCCGATGCCATTGTCCACCAGGATCAGCTTATCTCCATCTTCGATCAGCAGACAGCGCATCGCCCAGCTGCAAAGATTGTTCTCGTCGGCGGGATGGACCTTGCTCCACATGGTCTTGGGAACGACGCCAAACATGGCGCCCCCATCCAATTTAAAAAAGCCGGTAGAAATACTGTATAACTGCATAACAATAGTCGCTTAAATAACAGGTGATGGAACGACACTCGTTTTGTTTTGTTTGACCAGCGCTGCATACAGCCACGCCAGCCCGATCACAAAAAAGACGATCAGGAAAATCAACGAATTTTTCATGCTTCCCGTCTTTTGACCGATAAAGCCAAAGCTGAACATCCCGATCACGATCGCAATCTTTTCCGTAAGATCATAATAGCTGAAGTAGGAGGCCGTATCTTTTGTCTCGGGCATCAGCTTGGAATAGGTAGACCGGCTCAGGGACTGGATACCACCCATTACCAGCCCTACCGTCAGCGCCAGTACATAGAAAGAATATTCAATGGGCTCCTGGTGCGGTGCCAGATCATGCTCCCACCGGGACAATTGCCCCTCGATCCCGGCATCCTGCTGTTCGAAGTCGACCGTATTCAGCTGCGCCCGACGCGCCAGCAGGTCTTCTTTCTGTTGCTGCAGGTCCGCGATCTTGTCGTGAAAAAGTTTCAGGTTTTCCGCCATTCCGGCGGTCAGATAGGCCGATACACAGACCAGGATCCAGATGACGACAACGCCCATCAGCACGCGGATATTCCCGTAGCGGGCAGACAGCCGGCTCATCCAGACCGCGCCGACAATTGCTACCAGCTGGATCAGCACGATGGTGACGATCAGCTTTGTCTGCTCCAGGTGAAGTAGCTTTTCGCCAAAGATGGTAGCCGCCATCATCACCGTCTGCACCCCCATGCTATAAAAAAAGAAGCCTCGCAGATAGCGCTTCAGCACCGACATTTTCTTTACCTCGGCATAGACTTTCCGGACTTCCGTAAAACCTGCGGTGAACACATTCGTCATTTTGACAGCGCTACGCACAGGTTTGGGCAACACGGCAAAGGTCATCTGCGCAAAGCCGGCCCACCAGGCGCCGACCAACAGAAAAGTCAGCCGCAGCGGGAAGAAAGGATCCTTTGTCATCGTCAGCACCAGCACAAAGCCGATGACTTGCAGGATCACACTCCCGATATAGCCATAGGTATAACCCTTTGCGCTTACCGCATCCTGGTCTTGCGGAGCGGCAATCTCCGGCAGATACGCATTGTAGAACACTACGCTGCCTACAAAGCCCATCGAAGCCAGGATAAAACAAAAGATCCCGAACCCAAGGTTCGAGCCGTCAAAAAAATACAACAGACTGCAGCCCGCCGCACCCATATAACAGAAGAAACGCATAAAATTCTTCTTGTTGTCCCGGTTGTCGGCAATGGAAGTCAGGATGGGATAGAAAAATGAAATGATAAGATAGGCTGCCGCCAGCGCATAGCTGTAGAGCGAACCGTTATCAAACACATGCCCCAGAAATGGAATATCATTACTTTTAAAATAATGATGGGTGGCAGCCAGAAAATAGATCGGGAAAAAAGTAGTCGTGATTACGAGGTTGTACACAGAATTGGCCCAGTCATACATGGCCCAGCCATTGATTACTTTTTTGGATGCCGTAACGATCATAAGATCCCCCCCCACAACAACACAAGCATCAGCAACCCGATGACGATCCGGTAATAGCCCCAGACCTTAAACCCATGTTTCTGCAGGAATCCGATAAAGAACCGGATGACGATGAGGGCTACAACAAAAGTGACGATACCGCTCAATCCCAATAAGGTTGCATTATCGATGGACAATACATCCGGATGATCCCTGTGTACGTCCCAAAGGCTTTTGACGGAAGCCGCCAGCATCGTGGGCACGGCAAGAAAAAAGGAGAATTCGGCTGCGGCCTTTCGCGTCAGCCCCTGGCTCATACCGCCGATGATCGTAGCACCGCTGCGGCTGAAGCCGGGTAATAGGATAGACAACACCTGGAAGCAGCCGATCCGAAAGGCGGTCGCATTGCCCACTCTCCGCTCGCTGTCGATCGTTGGATGGTTGAACCACCGGTCGACAAATAGAAAAAGGACACCGCCACCGATCATGACCCAGGCGATAAAATACAGATTCTCCAGGGCGCTGTCAATCCGCTTCTTCAACAGAAAGCCGAATATGACGGCCGGGATAAGCGCAATGATCAGCTTGAGATAGAAGCTGATGCGGGTAAAATCGAAGAATTTTTTATAGTAGATCACCACCACCGCCAGTATGGCGAACAACTGGATCACGATCTCAAAAAGATCCGAAAAAGGACTGGAACTGACCCCGATGATCGGATTGGCAAATTTCATATGCGCCGTGGAACTGATGGGCAGAAATTCCGTCAGCCCTTCCACGATCGCCAGAATGATGGCCTGGATGGTAGTCATATTATTTTATTGCGCGGTAGGCTTGTCTTTTCGGAAAATCGCGAAAATCTCGACTACAAATCCCGCCAGGATCAGGATGGGAGCCACAGTGATCCGGGTAAAACTGTATACTTCTTTGGGATTGAATACGTTCGGGTCCTTGCTCTTCCCACCGCCCATCAGGATGAGCCCCAGGGCGACCAGCACGATGCCGATCAGCATCCAACGGTAATTTTCCTTGCCGAATAAAGGGGCATTGGAGTAGCTCTTGGTGGCGGGAACCTTTGCCTTGGGAGCGGCTGGGGTTGCTTTTTTTGTCGTTGCCATGAATAAATTTGGTGATTATTGGGCCTGCAATATACGGTAATCAGTACAAATCATCCAGCTTCATTTTCAGGTATTTTAACACGCTCCGATGGGTGCTGATAAAGGAAATACCGATCCCCAGCAGGACGATCACGACGAACATCGCCGCCAGCAGGGTATAGTCACGGAGCCCCCGCATCTCCGGCAGCCATTGCTCTGCAACAAAAATGACCCCGACGATCCCACCGATGGCAATCAGCCCGCTGATGGCGCCATTGACCAGTGCCCGCAGATCCATCGGCTTGGCAATGAACCAGCGGGTGGCGCCCACCATCTGCATGGTCTTGATCAGGAATCGGTTGCTAAACATGGCCAACCGGATGGTATTGTCGATCAAAATGATCACCAGCACGGAAATGATAACGGTCACCGCCAGCAGGATAATGCTGATCTTGCGGATCCGCTGGTCCAGGCTGGATACCAGAACCCTGTTATACTGCACATCCCCGACGGCAATGTTCTGGCTCAGCACCTGGGTGATTTTTGTGAGCGAGTCCGGATTGGCATATTCACTGCGAACCTTGAAATTCACGCTGGCCGGTAACGGGTTTTTATCGAGCACCGTGGAAAAATCCGAATTACCATCGGTTATAAAACGTTTCCGGGCCAGGTCTTTCGTCATATATTCATACGACTTCGTATAAGGCTGCGAAGCTATATATTGCACCAGGGCTGCACTGTCCTTGGGCGATACCGTTTCATGCACGTATACCTGCACCTCCAGGTTCTCCCTGAAATTCTCCCCCAGCTTATTGGCATTGATCACGATCCAGCCCAACAACCCCAACAGGAACAGCACCAGGGAAACACCTACAATAGCCATAAAGTAAGAAGGAGTGGAACGTTTGGCATAACCTTTTCCGAATTGCGCCATGATAATTCTTTAGTTTTATTGGGTTAATAGCCTTTACGGCCGCCGTCGAATAACAAAAATAACGGATTTGATGCCATCTTCGCCCTTTTGAGGGTAATTCAGGGCCATTTCCGTATTTTTGTCCCCCTTTTGACCGGCCTAAGGAGATTCAATTAACGATAGTTTGCCCGCATTATTTCAAGACCAAAACAGCTTTTAACTTTTTCCCAACACGGGATCAAAAAGTTCCACGCACCGCACGAAACAGTTATGGAATATAATTTCAGTGATATTGAAAAGAAATGGCAGCAGCGCTGGACGGCCGATGGCAGCTATACCGTTACCAACGATCCATCCAGACCGAAGTTCTATGTCCTGGATATGTTCCCCTATCCCAGCGGAGCCGGCCTGCACGTAGGCCACCCTCTTGGTTATATCGCCAGCGATATCTATGCCCGGTATAAAAGATTAAAAGGCTTTAATGTCCTGCACCCGATGGGCTATGATGCCTTTGGCCTGCCCGCCGAACAATACGCCATCGATCGCGGTATTCATCCCGCCATCTCCACCGACGACAATATTGGCAATTTCCGGCGGCAGCTGGACAATATCGGCTTCTGCTATGACTGGAGCCGCTCCTTTCGCACCTCGGATCCCGGCTATTACAAATGGACACAATGGATCTTCCTTCAGCTTTTCAACAGCTGGTATGATCGCAAGACCGCCAGGGCCCGCCCGCTCCCGGAGTTGCAGGAGCATTTCGCCAAAGAAGGCAACACGGCCCATACCTGCCCCGGCGACCCGGCCATCCATTTTGACGCCGCTGCCTGGAAAGGCTTTGACCACCGCCGCCGGGAGGAGATCCTGATGAACTATCGCCTGGCTTACTGTGGTTATGGCGAGGTCAACTGGTGCGAGGCGCTGGGTACCGTCCTGGCCAACGACGAAGTCATCGGCGGCGTCAGCGAGCGCGGCGGCCATCCCGTTATAAAGAAGCGGCTGCGGCAATGGTATCTTCGGATCACCGATTACGCTGACCGGCTGCTGGAAGGATTGGAAACGGTCGACTACAGCGACGCGATGAAAGAAATGCAGTCCAACTGGATCGGCAAGAGCTTCGGCGCCGAAATTGATTTTGCCCTTTATAAGGCGCCGCCGGACTTTAAATTGCGGGTTTACACCACCCGCCCCGATACCATCTTTGGCGTCGACTTTATGGTCATCGCCCCCGAGCACGAGCTGGTCGAAAAAGTCACCACTGCGGAACAACGCCCGGCTATCGAAGAATACCTTGCGTATGTCCGAAGCCGCAGCGAACGCGAGCGCATGGCGGAAAAAAAAATCACCGGCTGCTTCACCGGCGCCTACGCCATCCACCCTTTCAACGGGCTCCATATCCCGGTCTGGACATCCGAGTACGTGCTGGCCGGCTATGGCACCGGGGCCATCATGGCCGTGCCCTGCGGCGACGAACGGGACTTTAGATTCGCCCAATATTTCCAGCTCCCCATTACCAATATCATCGGCGACTATTACAACGGTCTGGAAGCCAATCCCACAAAGGACGCCATTCTACAAAACAGCGATTTCCTCGACGGCCTCGTCATGAAAGACGCCATCCTTATTGCCATCAGACGACTCGAAGAAAAAGGCATCGGCATCCGGAAAGTCAACTACCGCATGCGCGACGCAGCCTTCAGCCGCCAGCGCTATTGGGGCGAACCCTTCCCCATCACCTGGCGAAACGGGATCGCCACGCCGCTGGATGAAAAAGAGCTTCCCCTGGAATTACCCTATATAGAGAAATATGGCCCCGGTCCCGAAGGCGAAGGACCGCTGGCAAACGTGGCCGCCTGGACGGCCCGCCACCTGGAAACCAATACCATGCCCGGCTATGCCGGCAGCAGCTGGTATTTCCTTCGCTATATGGACCCGCATAACGAAGATGCTTTCTGCGGTCGCGCCGCCTCCGACTACTGGGGACAAGTCGACCTCTATATCGGTGGCACCGAACATGCCGTCGGGCACCTGCTCTATAGCCGAATGTGGACGAAATTCCTCCATGACCGCGGCTGGATCGGTCATGACGAACCCTATAAACGGCTCGTCAACCAGGGTATGATCCAGGGGAGCAGCCGCTTTGTTTACCGGCTTGAGCTGCGCGGCACCGGCGATATAGAAGAACTGTCGCGCAAAACGCCCGTTTTCGTTTCTGCCGGTCTGGCGGTGATCGCTACCAACCCGCAATTTCACGAAATCGTCAGCCTCAACATCCGCAATTTCTTTAACAATAACGATATTCAAATAGAGCTCATTACCCTATCGCAGCTCCACGTCGACGTAAATATCGTCGATGGCATGGAACTTGATCTGGAAGCCTTCAGAACCTGGCGCGCCGAATACAGCAACGCTCAGTTTATCCTTGAAGAAGGGAAATATATCTGCGGGATGGAAGTGGAAAAGATGAGCAAGCGCCTTTACAACACTGTCAACCCCGACGTATTGGTGAACAAGTATGGCGCAGACACGTTCCGTATGTATGAGATGTTCCTTGGCCCTGTCGAGCAGAGCAAACCCTGGGATACAAAAGGCATCGAAGGTGTACACCGCTTCCTCCGCAAGTTCTGGCGTCTTTTCTATGACGAGACAAAAGGCAAGGTCTGGACAACGGAGAAGGCGTCGGACCAGGAATGGAAATGCATCTACCGGACGATAAAAAAAGCGGAAGACGCGACCGAGCGCTTTTCCTTTAATACCGGCGTCAGCGCGCTGATGATCGGCGTCAACGAACTCACCGACGGGAAATGCCATAAAAAGGAGATCCTGGAAAAGCTGGTCATTATCCTGACCCCATATGCTCCCCACGTAGCGGAAGAACTATGGTCGCTGCTCGGCAATAAGGGTTCCGTGCTGGATGCCCCTTATCCCAAAGTCGAGGAGAAATACCTTATCGAGTCGGCTAAAAATTATCCTATCGCCATCAACGGCAAAACGAGGACAGAGCTTAATATCGCTTTGGATGCGACGCAGGAGCAGGTCGAGGAGATCGTCCTGGCCGACGAGACCGTCAAAAAATGGCTGGATGGCCATTCGCCGAAGAAAATAGTCTATGTAAAGAACAGAATGATCAATGTGGTTGTATAAATAACGTATGGCAACGACACCCTTATCGGTCGTCCTGAACAGGCATGCTGCCGGTTTTCACCCCGTGGTCCGTTTCGACCCGGCCAGGGATCTGCTTTATCCCTTCGATTTTACCGAACGCAATACCGAACTCAACCCCGATGAAATTGCCGACACCGAATGCTTTGCCGCCTATATTAACCGGATACTAAAAACAAATCGTGCCCGCTATGGTATCGGCGGCTATGGCGAACACCGCACCCTCTACGCCCGCAGCAAACATTTCGACCAGCCCGAAGAGCCCCGCCGCCTTCACCTGGGCATCGATATCTGGGGCCCCGCCGGCACTCCGGTGATGTCCCCGCTTGACGGTATCATGCATAGCTTTGCCTTTAACAACCATGACAGCGATTATGGGGCTACGCTGATCCTTACCCACCAGTTGGACGGCATCGGCTTTCATACCTTATATGGTCACCTCAGTCTCAATTCCTTAAAAAATTTACAGGAAGGCAAACGAATCCGCCGGGGAGAAGTGATCGCAGAATTCGGCATGCGCTTCGAGAACGGTAACTGGCCCCCACACCTGCATTTTCAGGTCATAGCCGACATGCAGGGCTGGAAAGGCGACTACCCCGGCGTGTGTAAATTTTCGGAAAGACAAGAATGGCTCGACAAATGCCCCGACCCCGATGCCATCCTGCAAATGCTGCAATATGTGAATCGCTGACCCCAAATTTCTTAAATTTGCAGATAATCATCCAGATGAAAAGAATTTATAGTGCTCTTCTCGGTTTAACAGGCATAGTCCTGCTTCCGTTTCTTGCCTGCAGCAACAAATCCGGTCCCACGTATGACAACTGTACAGACGCACCCCCAAGGGTAGATTCGGCTGCCCTGGTCAATTTTGCGAGTGCCAGCGGGATCGCGCCGTTGCAGGACACGATCGGCCTCTATTACCAGATCGTCAGCCAGGGTACGGGCGTCTCACCGACCCTGACTTCCACCATAACCGTCACCTATAGAGCACTGCTGTTGGATGGCGAAGTCTTCGATTCCACCGGTACTACTCCCAGGAGCTTTGTATTGAACACGCTGATCCCTGCCTGGCAGTGGACCCTTCCATGGATTCAGCCAGGCGGTCACATCAAATTGCTGGTCCCCTCGGCATACGGATATGGATGTGTGGGCGCCGGCACCATTGTGCCGCCCAATTCG
>Ga0302324_100016824_pt1 | contig 14547 bp, 13 predicted proteins | sample Palsa_T0_1_FD_201949 | JGI IMG/M metagenome (GOLD analysis project Ga0302324, IMG submission 201949) | Peat permafrost microbial communities from Stordalen Mire near Abisko, Sweden - Palsa_T0_1 | ecosystem: Environmental > Terrestrial > Soil > Palsa > Peat permafrost | place: Sweden: Abisko...
GTCGAGCAGGTGGGAGCCCAGCGCGCGGCCGCAGAGAAGGACTTCGACGAGCGTATCGCGCAGTTGACCCGCGAGCGCGAGCGCAAGCTCGCGGACCTGGACGAGAACGCCCGCAAGGACGCGGCAGAGGCCGAGGCCCTCAAGGTCAAGCGCGAGGCGCTGGGGCCCGCGAATGCAGAGGGGCTGGCCCGCCTCCTGCGCGAGGAGATGGCGCGTGCGCGGACCGCCTTTTCGGAGCGCATCGGCCGGCGGGCGTCTTCCCAGGCGGACGTCGCCAAGGCCCGCGCAGCGGCGATTGCGTCGGCCGGGGAGGCGGCCGTCCGCAAGTACGAAGAGGCTCGCCGGCGGCGGGATGCCGCGACCGATCCCACCGAACGCGAGTTCCTGGATTTCGCCGAGCGCGGCCTGCGCCCTCCGATCGAGGCCTACGGATGCGCCCTTGACCAGGATGGCGGCGGCCCGCAGCCGGCGAGTGTCACGCTGTTCACCTCCGCGCGCGACAGCGGCCGGCTGGTGGCGGTCGTGCCGCTCGAGCCCGCCGACCTCGACGGGAACGACTTCCGCTGGCGCCTGGGCGCCTGCCTGCTCGACGCCGCCGAGCGGGTGGCCCCCGAGCTCGACTCGAGCATCGGCATTGGGACGGTCAGCGGGTCGCTGGCCGTCGAGCTGCGCCCGTGGTCCGTCGAGGCCGACCTGTTCGAAGTCGCGCTGCGGGAAGCCTGGGATGCGCGGCCGGCGCTCGCCGCCGCGAGCTTGGCCCTGGCCGTCGATGTCGTCCCGGAGCTCGAGCCGACCTTCGAGCTAGTCGTCCTCGAGGAACCCGCGCCCCCGGCGAATGCTCCGCGCAATGACCTGCGCGCCGTCGCCAAGCGGCTGGAGCTGAACCTGCCCGACCTCATCGCCAGCCTGAGAGCCTCGGGTCTGCCGATGCCCGACGACGCTGTCGACGACGGCGTCGAGGAGTCGCTGCGGGAGCTGCTCAAGGGACCCGCCCCCCACGAGGCGCCACCGAGCTCCAGTACGCCGCCGAACCCTGGAGCGTCCCAACCCGCCGCTGCGGCCGCTCCCTCCTCCGCGCGCGTCATCGCGAGCCGAGTCCTCGGCAAGCTCGTGCGCGATCGCCGCTTCGGCTCGCGCTCCACCAACGAGGCCAGCGTCTGGGGTCACCACTTCGCCGACAATGAGAAGGCTCCCGCCCGCGAGCTGGTGCGGCGCTTCAAGCGCATGGGGATCTTCCTCTCCAAGACGGGCGATACCGTCTCCATCGACCCGCGCCGCATGGATGACGTGCATCGCATCATCCAGATGACCTGGAACGAGCCCGGCCTATTCGACGGACTTGAGTAGGGGCCTCCGCCGAAGCCCAGAAGTAGGGAATCTGGGCTCCAGTGACTTTGTGCCGGTGCGCCAGATCGGGGGTATTCGCAGAGGGTGCCCATCAAGTCTTCAAATACGGTTTGACGAGGCGCGGCTAGCCCATGCGTCTCGCACGGTGGGCTGGGGTCTACTCCACCTGGGCTTCGCCGATTCGACGAGGTGCCACCGGCCCGTGAGCCTTGCACGGCGGGCTGGGGTCTACCCCACCTCGGCTTCGAGACCGCGCTCCACCGGAAGGGGGCGGCGGGCTACTCGCAGTGCGCTGAGGTAGACGGCGATTTGCGCCCGGCTCGCACCTGGTATGAGACAACTCGGGCGGCTACGACTCCTCCAGGACATCCCCTGGGTCTGCGCCACGAGGGTGTTACAATCCCTCGATGACTATTTGCCCGCTGCCAGCAACGGCGCGACGGCTTCGGGCCGGGAGAGACAAAATGCGGATCATGCTGGGACTTCTCCTGAGCGCCACGGTCGGCTGCGCAAACGCGACCGATCGGAGCCGTTCTTTCGGCACGACGGCCGAAGGCTCGACGTCCAGCAACTTGAGCGGGTCCAGCAATGCCGGATCATCAGCGAGCAGTGCGGGGAACACCGGAACTGGAACAGCCGTGGCGAGCGGCTCGACGGGCGGTGGCACCTCGAGCGGCTCCGCCCCAGGCGCTGGAACGACTGGCACGAGTACTGGCGCCGGAGGGTTGGATGGCGATGCCGGTCCATGCTCAAACGAGACCGCGTTCCCCACCGAGTTTCTTGCCTGCAACGGCAGCGGTGGAATCCAATGCCAGTGCGGCCAGGTCTGCGTCGATGACCCGATTTTCGTGGGCTTGATCACCGCAAACAACGGCGACGGGGTCTGTGAACTGCCCTGCACCACAAACCTCAATTGCGACAATGGGGGATCGATCTGCCCCCAGGTTCCAGACGGCGGAGCGAGGTGCGTACCCAACATCTGCGATGCGGGCATCGGAGCACTGTGCTGGGCAAACGACGGGACCATCGACGGTGGTCCGGGAACCTGCGTGATCCAATCGGAACGTGCCCTGTCGCTATGCTTGCCGGATGGGGTCGCCACGGACAGTTGCGATCAGGTCCAGTATGGGTTGACCAATGACGATCCTCAGGCGGGCGTTCTCCAGTTCCAGCTCTTCCCGGAGCCGGCCGGCCAGAGGTCGCTGTATTGCGGCGCCGGGCTGGCCTGCCTCGGCAATGACTTTCGGACGAGGCGCGCGGTCGACAAATGTCTACAACTCTGTTCCACCTCCGCCCACGGATGCCCGCCTGGCGACGCCTGTCTGGCGCAAGACTCCAGGGACACGTCCTGGGGCTTTTGCCAACCCTGTCCTCCGGTCGATCAGGCCGACCTGTCGTTCTGCTTCATCGGCTCGGATTGCTGCGCACCGACGGCCTGCTCCTTGAATGAATGCTGCAACGGGAGGGCCGGTTTCGACGGAGCGTCCTGCCACGACGACGCTGAATGCTGCGGACACTGCGATGCAGGAACATGCGGTCCTTGAGGTTCTGAGGTTCTAGAGCGGATCACTGCGGATGGATCACGCGGATGAGACAGTTCCCCGTGTCCGCCACGTAGACGTTCCCCTGGCCGTCGACCGCAACCGAGTTGGGGCCGTTGAATTCGGTGGTCCCGTTTCGGCCCAGCGTCCCGTCGACGTACCCTTGCGTCCCATTGCCGGCCAGGGTGATGGTGGTTCCGTCGGGCGCGACCTTGCGAACGCTATTGTTCTGAAAGTCGGCGACGTAGACGTAACCAGCGGCGTCCACAGCGACTGACACGGGCGCAAAGAAGGTCGTGGTGCCGAGTGGGCCGCCGGTGCCGTCCGTGAAGCCGGTGTCCCCATTGCCCGCCAACGTCGATGTCGTCCCATCAGGAGCCACCTTTCGGATGCACTCATTGCCGTTGTCCGCGACATAGACGTAGCCGGCGTCGTCCAGCGCGACCCCCGAAGGCTCGAAGAATTGTGCCTTGTCGGGCGGACCATCCTGGAATGAAAACCCCCCCTCGCCCGCGAGCACTCTGCTGGTGCCGTCCGGGGAGATCTTGTGGATGCGGGAGCAGCCCTCGACCTGCGCGCAGTCGGCGACGTAGATGTTTCCGCTCCGGTCGAAAGCGAAGCCACAGGCGGCACCGATTCCGCCGTCGGCGCAATCGTTGTTCCCTCCTGCGAAGAAGGACGGCGAAGAGTCGACCACTTTGAAAATGCTGCTGCCGCTCGAAACGAAGAGCGACCCAGCCGAGTCTAGCGCCACCCCTCCCGCGTACAACGTCGAGTAGGGAAAGATCACCATCAGGCCACCGTCTGGTGCGATCACGTCGAGGCCGTCGCCGGTGACGTAGGTGTCGAGGAAGGCATCTAGGGTCAGTCTCAATGGGGAAAAATCCGGATCGGCGCCATAAGGCTGGCAAGAGAACATCACGCCTCCCCCGCCCGGGAACGTAGTCATGAAGCCCGGGAGGATTCCCGTCCCGGTCGTCGAGCCGCTGGTCGAGCCTGTCGTGGTAACACCCATCGAGCCGGTACTCGAGCTGCCGCTCGTGCCCGAGTTGGACCCTGTCCCTCCCGTCGAACCGCCGGTCGGTCCAGTCGAGCCAGCGCCAGTGCTACCCGCGATCCCACCGCCCGATGCCGTGCTCGCCGAACCGGAGGTCCCGGTGGACGACGAAGCCCCCTGGCAAGCTGAAAGCCAGAGCGCGGCGCACGAGGTCAGCAGGCGAGAGCGTAGTCCGGGGAGCATCACGCTTCCGAATACTCTCAAGGAAGGTGGGGCAGCCCGACATAGGGGATGAGCTGGCGCTCCGGCTCCACGTAGCCGCGATAGGCTAGGTCGAAGTAGGTCTGGGATGTGGCGGTGGGATCGCCGTTGCCACCCAGCCAGATCTCCCCGTACGATCCCAGGTAGGGCCCCCCGTCGATGGCGCCCCCGTCGCTGTAGCCGATATTGATCTGTGTACGAAACGGAGTGAGGGGCTGATAAAGGCTCGTCTCGGATCCGCTGTTGTTGCCGTCCATGAGCAACTCGCTCTGGCAACTGCGGATGTTCGGCGTGGCGGTGAGATCGTTGACGTGGTTCGGATCGATGAAGCAGAGCGTGGAGACGGCGTTGGCGAGTCCGCCTCCAGAATACCCCTCGGTCTCGAGGATGACCTGGCTGGCCGAGAGCGGCAGGGAATCCGACAGGCCGTCCTGTGTGAAATCGAAGTTGAAGAGCGATGGGTTACGGTGGATCTGCGTGCTCCGGACCACTCCAGCCGGGTTCTGCAGCAAGCCGGTCGGAATTCCGAGCTCCCAGCCGGAATTGATGTTGGAACAAGGAGTGCCATCCCCTCCGTCCGGGTAATAGGTAGTCCCGCAGGTGGTGTCGGTCGCATAGATGACCTGATCGCCGTTGCGGTAGAAGGGAAAGACCGAAAAGGGATAGGTGATGGTGGGGGCATTGCTTCCGATCACCGAGCCGACGAAGATGGCATGGGTGATGACGGCAGGCCCTTCGAACGCCGGATAGTAGAGTGGGTTCCTGGGGTGGCCGTCGGCGGTCGGATTGAGCGGCTGGGCAGTATTCTGAGTGGCCTCGCAGACGAAGTCGAAGTAGTGCGATCCCGACGATGCGAACCAAGGGGAACCGGTGTAGGCCGTTCCCACCAGGTCCACGATGTAGCAGTAGGCTACGAAGTTGAGGCCGAAGTTGCTGCTCCCCACCGTTGCCTGGATTGGAGCGATGTCGTTGGGGAAGCCGCCGTCGGAGGAATTGATGACCGTCACGCCGTCGATCATCGCCGATCCTACCGTGAGCGTGACCTCGCCGGCCGTGCCGCCGGCCGACTTGTCGGCCAGGATCCACTGCGGATTGAAGCCCCCGACGATGCCCTGGTCTGGGTTCGCGGCCTGGGAGAGAGCGAGAGAGAGAAGAAGAGCGGTCATGTGATTCTCCGGGTTCTCGGAAGGCGAAGCCGTGCAGCCGTCATTTCAGGGGCTCATGGTAGCCGTGCAGGACAACTGCGGCCGTGACGACCTGCCCGGCGACCGGAGGTTTTGCGGTCATGTCCAGGATGACGCCGTAGTTGGACGAGAGGTCGCTGATGTCGATCCGGTAGCTGGCGACCCGCGGTGATCCCGCGCCGACTCCGGGATTGACGTCGACCGGACCCACGGTGGCCTCGCCGATGCAGCGGGCAAAAGACGATTGTGACGTCTGATCAACAGTCAGAATCTGGATCTGCGCGGGCGGAGCTGTATTCGGCCCGAATGCCACCACGCCATTCGTGAGCTCCAGCTCAACCAGATCGCCCGCGGCAAAGATCGGAGGAAGGTCGATCGTCTGAGTGGCTGCTCCACCGTGCGTGAAAGTCACGGCGCTCAGGAACGAGCTGGGGTCCACGGGTGGGTTGAGCCCGCTGACGCCACCGTCGTTGAGGGCTTGAGTGTTGAGAAGCGGCATGTCGTAGAGCACCTGCTGGCCGTTTCGGAACCAGGGGTTCCAGCCACCGTCTCCGCGCCAGAAGATCGACCCCACGAAGCCGGCGTCCCATTCGTTGACGGTGAAGCGGCCATTGCTCGTCAAGGCCGAGGAGGGAGAGAGATCGGCGTAGGGCTGGACCTCGGAGCAGGCGAAGCTGTAGTTGCTCGGAAGCGCTCCTCCGTCGGTTGCGACGTTTCCGTTCACCATGTAACAGAAGTACTGCCCGCCATCGAGCGGGGTGGAGCCAGTCAGCGGCACCGGCCTGCCCATCGGCGCGTACTGATTGGTGAACGGCGGGTTGTTGATCGACCAGGCCGGGGTGGTATTGGCCCAGTCGCGACCGACGCCGAAGGTGAGGGCCGGCTGGAAGCCCCCGTCGGAGATCCAGACCAGGTTCATTCCCGATTCGAGCCACTGAGGGGAGTTGACCTGGGCACGAGCGCGGCTGGACAGGCCGGCGGCCAAGGCCGGGATTACCGCCAACCAGATGCAGACTCGATTCCTCATGGCAGTGGACTCCTCAGCGCGACCAGAGACGCTGGATAGGTTCGATGTAGCCGCGAAGCACGGCGATGACCGAGACATTTGCCGCCGGTACGGCTGGGTTGATGGAGAACTGGCCGAGGTTCTGGTTGGGCCCGACGTAGTAGCCCGGAGGGTCGTACGGTGGGGGAAGCTTGTTCACGTTCAGGGTAGTGCGCTCGGTCTCGGCCTCTGTGATGTTGGTCGTTGACGCGCCGCCGATGCCGATCTCGGCCTGCACGCCATTGACGCCGCCGCCAAAGTACGAGGTGGGATCGTAGAACTGGATCAGCTGATCATTCGGGGAGCCACCCCCGCCTGGCTGTTGCGCGATGTTATTCAGAACGTGAACGTCGAAGATCCCCGCGCTGGCTGATGCGGGATAGAAGGGCGCAACGCTGTCCGCCGACATGCCTGCCAGAGACCGGCAGTTGTTGGCGCCTCCCCCGCCCTGCGGCCAACTGCATGAGGCGACGCCGCCGTTGAAAGTGTAGTTGGTGCCCGTCGCGCCCAGACCAGCATCGACAAAAGTCTGCGCGTATGGCTTCAGGAGAACGTACTCCCCGATGCGCGTCATCGGGATGATGCAACCGCCCGGGTCGGTCAGGAACGACCCAACGAAGACGATGTACTGGGTCTGAATCGTGGAGGGAAGCGTTACCAAGGCGCTGGGCTGGCCATTCGGCCAAGGCGCGGTGGTAGTGCAAATCAGCGACGGCACCGACGTCTGGTAACAGTAGTACGCAGTGTCGTCGGCAATGGCGCCTCCGCCCTCCAACGGTGGCTGTCGACAGCTGCCGACCGCGCCGCCATCGACAGCGCCGCAAGTATTGTAGAGTTCGCTGCTGCTCGCTTGGCTCGTGCTCAAGGCAAACGGTGATCCCAGGAGATAGTAAGTCCCGGCTGAGACCGTGAGGTTTGTCCCCCCGCAGCATGCTCCGGCAGGGCAAACAGCCGGATTGTAGGCGGGGGCATTCAGAATGAGGCCGCTTGAAACGCCAAATACGCCTTGAGCGGCTGCCGTGCTGGGCGCCAACAGAAGCAAGGTGACTGCGAGCGCGACAATCTGAAAGGACCTTCTCATGCGAATTCCCTCTCTTCGAGATACAGTAAGCTCGGACCAAGGGGAGCACCTCGCAGCCCGGCGCCCAGCGCCGAGGACCGCGCCTCGACCACCTCGATTTCTCATGACGACCTCACCCGGCCCCGAGAGGAGCAGCGAAGGTCGGTCGATCCGTTCCGACTGGTCTGGCACGAGCGTCAAACCTCCCTCCGTTCGACCGCGGCGCGGAGACTGAGCGCTTCGGGAGCCGCTGTCAATCCCCTACAAAGCGACGTTCGCATGAAGCCGGTAAAGCTCCCTAGAATCCAGGGCTTGGGTGCCGTGGCCCAACAGCCGCAGGCGTTTGCTGACGCTACGGGGAATTCACGAGGCGTCAGGGGGCTGGATTTCTTGGGAATACCGATGCGTGATTTCCTCGCAAAGTGGCGGAGTCGGCAGGTGGCTGTGGGGGGTGGCTCGGGCGAGCGGCGGAGCTCGCCTAGCGAGACCGCGGTCAGATCGAGAACCCTCGATTCTGGGCTGCATCCGCGAGGCAGACCGTCCTACAGCGCTTTCAGCCGGGACAAGCGCCCGCATCCGAGCTGCAAGTACCAAAGACGCCCCCGTCGGCACTCGGGCAGCACTTCAATCCATACGTACAGGGAATTGTGACGGCGATACAAATATCGCCTTCCTCACCAGCGCAGTAGGTAGTGATGCCAGAATCCTGACAGGTGCCCATGCAGCAGTCCGTTGGAGCGTCACAACGACTTCCGATCACGCCGCAGGAGCAGTCCTCCGGTCCGACTGGGGGCTGGTAGCAAGCGCCGATTGGATGGTTCCCCGGAATGACGTGCTGGATCTTGCAAGGGATTCCGATCGGTGCATTGGACCAACTGGTGGACGATTGCGTCGGAATGCACTCCAGACAAAGGCCAGACGGCTCTTGCTGATTCGCGCAGTAGGTCGTTCCGTCAATCACGCACGTCGTGGAGCAATCGATACCCGCGTCGCCGCCGTCCGGCCCGGCGTCGCCGGCATCTGGTCCTGCGTCACCAGCGTCCACCAGCATGCCACCGTCCGGGCCGGCGTCCGGGCCCCCGTCCCCCAAACCCTCAACGTCGCGACCGCACAGGCAAGCTCCTCCCATCACGGAGGCAAGGAGTAGACCGAGGGCCCGATGGCGCGGTTGCAAGCAGGGCCCCTATGCGAGCGACAGCACTTCGCCCATTCGTTCGGCAAGCCGGCGAGCGGTTACGGGGCGGGGAAGGCCCGCGACCGTCACGTGCGCTGCCGGAATTCGTCCCTCGGTCGACCTCAGCAACTCGACGAAGGCCTCGCGTCTTGCGGCATCGATGTCCCGTCGAGCCGATTCGCTCAACTGCGGCTCAGCCCAAGATGCCACCGACCACGCAATCTCGGCATGGCGCACCTCATCGGGCGCGATGCTTTTCATGACGCGGCGGGTCTTCGCGTCGCTCGCGTGCTTCGCCTGCCACAAGGCCAACAGCGCTCCGAAGGTCTCGCGCACGCACCCCTCGGTAGCGTTGTCTCGAGCGATGACTCTGAGCGAGCGCACCGCACGCGAAACCGGGGCGCTCGCACGAGCGGGACGTTCACCGTAGGAGCGGCAGAGCGCAGCCGTCAGCCGAGCGTGCCGGATCTCTTCGCCGATCGCGCGACAAGCCTGGGCGACCAGCTCCGCGGGCGCATGGTGGGCGCGCAGTTCTCTGTCGAGTGTCCGAAAGGCGATGACGGCCGCCCCCTCCAGGCGGGACGCGTCCCGCCACAGGACTCCCAGCGGATGAGCCGAGGCCCGGGGCCGTCGCGCCGCGCGCAGTCGACTGGGCCGCCGACCGCCACACCCGCCGAACTTGCACTCGACGGATGGCGTTCCTTTGTCGGAGCACAGGTTGCAGTCGGCTGTCCCGCAGTGGGGAAAGTCATCGCGGCAGATGGTCTCGCATGGTAGGGGGCCGGCATCGCCGTACGAGCCCGGCGAAAGAGGTTCCACCGCCGAGTATGGTCCCGCGTCGGCACATGCGTCGCCGCCAGTCACATCAAGGCAGCAAGCGGGCAACGCCACCGCCTGCACGAAAGGCGTTGAAAGCACGATGGCTCGGAGCGTCTTGCTGAGCTGCGACGGTCGGTGGCCCATTTCCGGCGCGATCCTCGCAGGCCCTTGCTGATTCGACAAGGGCCATCCTCGTCGTGCTTGCCGCGCGGCTTCTCCCTACCATCGGGCCGCGTCGCGTGCGAAGCCGCGAAGTTGGGCTTCTGGGCTCCCTATCTCTCTTTGTCGGTCGCGGGACCATCGTCGACGTAGTCGATGTCGAAGTCGTCAACCTGGACGGGCGAGGACTTCAGGCGTGCAGCCACCTTTTCAGTTGCCGATCTGGCGTTTCGCTGCTCAAGGCGCCCGTCGATCGACGTGTCCCATAGCGAGCGAAGAGCGATGACGCTATCCGCTTCGGCTTTCTCAACCTCGGCGCGCAACTTCCGCCGGTTGAGCCGGAAGTTCACGATCTTGTCGAAGGTCTGAACCAGAGCCCAGATTGAGGCGGATATTCCTGCTGTCGCCTCGACGGCGGTGATCAGATCAATTGGGGATTCGTGCCGAAGCCTGAGGATTCGAAGCCGATCGGACGGGGCTAGCGGGCGCCCCTTCCTGAAGTAGGTGTACCGGGAGAATCGGTATTGCTCGTACCGCGGATCCAACGCCAGCCGGGAGATCTCGTACAGCAGATTGAAGTCGTAGAGAAAGGACGTCACGTCGAGCAGCGTGGGTTCCGGCGGCTCTTTGCCTCGAATCCGCAGAACGAATCTGCCGGTCCCGATCCTTCGAGGGGGTGGTGCAGCCACCGTTGCGCTCATGTCGGCCAGAATACCAAGACGCGCCATCTAGCGCGCGCTGGGGAAAGGGGCTCTCTCGGACGACGCACCGGGAGGTCCCGAGAATTGTGGTAGAATCGCAAGATGCCTCGGGGTCGCAACCTAACGCGGGGAGAACGTGCGATTCACTTCGCGTGCACCCTGGGCGGGCTGTCTCAGGCCGAGACCGACGCGATTCTCGCCGAACTTGGGCTCCCGCCGTGCCGTAACTATCGGGAACTAAGGGGTCCATACGCCCGTTACTTCCGAGGTGACCTGGCGCGGATGGGGCGGGCGATCCTCCATCCGCCAACGCGAGCTGAGGTTCAGAGGGTGGTCCGGCAGCAGCCTAGGCCGCCTTTCGCGTCGCCCACGAGTGTTCCTGGCGGGCGTCAGGTACCCTAATCTCGACCCGCCGCGCGGAGTCCCAGCAGCCGGCCTTGCCCCGGACATCCGGGATCGAGAACTTTTACTTCTCGGCTCCTGCCTGGCCGGTCGCCGCCCTCTGCTCCTGGCGCTCGACCTCCGCTCCGACAGCCTCATTCGCGCCCGGAAAGCGGTCGAGCACCCTCTTGATGCTATCGACGAAGGCGGCAGCCGACCGACTGAACTCGGCGTCGTATTCTGCCCGAGTCATGACCTGCTCCTCGGTCGGAACGCGCCCCCATGCCTGTTCGATGATGAGCTTGGCCGCGGCCACGTCCCCGTCGCGCACCCGATTCTGAACGGCATCGAAGACCTCGCCTGAGGCCTCGCGGCACATCTTTCGCCACTTGCCCAGGTCCGTAGGGCGGTCACTTGGCTTGCCGGTCGGGCCGGACCAGCTTCGGGGTCGGCTCGCCATCTACCGGCCCGCCTTGGCCATCAGCCGCCTCATCAACGGCGTATCCCACGAGGCCCCATACGCCTCGTCGGCGCGCTCCATGAGCCGGTTGTAGGTCGTCCACTGCATGTACGGCGGCTTCCGGCCCTCGCCGCTGAACTCGTGGCCGGCGCGCCTCCAGAGCCTCTCGGCCTTGATCAGCTGGCGACCCGGGCGCTTCTCCCACTGCGTCTGGTACGCGAGCCCATTGCACTTGCGGCAGAGGAACCGACGGCTCGCGAGATAGAGGACGTCGAATCGCTTTCGACAGTCGGGGCACTGAAGCCATTCGCGCTCGCCGCCGAAGTGCACGGGGCTCCTCACGACCCGGATCTCGTAGCTTACCGGCTCGCCCGAGACCCGGTACGAGAGCTTCAGTGCGTCCCGCGTGCCCCCGACCGAGATGCTCGAACCGTTCGAGTAGCTGAGGGGCCACCAGCCGAAGCGCCAACCGCGCCGGTTCAGGGCGCGAATGTCGAGCTTCGGGCAGTCCTCGACGGTTACGCGACCCACGCCGACCCCTGCGTACGATTTCCTAGCCGAAGCGAAGGGGGCCTACTCGAGGCGAAATAGTTTGGCACGGTGGCCATTTCACCCCGCCTTCGCCCGCCTCAGCTCCTGAATCCGAAGCAGTCGATCGAGCGTCTTCTCGAACTTGCGGTCGAGGAACCCTTCGATCCGGGTGAGTCTCTCGACGTCCTCGGCATCGAAAGCTTCTCCGAATGCCTGCTCTCGGATGAGCGGTCGGCTCTTCAGCATGAGGATGTTCTTCGCGTACCAGGGCAGGATCTCGTCTTGCAGGTAGCTCAGGAGGCCTTCCGGGGTGGCCTTGTAGTTTGGAGCGTCATCCTCGTCTTGCGCCCTCTCTCGGGCCAGAGCGTCATCCCACCACCGTCTCCTATCGCCCAGCGCTTCGAGGGCCAACTCGTACCGCGTGGGCTTCTTCGACTCCAGGATCGCGACAATCGACTCGACTTGGCCCTCCCACCTCTCCTCCGCGGCAAGCTCTTCCGCCGTGTCGTCGTCGTTCGCCGCCAGCGCGTCCCCGGCCTTCGCTTCCAGCTTGGCTTGCCCAAGGTGCGCCACTGCGGCTTCCACGATGTCGCTTCGATACCGGGTCACGGCTTCGTGTAGGGCACTTCGATGCGAAGCGGTCTCAGCCCGTCGGAGCCGGTTTTTCCGAAGGAGAATGCCCGCGAGATCCTCGACGAGGTGCTCCTCGGTCGGCCCCTCGGGTTGGTGCTCCGCGAGGAGGCCGGCGATCAGGGATTCAAGTCCTTCTCGGCTCTCCCACTCCAGCGATCCGAACTGCGATGCCATCCGCGCTGCGAGCGCCTTGATCTCGTCGGCAGACCGGCTCTCGACCTCGAGCTGCACGGACCTTTCGCGGCCGCGTTCGGTCCAGTCCTCTGGATAGCGCATCGCGAGGAACAGCATCCCGATCTTGGGATCCTTCGTGGCGGCGAGCGAGACCTTGGCCACGATCTGCCTTTGGACCGTCAGCGTGGCCGTTTCGATTTCGTGTGCCAGCGTCACGAAGGGTTCCTGGCCCTTCTTGGCCCTGCGCATCCAGTCGGAGAAGTCGTGCCGGTCTACCCCAGCGAGCACCGCAGCGGCGCGAGGCAGCATGCCGGCGGTGACGTTCTTGCAGATCTCCTGCTTCAGCTCGTCGGTGAGCTCCGTCGGTGGCTTGCGCTGCATCAGATCTTCTCCGATCGCCTTCCGGTGAACTTTTCCCAGCGCGCGATTGCCGCCGCGACGTAGCTCGGCTCGAGCTCCATCGCGTAGCACCGCCGCCCCAGCTGCTCGGCCGCGATGATCTGACTCCCACTGCCAGAGAAGGCCTCGTACACGACGTCACCCGGGTCGGTGTGCGCCCGGATCGGGATCGCGAAGATCTCGGTGGGCTTCTGAGTTGGATGGATGCCGTCCTGCTGCCCGACCTGGCTGATGTCCCAGACCGTCGTCAGGTTCGCTGGCGGCTTCCGCGGTTTGTGGCCCTCACGCCACCCGAAAAAGCAGGGTTCGTGAGCCCACATGAAGTAGCTGTATGTGAGTATCGCGTGCTCCTTGCGCCAGATGATCTGCTGATGCACCAGCAGCCCGTTCGCCGCCCACGCCGCCTCGACCAGAGCCTGCCGCCGGGAAGCGTGCCACTGGTACAGAGCGACATCCTCGGTGAGCGCCTCCTCGAGCGCGACCCGGAGGAAGCCTTCGAAGAACGCCTGCCCGGTCTTCGGATCGATGTACTCGTCCCAATTCTTGTCCTTCGTTTCCTCGCGGTTGTGCCAGCTCTGCGGATGGTTCCCGGCGTCGTAGTCGACGAGATATGGAGGATCTGTGGCCATCAGCGACGCCCGCTGCCCGTCCATGAGCCGCCGCACGTCATCGGCCTTCGTGCTGTCCCCGCACAGCAGCCGATGATCCCCGAGCTTGAAGAGGTCACCGAGTTGGACGCCCGAGTCCTCGATCGGCTCGGCCACCTCGTCGGGCTCCCCCAGGCCCGGCGCCGGAGGCTTGCCGAGCTTCTCGAGCAGCGAGGCGAGACCGGCGTCGGCCGTCGAGATTTCCTCGAGGAGCGCACGCAGCGCCTGGTCGTCGCGCGTGGCCATCGCGCCGATCGGGTCGTAAGTGGCGAGCAGCTTGTCGGCCTCGGCTTCGGTCAGGTCCGTCACCAGCACCGGGAGTTCCTCGCCCGGGAGCATCTCGCGTCGCAGATGGCCATCGATGAGCTGGAGCTTCCCGTCCGCGTCCTGGCGGGCGAGCACGGCGCCCGCGAAGCCCACGTCATCGAGCAGGCCCCGAAGAGCGGACTGCTGGCTCTTCGGATGGACGCGCCAGTTCTTCGGATGCGGCGCAAGGTCCGCCACCGGCACCCGGCGGAAGTCCACCACGCGGTCACGCAAGCTCACGATTGCCTCCTAGGGCCGCCTGTGGGCGCGGTACGGCGACCGTCCGCGATGAAACGGGCTAGGTCCCCAGGATCCACCCGGATGGCGTTCGAAACGCGCAGGTGCGGGAGCTCGCCGCGCTCGCAGAGGGCATAGACCGTGGCCGTCGAGACCCCGAGGCGAGCGGCGACCTGGCGGACGCTGAGGAGGTTGCCGGCGCCGCCGTCGACTAACCGGAGCTTCCCCCTTGCCGGAACATTGCCGGAAACCAGACCCGAAACGCCCCAAGAAGACCCAACGGGACCCGAAGCGCTGCGGCTTGATTCGCATACAGTCCCAAAGCTATCCGACGAAACCCCAAGCCCTGCGGTAGACTGCGGTTCGCCCTTACACGGCGCCTGTCGCAGGTTCGATCCCTGCTCCGCCCACTGAGAAATGGCTTGTGGTGTCGCGGACTTGGCGACCTGTCTGGCGGGCTCGCTGAGAGCGACCAAGTCGTTCAGGCAGGA
>Ga0302324_100016826_pt1 | contig 14545 bp, 16 predicted proteins | sample Palsa_T0_1_FD_201949 | JGI IMG/M metagenome (GOLD analysis project Ga0302324, IMG submission 201949) | Peat permafrost microbial communities from Stordalen Mire near Abisko, Sweden - Palsa_T0_1 | ecosystem: Environmental > Terrestrial > Soil > Palsa > Peat permafrost | place: Sweden: Abisko...
CACTTTGCGCGATTCCTCGATAGCCGCTCGAGCCCAGGGCTGATCATTGTTCCGCAAGATCTTGTATCGGCCTCGCCATTGAGGATCTGCTGATCGTCTGGGCGGCTAGCGATGCGGAAGAATGGAGGGACAAGGTCGGTTTCCTCCTGTTGTAAACGGGTCTCATTCCGGGGGCGGGTGGTCGCCAGAACGCGGTTCACGAATCCGGGCGCAGTCCCTCCCTAAAACGAGGCTTCACGCAACGCCTTGTCCCGCCTCCGGCGCACGCTCATCACGTCGAAGCGCTCTCCCTTAAAAGACGATCTGCTTCACCGGTTTCTTGCCGTCGCCGCTGGCCCGTTTTAGCCAGTCGCGCACTTCCATCCAACGAACCTCGCCCGCCGAGGTGCGGATGACCAACAACACGGGGAACGCTTGCGCCATCCAGTAGCGTGGCGCTCGTCCTTAATCGTGAACACCTCCGCCTCGTCGCGCTGCCGCTCGCGCAGGTAGGAGTCGCCCGACTTGAGCTGGAGATAGAGCTTCTGTCCGGTGGCCTCGCTGGTGTCGCCCTTGAACTCGATCTCCATGTCGATGCCGTGGTCGCTCACGTTGAACTCACGACTTATCTGCCCGGCGAGCGCGACCGTCGAAGTCACCTCGCCCACCAACGCACGCTCCTTGCTCTCGTTGTCGAGCACGAGGGCCGATTGTTCTTGCAGCTCCCGCACGCGGTCCCGTACCTCAAGGCTGGCAAACCACTGCTCCATCTCATCCCACAGCGGCACGCGCTCCTCGCACTCGGAGCAAACGATTGTCGGCGCCTCTGGCTTGACCTTGATCGGTCCGCCCGCCGCATGGTCCGCAGCCTTCTTTTCAAGCCACGCATCTACCCGCCGCATCGCCCCTTCCCGATTACCGACCGGCGTACCGCAGTACGGACATACGTAGTGCCGCAGCCGTGCAAGGTCCTGTTCCTTTTGTAGCAAGTACTCGTGGACATACCGGCTAAAGATGATCTTTTTTTGCACCGGGATGACCGGGTCGAAATACACGTCCAATTCGCCCGCGCCCTCGGACCGGCGTGTCAGTTTCACGCCCATTTGCTTCCCGGTCAGCGTCTTGAAGTCGGCGGCGTAGCGCCAGAGCTGATCCTGCTGGAACGCCTCAATGTGATGCAGACGTACCACCAGTGTGGCGTAGATGTCGTCAAGGAAGCCGTTGAACCGATAGCTCACCAGCACGGCCAGATGCCCCACTAGCTCCGGGCGCTCGCGGCGGTAGTAACTGGGAAAGATCAGCAACGGCCCCTGGTCGGCACCAGCGGCATAATAGGATTAGCGGAGGCGCTGGCAGCGGAAGGGCCGATCCCCCGCAAGGCCGCTGGCGACGCGCTTCATATCGCTGTTGCGACGGTGTATGGCTGCGAGTACCTGCTCACCTGGAACTGCCGGCATATTGCCAATGCCGAGATCCAGCGAGCAGCCCGTCTGGTGGTGAGGAGGCAGGGATTTGAACTGCCGATCATCTGCACGCCAGAAGAACTGATGGGAGGAGAGGAATGAATTCGAAAGACGAAATCGTCGAGGAAGTTCGCGCGGCGCGCGAGGCCTACGCCCCGCGATTTGACTATGATCTCGCGGAAATGTTTAATGATCTGAAGGCCAAGGAGCGCGCGGGCAACCGCAACATCGCTGCGCTTCAGCCGTGGAACCCCAGCCGGACACCGCAATTTCAGGCTAAACGTGTGCCCGTTTTCGCGGGAATCACGAGTTGGGATGATCGAGACCTGAAGTCGTGAAGTGCTGCCCGAATGGAGAATTCCGTCTCCACTCCTCTCGAAAGTCCGGGAATTTATGCAAGATCCGCTCGGTTACCACGCCCGTCTGCCGCTCATCGATATCGGGGGCATGCAAATGCCGCGATGCCCGAGTTACGGCGCTGCGCGTAGAGCCAAATTCGTCCCCGACGCGGCCCCCGCAATCGGAAAGCGAGGTGCGTCAAGCGCAGTTCGGCATTTCTCTTGCAAATCGCCGACACGAAGCCCAGCAGCCCAGCGCGAAGGACAATCGCTACCGTTACCGGCATAGCCGCAAGGCGGAAGGCTACGATGCCTGCGAGCCCCCCAGTGGCCCGGCCGACACGATAGTACAGAAGCCTAACTCTATCCCCCGGGGTCAGTCGGCGCCAGCCAGAGTCTCCACCGTGCAGGCAACGCCACCCCCACGCGCCTCCAAACAACAATCCCCCTCCGGAATAGGGCTGCCGTGCGGACACGTGCGGGGATGGCCGAGAAACGTGCAGATCCGGTCGGTAACTTCGGGGCTCAGGATGTGCTCAAACGTGCAGGCGTTCTTCTCGATAGACCCTTCGTCGCGGATGGCCAGCACATCCATGAACAGCCGCTCCGCCAGACGGTGACGGCGGATCACGCTGCGGGCGCGCTCCTCGCCGGGCGGCGTGAAGGCCACCTCGCCCGCGCGCAACTCCACCAAGCCGATGCGCGACATCATGGCCACCACCTTGCGCTGCTGCGCAGCCGTGAAATGCTCGGGCTCCCCGTGGAAGGTGCGTTCGCGCGCCGCCCACAACTGTTCCAGCACTTCGTCGAAATCCTGGTTCACCTCCATGCTGAAATGCGTGGTTTCGACAATGCGTCCGTGTTCCAGGTCGAGCCGGATATCCGCGTAGCGGCCCACCTGCTCGTCGTGAGTCACCATCAGGATAGTGCGGCCCTGCTGGTGCAACTCGGCCAGCAGGTCCAGGACGATCCGCTGGTTGGTTGCGTCCAGGTTGCCGGTAGGTTCGTCGGCCAGGATGATCTTAGGATCGTTCACCAGCGCCCGCGCGATGGCCACCCGTTGTTGTTCGCCGCCCGAAAGCTGCGATGGCAGGTGGCGCGCGCGGTCGGCCAGGCCCACACGATCAAGCACGCGGCGGGCTTCGCCTTCGTCCGTCATGCTGTGGAAGTATTGCGCCAGCATCACGTTTTCCAGCGCGGTCAGGTGCGGGATCAGATGGAATTGCTGGAATACGAAGCCCACCGTCTCGGCGCGAAAGCGGGCCAGTTCCGCGCGGGTCAAAGTGGAGGTATCCACGGAATCGATGCGCACCGCGCCGTGCGTGGCTTGGTCGAGACAGCCCAGAATATTCAGCAGCGTGGTCTTGCCCGATCCCGACGGCCCCATGATCGCGATCCACTCGCCGGCTTCCGCGGTGAAGCTCACGCGGTCGAGCGCCTTCACGGGCTCCGCCCAGCCGCTGTCGTATGCCTTGGTAACGTTCTCCAGTTCGACGAATGCCATGGCTTCTATTCTCCGCGCAAAATCACGGCCGGCTTGATGCGCCAGATACGCGCCGCCGCAGCCAGCGTCGCCGCCGTGGCCATCGCCAGCGTGACTGCGGTTACCGGCAGGAACACGCCATAGTTTACACCCACGCCGGCCGCCGCGGATTCGGGGAAGATCTGCCGCCCGATCCACCATGCTACCAGCAGCCCCACGCCGTAACCCGCGGCGGCGGAAGCCACGCCCAGAATCAGCGACTCCGACAGGAATAGCGCGGCGATTTTTCTCTCGGCTGCGCCGATGGCTTTCAGGATGCCGATCTCCTTACTGCGCTCCAGCACCAGCGCGCTGAAGTTAGAGCTGACGCACAGGGTGGTGATGGCCAGGATCAGAGCCGTCAGCAGGAACAGAGTCGAGCGCAGCTTCAGCACTACGTTGGCTTCGGTTTCGGCCACGGCGTGCAGCAGACGCACATCCGCGCCAGGGAGTTGCTTAGCCAGCGCGGCCTGGACGGATGCCAGCCGTTGCCCATCGGCGCGCACCTGGACCAGGCTGGCCGCGGCTTTATTCCCTTCGGGCAAGCCGGCCAATTGCGCAGCGGTATCGAACGGCAGGATCACTTGCGCATCTTCCGCGCCGCCACTGGAGACGATGCCGCGGATGGTGCAAGGCGCGCCTTCCAGTTCTAGCTTCTGCGCGAGCTTCAGGCGGAAGTGCGCGGCCACATTGCTGCCCACCAGGCACTCGCCCGGCGCGGCGGAGCGCGCGCCCTCCACGCGCCAGTAATTGGTCAGCGGACCGGCGCGGCGGAAGTCTGTGCCGGCCACCACCACGGGTTCGCCTTCAACGCGGCCCACGGTGTAGATGAACGGCGCGGCCACTGCGCCTTGCTGTTCGGCCAGCGCGACAGCCGCCAGCGGGACAGTCTGTTCGCCGCCGGACGGTGCGATGACGATGTTCGCACCGAAGCCGCGGAACTGGACCCGCATCTTGCGTTCGATATCGGAGTAGACGGAGAACAGGGCAGTGGCCAGGGTGGCGGACACGGCTAGGGCCGCGAAGGCCAGCGCCAGCCGCCGCCGCCGGAAATGCACCGCGCGCAGGACGAAGTTCCAAAACATCACTCGCCTCCCCGCAATGCAACCGCCGGCTCCAGCAGCAGCGCCCTCCGCAAAGGTTGCGCCGCCCCCGCGACCGCGGCCAGCACCGCTGCTCCAACCACTACCGGACCCAGCATGGCGGGTATATCGAGCGACGTCTGAAACACCGCGCGGCCCACCCACTCTGCAAGTAGCAAGCCCACCCACGATCCAATCAGTCCGCCGGCCGCGCCCTCCAGCGCCACCTCGGTAGAGAACAGCGCCGCCACCAACCCATTGCCCGCGCCGGTCGCCTGCATGATGGCGATCTCTCCGCGCCGTTCGAGCACCGTGGTGGCCATCACGCTCCACACCGTCAGGCCGGCCGAAGCCAGCGCCGCCAGCGTGATCAGCATCATCAGCCCGCGAATCTTGCCCAGCACCTTGCCCTCGTTATCGGCAATGCGCCAGATCGGCCGCGCCACCGCCATGGGCAGCACTTCCTCGATCTGATGCGCGATGGAGCTGATGTACGGCGTGCAATACCAGCGGTCGTATTCTTTGGGCGTCATCTTGGCGGGGTCTTTGCGTGCGAATTCGTCCTCCGGCTTGGTTAGCGCGCCCACTTGCACGGCGTCCACCTGGTTGCGGCGGTTCACCAGGCGCTGCAAAACTTCCAGGCGGACGAAGATGCGGTCCTCTTCTTCGCCGCCCGTCGAAATGATGCCGGTCACGGTGAACCGCTGCCCGAAGAGTTGCAGCGTATCGCCAGGTTTCACGCCGAGGCGCCGCGCCAATGCGCCGCCCACCATTGCATCCAGCGCGACATCGTTCCGGTCCCAATCTTCCACCCATTTCCCATCGACCTTCCACGCGCCGTTCACCGTGCGCAGACCGGCTTCCAGCATGGAGCCGTCCCCGCGAAACCTGCGCCGGAACCATACGCCTTCCACAGGCACGTTCCGTCCACCCAACGAATCCACCGCATTAAGCGACGGCGCGAATCCGGTGATATTCAATTGCCAGAACGTGGACTTGATTTTCTGCACCTGATCTTCCGGAATGTAATCCTGGCTGGATACCGGACGATAGCTGATGCCGCCGATCTCGACCGGCAGCGACCGGGCTTTGGGAGTCACCATCAGGTTCGCGCCCAGGCTACGCAGTTCGCGATTCACGCGGTCGCCGATATCCAGCATCACGCCGAGCATGGCCGTGGCAACCGCGGTGCCCATAGCCACCGCCGCTACCGTCATCGCCTTGCGGCGCGGTGACCGGCGGATGGATTGGCTCACGAAGCGGAGGAACATGCGGCTAACTGGGATTGCGGAAAATTTTCTCGCCGGGAATGAGCTTGTCACCGGCGATCACCAACTGATCGCCCTCCACCCGCGAGGCGATGGGGATGGGATTGCATCCGCCGTGCACGCCGATGCTGGGAATGAAGATGGCGGATGCGCAATTCTTGCAGATCACATTGGGGCCTTTCTGATAATAGCCCTGATTGCCGCAAATCTGGCAGGCGTCGAACGCTGCCACCAGCGATTGGTCGGGGCGGCGGATCACGATGAAGCGCACATGCACGCCGGCCTGCTCGATGGCAAACCGGTGCAGGTTGCCGTCGTTCACCGAGGCCACCGGGATGCGCACCTCGCCGTTCGCCACAGAAACCGGAATGGCGGTGGACAACTCCGTGGTGGATTTGGCGTAGATGAATTCCGCGGTGATACTCAAGATGAAGAGGCCGGTGGCCAGGCAGGATGCGGTCATCCACAGGCGCTCGCGCTGCGCCGTCCAGCGGGCTTTGCGGAGGGCTGCGCCTTGCAAGCCGTCCAGCGCGGGAGCGCGGCGCTTGCGATATTCCATCAGCAGCATGGCGCCCGCCAGCGCCAGGATGGCCACGAAGAAGAAGACCTCGTTGCTGACGATGGGGCCGATCAAAGCCATCTCCTCGCGGCTGCTGGGCAGCACCTGGCTTTCTGAAAGCTCGTGCAGCCCGGTGATAACCAGTTGCACCACGATGACCAGCAGGATGACGGTGGTCATGCGGAAGAAGCTACGCAAATCGATGCGGATGGTGCCGCGCACGAAGCTCACGCCGAACAGAACGGCCAGTCCCAAACCCAGCACAACCCCTGCAATATCCAGGACTCCGGAGGTATTGAACTTCACCGCGGTGAGCAGCAAGACGGTCTCCACGCCCTCGCGAAAGACCATCAGGAAGACGAAGAGGAAGATGCCCAAACGGCTGCCGGCGCCGCTCCGTTGTTGCAACTGAGTTTCAATTTCGCCCTTCATGCCGCGCGCATGGCGGTTCATCCAGAGCACCATGGAGAGCACGAAGACGGCGCTGACCAGCAGGGCCCAGCCCTCGTAGGCGTCTTCGCCGAGGCCCAGACGGGAGAGCAGCCAGGCGAAGCCAAAGCTAGCAATTACAGCGGTTCCGAAGGCTCGATGCACGGCGGGCAGCAGGTCGCGGCGGCCGATTTTGCGGAGGTAGGCGATGGCGATGGCAACCACCAGGGCGGCTTCCACGCCTTCGCGCAGGGTGATGATCAGTGTCTGCAACATAGTTGCAAGTGGCCCACGGTCATATTGTAATGCATTTCGGGTGGGGAGGGTGGCTGATTGCGGGCGATGAGGGTATAACTCAGGTTATACTGAGAGCATGAAGACTGCCGTCTCGGTACCCGACGACCTTTTCCGCCAGGCGGAAAATGCTGCCCGCCGCCTCCGCGTATCCAGAAGTCAATTGTACGCCACGGCGATTTCGGAATTCCTGAACCGGCAGCAAAGTAATGCAGTCACGGAGCGCCTGAATGAAGTATATGCGCGCCGGCCCGCGACAGTGGATCGCGCATTGCATCGTGCCCAATTGAAATCCCTCGAAAAGGACTCCTGGTAGTGATGGATGTTGCGATGGACGAGATTCAGCGGGGAGAAATCTGGTGGGCCGATCTCCCCGAACCTCGCCGCTCCGAGCCTGGCTATCGGCGGCCGGTGCTTGTGGTCCAAGCAGATTCTTTCAACCACAGCCGCATTCAAACTGTAATCGTGGCTGTGATCACCGGCAACTTGGAACTTGCCGATGTGCCCGGTAATGTCCTGTTGCCTGCGCGCTCGACGGGCCTTCCCCGCGACTCGGTCGTGAATGTCTCGCAACTCCTGACCCTCGACCGGAGTTTCCTGACCGAGCACGCCGGCACACTGCCGCCGCGCCTGCAAGGCTCTGTCGACGAAGGTCTGCGCCTCGTTTTGCAACTCTAGCCCAACGGCCTGTCAGGGCGGCCGGGTGGCGGGCGTGATGCAAGGCGCCCCGGGCGTTGAGAGAAAGGTATCGAGCGAAACGATGACAATTCAATTGCCGGATGACCTCGCACGTGGCCTGAAGGGAATTGCTGCCGCGCAGCAGAAGAGCGTGGAGCAGGTAACGGCGGATAGTCTGCGCGCTCTCTTCGACAGAGCGAGTTTGCCGGAAGTCGTATTACAAGCCGTTCGGAGCTGCCTCATCCAAGCGCCGCGGCTGTCCTCGATCTGGAGGTCGCGATAGCCGGCGCACGGTTGCCGGTCCCCGATCAGGACGCCTTCGGCCAAACGGCAGCGTCCGTCTTGCGCGCCAACACACGGCCGCCAGAGCCGCGGTCTCGGCAAGAGGCACGCCAGTAGATGGCCGCCGATCCCGCCAGCCGCACGGTCAGGCTGGCCGAGGTTATGATTGCATCGTGCAGCCGAGAACGAAGGCTACCAGCAGCGGTTTCGCCAACCGAGCCATCGGCCGCCGCGAACGGGTGGTTGTTGCGCCAGAAGTCGATAGGCCGCCGCCGGGTTCAGCATCGCTGCCTGCACCCTGCAACGTTACTCCGGATGACCAAGCTGCGGGCCGATTAACAATCGGCCTGCGGGATACCATCCTGCCCCACAAGCTGGATGCTACAGTAGATCGAGAGGAAAGATCGCCATGATCTACCGTTTCCGCATTACAACCCCGGCCGCCCTCCTGCTGCTGGCCGCGGCCGCCTTCGCAGCCGACGACATCAAACCAGAGGCCATTCTGGACAAGTACGTCGAAGTCACAGGCGGCCGCGCCGCTTATGAGAAGATCCAAACCGAAGTATCCACCGGAACGCTGGAAATCACCAGCATGGGCCTGAGCGGAGCGCTCACCAGCTACCGGGCCGCGCCGGACAAGAGTTACACCGTCATCGACTTCACCGGTATGGGCAAAGCCGAAGAGGGATCCAACGGAGTGGTGGCCTGGTCCAACAACCCGGGGGAAGGCCCGCGCATCAAGCAAGGCGATGAGCGCGCCGTTGCCCTGCGCACCGACGCCATGCACACGGAGATCCACTGGCGCGACTTCTACAAGAAAGCCGAGCTCGCCGGGAGCGAGGACGTGGGCGGCAAGGCCTGCTACAAAGTGGTCCTCACGCCCAAAGAGGGCAGCGCCGAGACCCGCTATTACGATAAGAGCTCCAACCTGCTGGTGAAAGTCGTGCTGCCGGTAACCGGTCCGGATGGCGCCGCAACCGCGGAAGTCGGTCTGAGCGACTATCGGGATGAAGGCGGCATTCTGACGCCGCACACCATCGCGCAAAAGCTTCCCAACATCGAGATTCTGGTCAAGATCGAAAGCGTCAAGCACAATGCGGATATCCCGGCGGGCCGCTTCGATCTGCCGGCCGATATCAAGGCGCTCATGACGGATAAGAAGACCGACGAGAAGAAGACCGAGAAGAAGTAGTCAGTTCCGCCCGCTCAACTTGTGGGACCGCAGATACTCGACCAACTCGGCGGGCCGGTCCGTCTGAATGCCGGCCGCGCCCCGGTCCACGGCGTCCTGCCAAACGGAAGGGTTGTCGGCAGACCCCAGACGATCCACGTAGATATCCACGCCTGCGCGTTTGGCCACCGCGATGGCATCGTCCTTGAAATCTCCGGCGTCGAAGGCCACCACTTGCGGTTTCACGTCCGCCAGCAGCTTTTCAAGAGTGGCCGCGCTACCGGCTTCCGGCATGACCTTCAACGATGGACTCAGCGCCTGAACTTTCTTCAAGAATCCGGCGCCGCCATAAATCACGACGTGGCTCATAACATGGTTCAGCATGTCCGCTTTTGCGAGCGCGGCGACCAGATCGGCGGGCGCGATGTCCTTCGAATCCACGTAGACGCCGATTTTGCCGTGCGCCAGGGCCAGCGCCTCCTCGAAGGACGGGACCTGCGTGCCGGTAAACCGTGGGTCGAACTTCGCGCCGGCATCCAGCGTGCGAATCTGGTCGAAGGTCATTTCGCGCACAGCCCCGGCGCCGTTCGTGGTGCGGTCCACCTTGGCATCGTGCATCAGCACCAGGCGTCCATCGGAAGTTGTGCGCACATCCAGTTCGAAGAAGTCGGCCCCGGCATCGATGGCGGATTGAAAAGCGGGAAGCGTGTTTTCGGGATGCGCGCGATGCTCGCCGCGATGGGCAATGACCGCGATCCGATCGGCCGCGATTAGCGCCGTGCACAATACCAATAGCAGCGCGGTGAACTTCATCCTTGCGATAGTATCAGATCATGCGCCGTCTCAAAGTGGCTGTTGCGCTCATGCTGGCGCCCGCCGCCCTTGCGCAACGCCCGGTAGTGGAAATCAAGGTCGCGGGGAATGAGAGGCTCGCGGCGGCGGCCGTGATCGCCGCATCCGGCTTGTCTGTAAGCCAGACGGTCACTCAGGCGGGGCGAATTGCAGTTGAGGGCCTGGGTACCGGCACTCAACAGCGCCTGACGGCGTTATGGCGCCCACCTATCAGCAACTGCAAGAGTCGCTGCGGCAGAGCCCCGTGGTGTGGCTGGACGACACGGGCTGGAGAGTGGCCGCGCGCCCGCAGAATCTGCGGGTTTTGTTGAGCGAGCAGGTCACCGTTTACGCGATTGAACCGCATCGCGGGTATGCGGAGGCGGCCGCGATTCTGGGAGAGGACTATGCCGGTTTTCTGGTGCATGACGGAGCGCGCTGTTTCTATGGATTTGGGCAGGCGTTTCATCAAAGCTGCCTGGGGCACCTGATCCGGCGTTGTCGCGAGATGATCCAGATGGCCTCTCCGGCAAGCCGCCCAATTCCCCTGGGCGGTCAAGACCCTGCTGCAGCAGAGCCTCCGATTGCGAGATCGCTACCAGCAGGGCGAGGTTTCGCCGCAAGGTTTGGCGGTGGCCACGGGGCGATTGGAAGCCCATCTGGACCGCTTGCTGAGTCGGCACTTTCGCTCCCCGGACAATCAGCGACTAGCCAAACATCTGCGCCATGAGCAACCGCATCTGTTCACGTTTCTGCGCTGCCCCGGCTTGCATGCCACCAATAACTTCGCCGAGCGGGCGATCCGGCTGATGGCCATGGCCCGCAAGACCTGGGGCGGCAACCGTACGGCCAATGGCGCCCGTACCCAGCAGATCTTGGCTAGCGTTTTGCGCACCTGCTGGCAGCAGGGCAAAAACGCCTTCGATCAGTTGGTAAAGCTACTACATTCTGCGCATCCGATCTTGCTGGAGATCATCCCCGCCGAACCGTCACCTTGAATTTGGACTGCCGACTCTGGCTTTCCGGACTCGCTACGCCCCGCCGACCACCGGCATTCAAAAACTCACTCAGCGCGACCGGTCAAACCAACCCCGACGTGTGTGCCGTGCCGTCGTGGTCAACATACTCACAGCAGCGAGGTCCACAACAAATGCAGGCCGTACTGGGCAGCCAGCCTGCACGTATGTGGACACGGCTCCGGCGTCATTGTCGGCAACCATGACAATCAGGCCCGGACCAGTTAGTCAGGTGGTAACCGTTGCCGTCAATGTCGAGGATGATCGGACTCACGTTCTCACATTCGTATGCGCAAGCCGATTGAACCCAGACTGGTGTCATCGAACAGCCGCCATCGAAGCCGCCACAACATGTCGATTGCGATGGTACCGGGTAAGTTTGTTGACAGCAATCCACGTTGTTTTGTTTGACGGGCAACTGGTTTGTCTCGGTGTTTACGGTAACGCAAACGCCCAGGACAGTGTTTGTGTTACCAATGTTCACGCTCCATGTAAGTGTCGCAGTTCCGCTCCCTTGATGTTGCGGTGTAAACACCGGATAACAGGTTTTCCACCAGGGCTCAATACCACATTGGCCGCTACCTGTCGGAGTTTCGTCCGCATCGGCATAGGGGAGACCATCTGGATCATCAGGCCCTCCAGGAATCATCCAAAAGATGCTGTAGGGCTGCGACTGATTAAACGAACTGAAGGGTACGTTGCAACTAACGCCACTGGGAGTACCGGGGGTCTCCGTTATCCAGCCACACCAATTCTGTGCGAGAGCGCAAAAAAAGCGAACAGAAAAACAACCCGAGTACTTTCATATTGTCCTCCGGGTCGAGTGATCCTGGGCGGCGGCATAGCGTGTTTGCAATATGCGTACAAACGTATCCGGCATCAGAGGACCTTGTTCCGGCTGCGTACTGTGTAGCAGCCCGAGTTCATGTATCCAACGAGAATCATCATCTTTGGCGGCTGGCATCAAATTGGCTACAGCGCCGAAAAAGCGCTGCGCATCCGACCGGTCCAGCTTCGATACTTCTTGAACCCATCGACCCAGGATTTCGGTCTGCGCTCGACGCCGCTCGAAATACTCCGTGATCTGTGTGGGATCTCCAACGGCAGTGCGATCGGCGAAGATTACAGCGATCACCTGGACGCCGATGTCACGATTCGGAAAATCCACGAAGTTATTCCGGGCCAGATCCATTCCATCGGGCGGCAATCCGTTGACACCGAATTTTTTATCCGGTGCCAGCGACTCCATTCCCAGGCTCGAAAAGAACTCTCGCCCGCTGACCATGCTAAAGGAATCGACGGTCCAACGCACAGCATAGGCCGTGATCGATTGTGAAGAGATGTTCTTTAGCGGGAGCCGAATTGCTCCATTTGCATCGCTTCGAACTACCGATGACGTAGCCACGAGGACATCAGTCGGTTTGCCTTGCGCATACAGAGAAGCTGCTATGACGCAAAGAGGAAGGACTCGTTCGATATTCAACATTCACCCCCCTTTGCACACCTTAAGATGCCGGTAAGACCCGAATATTTGCATTGCTGGACCTGGGTGTCAATGGTACTCCCCGATACTATTTTGTAAAGGAAAATGTGCGAAACAGCACATATTTGACATCCATTCTCCCTGGTTGCTAAGGATCAAGATCACTTTTTCCCGGCATCTTCATACAGCAAATGAGGGGCAAGGTTAAGACTTTCAGCTCGGAGATGCACGTTCGCCCGGGTCATATGGTGGACGTGACGCTCAAGGTTCGATGAACGGAAAATCGTACTGTTCATTACCAAGTCAGGCCGTTTTCTGGCCGTTCGCGATTTCGATGGCTTTCTTCAGTAGCGGATCTTCCTGCTGCTTGTGCTCTGGCTGATCGGGGGTCTCGGGTAGAGGCTCTCCGTTCTCGTCGAGCTCGATCTCGGTTTCGGGCTCCGACATCACGGTTTCCGGCGTGACGCCCACATCCTGGATGGCTTTGCCGCTGGGCGAATAATACTTGGCCACCGAAAGAATGATGGCGCCGCCGTCGTCCATGGTGACGGCCTTGCGCAGGGAGGCATCGCCATACGTGCGCTCACCGACCAGTTCGGCGCGCTTGTCGTCCAACAAAGCGCCGGCGGCGATTTCGGCGCCGTCCGCCGTGCCCCGATTGGTGATGACCACCAGCGGCAGCTTGGTGATGCCTTTGGCGGCATCCGCTTCAAAGTCCTGGCGCGGCACTTTCTGGCCCTGCAGATAGGTAATTTCGCCTTTGGCCAGGAAGAGGTTCGCCAGTGCGATACCATCCTGCGGCTCGCCCACCGCGCAATTCCGCAGATCCAGGATCAGCTTCTGCGCGCCTTGTTTCTGCAACGACTGTACCGCGGCCGCTACTTCCTTCACCATTCCCGGTGCCAGCGTGAACGGCTGAATGTAGCCGATATTATCCGCCATCATCTTTTCGGCGACTGGCGGATAGACGATGCCGGCGCGCGTCAGCTTGATCTTTTGCGGCTCGGGCCGCCGCACCCGCACCACGGTGATCTCCACGTTCGATCCGGGGTCGCCTTCCAGCAGCAGACTGGCGTAAGCCAGCGGCATGTCCCGCGTGGCCACGCCGCCGATGGTTTCCAACATGTCGTTGGTGGCCAGACCCGCCTTGGCGGCCGGCGATCCGGGAGTCACGCCCACGATGCCGACGAATCCGAATTTCTTGGCGAGCACCAAGCCGACCCCGGCCTTATGCGCGTCCTTGTTCTTCAGATAGTCCTTGTACTGATCGGCGTTGAGATAGCTGGCGAACGGATCGACGGATTCGAGCAGTCCGTTCAGAGCGCCCAGGGTGACGCTCTTCATGTCCGGCTCTTCCACGTATTCGCTCTTGATGCGGTGCAGTACTTCCGTGTACACGCCGAGCTGTGGATACGGCCGGTCGTTGGATGCGCTTCTGCCTCTTACGGTGCCGAGAACCAGCAGCAGCATGACGCATGTAGAGGTGGTGACTACCAGGTATTTGATACGGCTGTTCATAAATTTCCAGGTCTATCTCAGAATCGGGGAAACCCGAAGCCATTATAGCAGACGGCGATCAGACGGTTTTGGTTGCCCGCCGCGTCTTCCCGGCAACCGGATCCCGGTGCGCCCGGCGATGGCCTCGCCTTCCGGACACGGCCTTGCGCACAGGCGCGCGTCTGGCGGCGCGGGACGCTACCATCGTGGGGCGTGAACGGCGGGGCGGCAGGAGCCGCGAGGATTTCGAGTTTGCGCGCCGCGTGGGCTTCTTGCATTCGGCAGGCTGGCTCGCGCTGCAACAGCGCCTGGATCGTGCCATTGCCCTAGCCCAGGTCGATGCGCGCGACATTATGACTGCGCACTTCCAACTCGATTTGCTCATAAAGGTCGTTGTTGCGCACGCGCTCCTGTCGGAATTGGGGGGCGGTTCGGCGCGCCGGGCGCCCCGCCGGCCGCCGTCGAAGACCGGCACGCGCAGGGAGAAGCCGTAATCCCGCGTCGGCAGCAATGCCACGGTGTCGCCGTTCACTCCAGCGTCGCCCTAGTCCGCGTAAGCTACCAGGCTGGGAAGCCGCTCGAACTTGACGGCATTAGCGTCGGCCTGCTCCAAGGAGATGGCATCCACCGGTTCGTAGCTGAGCTTGCCGGCG
>Ga0302324_100016829_pt1 | contig 14543 bp, 16 predicted proteins | sample Palsa_T0_1_FD_201949 | JGI IMG/M metagenome (GOLD analysis project Ga0302324, IMG submission 201949) | Peat permafrost microbial communities from Stordalen Mire near Abisko, Sweden - Palsa_T0_1 | ecosystem: Environmental > Terrestrial > Soil > Palsa > Peat permafrost | place: Sweden: Abisko...
TGGACTTGTCCGACCTCAGGTTATTGATGGTAGTCGCACCGGCGAACACCCCAAGCTCGCTCGATTGCGCGGAAGAGTCGCTCGGCGGCTCGCTGCGCTGAGATTGCGCGAGCGTCGAGAAGAAGTCATCGAGACTGTAGCCCGCCCCCAGCATTACGGTTCTCGTGCCGGGGTTGAGCATCGTCAACTGGCTCACATCCAGCAGCGCGAACCATTGTGAGGAGAGCGCATAGCGGAGCCGTGCGGTCACGATCAACCCGACACCGTGCAGGTTCTGATAACCCTGAAAATTGACGTCTTCCCGGGTGTCGAAATAAACGTAGGGGCCGGCACCGAGAGAGAAAGAGAGACGGTTGCGCCAGGGCGAGCTGTCGACCCAGAGCTGCACCATGGCCCCGTCGCGATGATTGTCCGGCAGGTGCCCCTCGTTCAGATACCCGAAGGATGCGTCGAGGTGGGTGAGCAGCTGCTGCCGGTACTCCAGACCCCAGGCGTAGGTCCCCGCTGTATGGTCGTCCGTATCGGTGAACCCGCTGAGGAGGGACAGTTCCTCCGCCATGGCCGTAGGTGTCTGCGACCAGGCGCACGCGAGAGCAAGCACGGCGGCGGCCGTGCGCCAGAACGGCCCCCGGGGACGCGTGCTGAGAAGAGCCGCGCCGCCCTGTCGAATCAGTGTAATCCTCCCCAAATGGCGGAAGCGCAAGAGATTGCGGCGCGCATGGCCCCCCGATGCTCGCTCGTCATGCACTATACGGGCGTCGGGTTGGTGCCGGAATTGATAGCGGGTGAGGAATTGTTACGGAGGTCTGCGGACATAAGCAGTTCTTGGCATTTGAGGGCTCGTGCGCGTACCGACGCCTAGACGGGCCGGCGCGGGCGCTGCGCCGCAAGCGAGGCGCGCGGACCACTCGCGGTGGAAACCGTGTTCGATGCGTGGGGCACCCTGAGGCAATCTCTGCACGGCTGCAACTCCTTGGCCCCTGCGGCCACGGTGCTGCAGGCACCGGCCCCCTCCGGCAACAATCCCGCCCTCCGGCGCCAACCAACGCGCGCTGCCCACTGCGGCCCGACGGCTTGCGCCGCCAGGCTTCACCGCCAGCGACACTGGCCGGATCGGTGCAGCCCGCGGCGCGCTCATGCTAGGCTTGCCACCGGGTCGTCCCGGAGGCGGAGGCGCCGTGCTCAATCCGTTCGCGGTACTCACCCGGGCGCAGCGCAAGGCCTACTTTGCCGCCCTCGGTGGTTGGTCGCTCGATGCGTTCGACTTCTTCATCTTCACGTTCTCGCTGACCTCGATCAGCGCCGAATTCCACACGGACGTGAAGACGGCAGCCGAGGGAATCTTCCTGACGCTCGCCTTCCGGCCGGTCGGCGCGCTGCTGTTCGGCTGGCTGGCGGAGAAGTACGGCCGCCGCCCGATCCTTATGCTCAACGTCGCGAGCTATTCCCTCGTGCAGCTCGCCACGGCGTTCGCGCCGAGCCTGAGTGTCCTGCTCGCGCTGCGAGCCGTGTTCGGAATTGCGATGGGCGGGGAGTGGGGTGTGGGAGCCGCGCTGGCGCTTGAAACGCTGCCCACTAAGAACCGCGGGTTTTTCTCGGGACTGCTGCAGGAAGGATATCCGATCGGTTTCCTCCTGGCGTCGATCGTATTTGCGTACGTTTTCGTTTACGTGGGCTGGCGAGGCATGTTCGTCGTGAGCTCCGCGTCAGCTCTGCTGGTGCTGTACATCCGCTTCGGCGTGGAGGAATCGCCAGCGTGGGTGGCGGGCGTCGCGGCCAAGCGTGCTCCGACCCGCGCGGTCTGGAGTGCGGTGACGCAACAGTTCCCCAAGCTGCTGTACCTGGTCGTGCTGATGGCTTTCTTCAACGCCTTCTCTCACGGTTCGCAGGATCTGTATCCGACCTTTCTGCAGGTGCAGCACGGCTTCACGCCCAAGACTACCGGGCAGATCGCGATCGTGATGAACCTCGGTGCGCTCGCAGGCGGGGTGTGTTTCGGTGCGCTGTCCGAGCGCCTCGGCCGCCGTCGCGCGATCACGCTGGCCGCCGCCCTCGCCCTCCCCATGATTCCGCTGTGGGCGTGGTCGCACACGGCGGTGATGTTCGCACTCGGCGGCTTCCTGATGCAGTTCATGGTTCAGGGCGCCTGGGGCATCGTGCCGGCGCATCTCAACGAGCTGTCCCCGCCGTCGGTACGCGCGATTCTGCCGGGCTTTGCCTATCAGCTCGGTAATCTGGCAATGGCGCGGATGGGGCCGTTTCAGGCCCGTATCGCCGAATCGCACGCCAATGACTACGCTTCCATCCTCTCGTGGACACTCGGCGCCGTCGCCCTCATTCTGATACTTGTGACGGCGCTGGGCCCGGAGGCACGCGCCGCCGAACTCAAAGTCTCCTAACGACGCAGCACCACTGCCTCGCCGGCCAGGCGCTAGCGCCAATCGTGGTGATGGTAGTAATGCCCTCCCCCTCCGCCCCGAAACCCAACAACGCATCCACTCAGCAGGCTACTGAGGATCAATACCGCAACGACCCATTTGCGCATCACTGCTCTCCTTTGTCGTACACCCGGACAACCCAACGGCTGTGGGATGCACGGACTGAAAGACGCATCCGTTAACGCTTGCGTTCTGCAAGAGTCTCTCCGATCAGACCCACCGCGCGTGAGCGCGAGTGCACCACCAGGGGAACTCTGATGACGAGGCGTGCCGCGCTAGCGCGGTCGCCTTATTGGATCGACGGATGCGCATAATCCCATTCGAGAAATCGGGCCGTCTGCGCGTCGGTGCGTTCCGGCAGACAGCAGCGGATCGAGGCGATCTTGTCCCCTCGCATCTCGCGAACTCCCCAGAGGATGATGCGCTCGACTCCGGCCTTCTGAATGGTCGCACTGCGGGCTTCAAAGCGCGTGAGCAGTACGTTGCCCGTGACGTAGTTGTTGAGCGTGGTCACGCGACGGGTTTTGTCCCGCACGTAGCGCTCGAGATCCTTCTGGATGGCGACCTTGCCCACGCACGGGGCGCTCGCACACATGCCACTCTCCGAATCGATTACCGCATCGTCGGTAAATAGGGCGATCGCGTCCCCCACATTGCCCCGGGCGAGGTCATCTAACAGCTGTTGCTGCACGGCCACCGGCCCTTCCTGCGCGAGCGCTCCCGCAGCAAGCCCAAGGATCAGCAGCGCAAGGAAACATTTGGCAGCGGATGACTTAAGCATGGCGTGCTCCTCCATTGCATGCGAAAACACTTCTGCGAGCGCTGCAACAATAAGTTGACAGTGTGCGCAACGCAGCAACAGCTTCTAGCGGCGCAGCCGTGGCTTACATCGCCGTTGCCGGCTCGCTAGGGGGAAGATTCTTGCGGTACGGACATCCGGGGTCTGTACGCCAACGCACCTAGATGAACGTCACGGGTCTACCTTCTTTCCATGCACTGCAAAAGGCGCACGCTGGTTTGAGGCCGGGCAGGGAGTCGCGCTGTTGGCGGCCGGTTCCTCGAAGTGGGCATCCTTCAGTGCCGCGGCGAGTCGACTGCGGGTCGCGAAGTCTGCGCTGGGGACGATGCGGGACTTACCATCGGAGATGCAGCCGCGCCCGGGCGGGCGGGTTCCTGAGCGGGCGCCATTAGCCATTGCGCGCCGAGAAAAATCACCGTGAGCACCAGATAAAGCAACAGGCAGGTGGTGACTGCGCTGCGATCGATGGTAAATCCCGCAACGAGCGCCGGACGAGCCGACTGAGCGCGGGTCGCACTCTGTCGCGGCAGCAAAGCAACCAGCTGCCGCGCAAGCGCGACGGCGTCAAACCCCTCCGGCAAGCCACTGGGCAGGGCTACGATCAGCTTCGTTAGGATGCGAGTGGCGACCTCACAAGGCAATCGTGCCAACCTTGCGGCCTCATCCCATGGATCGATGTTCAGTCGTGCCAGAGCGGAAAGCACGCTAAGCAGCATGCCATTGCTCTCCGCTACGATCGGTGCGTACAAGAAGTCGTCGAACTCGGATCCGGCCTTGGGGGTTGGATTCATCCGCGTCATATCGAGTGCCGCGCCTCAGGGAACTCCAGAGCGAGCTGCGCCCGACTCTGCGACTGCGCCATCGCCATCTGCCTGCACGGACGAGCCCTTTTTCGGACTGAGATGCAGAATAGGTCGGGGACCATGCGCCGGGGCTTGCGGGGGCAGCAGACGTTGAATTCCCTCATGGGTCGGCTCCCCCCGATCGTGCACGGCGGGCTGACGTAGTGTATTCATTTCAAGCTCTGAGTTGAGCCATCGGCATATTGCTTCGCGGCTCGGAAACACAATTATCCTCGAAAAATCGTCCCGCTCAGTGCGTTGCAACACATATGCGCGCAAGCGGATCTACCGGGTGGCGGCGCTCTTCAGTTCACGAGCGGCTTGTGCCGATAGCTGACCGGTCGGTGCGGCGCTTGGCCTCGTTCTGGAGTAACTCATGGCCAACGCCTCGGACGTCCCTAGGATCATGTGGGAATCAGCACGCGTTCTCACTCGTCGGCCGGGTTTGGCATACCACGGGCCGGTTTGCATGCTGGTTTGACTTATGCGCTTGTGGAAGCACTACATGAAGGTGAACGCAGACTGTGCTCTCCTTGATGTTACTTTTGAGTCAGATCAGCCGGCGGCTTGGCTTCGAGCTCGTTTAGGTTCGGCTGTTCCCGTTGGATTTGAGCCGAGCATCGCCTCACGCTTCGAGTCGTAAGGCTGGAATTGGCCGCTGTCGGGTTGCCTCTCAGGTCGGTTCTTAGTGTTCGCTACGGCCCCGGATACAACACTCACCGCGAGATGACGCGGGCTCTGAGAAATCCCGAGACGCGCAAATACAGGAACTTTCACCAGATCCAGGATCAGCGCAAAAGCGGCCGCTGCCGCAAGGGTACCGACCACGAGCAGCACGGGCAGGGGCGCCATGGCGATTCCACCGGCGGCCAGTGCCGAGGCAATTGCGATATCGGCAGTGGACGAGACCACAAGCACGAGCTCGGGCGAGAACTCCATAAGTGCCGCCGTTCGCGAATGGCGTAGACCGTCGCTTGGCTTGGAACCGGCGCCCAGAATTTCTCCAGCGCCCTGCGCAACGGATGGAGCGCCGTATCGGGCACCGCGTTGGGACCAACCTTCTCCAACCGAGCGCGCGCTTGCGCGCTCGACAAGCCGCTGGCCTGAACATCCCTTGCCGCCGTTGGCGATTCAACAGGCAAACGCTCGGCAGATGGCGGTGAATCTATCGTAGCCATAATCAAACCCGCCTATGACGGCTCGTAGCTGGCTTCACTGTGAATGACCTCATTCCAGGCGCCTTCATCAGCGCATCAGACTGCGCCCAGTGATATGTCGTACGCCGTGATGGACGGGATCTTTCGATCGATACCCCGCAGGTCTCCATGGCCTGTGCGGTGCGACCACGGGGCTCGATCCGGTGGCTGATGTGTGTTCCACTCGAATAACGGCCAGTTAAGCCCTGCGCCCGAATTTCGCCCCTCTTTCAAGCTGCGCGTGCCATGCCGCCCAGTCTGTTCGGCAGCAAACGGTGCACTGCGCGATGGCATCCGCCAACGGTGCGCGAGCGCACCGGCGGCGGCGAAAGGGGGGTGCTAGGCGAGGTGGCCAAGACCACTCAGTCGCCTACCGAACAGAGATCCGGTAGAGCTACGGTTATTTTGACATGGTCCCTGGTCTTCGCCGGAGTCCTGTTTAATGTCAGATGAGAACCCGCTGGGCTCGCAAGCGTCGCAGCAGCGCAAGATTGCCCTGTGGAGGTGGGAGAACGAGGGTGGTTCTGGGCCGCCGGAGCCGAGCAGCCCCGCAGCAGGACTGGCTTTCAATGGCCCTGACGCCCTGCGCAGGAATGCGTGGCACCGTCATCAGAAAGCCGCGCTGCCGGAGGCCTCCAGTCGGCCGTTGCCGGTTCGGCCGAATCGCGGTTCCTGCGGCAAGCACGCGCCATGATAGGCGTTGCGGCTCGGTCTCGAGCGGATCCCGCGTGTTTCAGGAAGGACACGCCTCTCTATCCGCTGCGATTTGAACCGATTTACCAGTATCGGCCTTGGGGGGGCCGGCGCTTGAATGATCTGCTTACCGCGCCATTACCCGGGTCCGACCCCATCGGCGAAGCTTGGCTCTTAAGCGATCGGGATGATCATCCCAGCCTGATTGCGGATGGAGTCCTCAAAGGACAGACCATAGCGAGAGTGCTGGAGCAGTCCCCGGAGCAGCTGCTGGGTCAGCTGTACAGACAGTTCAGTCGTTTTCCGCTGCTGCTGAAGTTTCTCGACGTGAGGCGGAGTCTCTCCGTGCAGGTGCACCCATCGGATGCGTACAGGGACCTCATTCCTGCGGGAGATACCGGAAAGTCCGAAGCATGGGTAGTCCTGCAAGCCGGGCCCGAGGCCCGCGTCTATGCGGGCTTGAAGCCCGCCATAACGGCGCAGGCTATGCGGCAGGCCATCATGAACGGAACCGTGGACCAGCAGCTCGCCAGCTTTGCGCCAAAGCCTGGCGACGGTGTTTACATAGGGGCCGGGATCGTTCATTCCTTGAGAGACGTTGTGGTGTTCGAAGTGCAGCAGAACAGCGACGTGACCTTTCGGCTCTACGACTGGGGCCACGTCGATCCCGAGACCGGGCAGCTTCGAGCTCTACAAGTGGATCAAGCAATGGAATGCATCGATTGGGGACAAGCCGCCATCGAGCCAGTGGCACCGCTGGTGCAACAGACGAAGCCCGTGTTCCGCGAGAGTCTCGTCCAGTGTCAACATTTTGGCATCACGCGAATCAGCGGGCAGGTTCCGTTCATGGTTGGCACCACTGGCAGGCCGAGCGTGCTGGTATGCCTTGCCGGGGAAGGTCACGTGCAGTACGCAGATGTGCGTTTCACCTTCCACAAGGGCGACGTGCTGTTGTTGCCGGCCGTGGTCGGAGCGCGTTCCTGCCGGCCGCACGGTGTGATCAGCCTATTGGAACTCTCGCTGCCCCATGCTTGATCCCGCCATGAGAGAGCTTATTGTCTTTGATCTGGATGGCACGCTGGCAGCGAGCAAATCGTCGATTGATGCCGAGATGGCGCAGCTGCTCAAATCTCTTCTCGGACTGGTCAAAGTGGCTGTCATCTCCGGTGGTGCCTGGCACCAATTCGAACAGCAGGTGCTTGCGCACCTAGCCCCGAGCGACTGTTTGAGAAATCTGTCTCTTCTGCCTACCTCCGGGGCGCAATTCTTCAAATACCAATCCAGTTGGGAGCAGCTTTATTCGGAAGACTTCACGGCAGCGGAAAAGCAAAAGATCATCCATGCGCTGCAGCAGGCCACCGCCTTAGCGGACCACAACGTCGAAAAAGTCTGGGGCGAGGCTATTGACGACCGCGGAAGCCAGATCACCTATTCCGCCTTGGGGCAAGAGGCGCCGCTTGAGGAAAAGCTCAAGTGGGACCCCGATTTCGCCAAGCGAAAGAAGATTAAGGCGGTCCTCGATACCCTCGTTCCGGAATTTTCCGTGCGTCTGGGCGGTGCAACGTCCGTGGATGTTACAAAGCACGGCATCGACAAAGGCTACGGAATTCGCAAACTCCGCGACGTCCTTCATATAGCGATTGAGCGGATGGTGTTTGTTGGGGATGCCGTGTTCCCGGGCGGGAACGACTATCCGGCGAAGCAAGCAGGTGCGTTGTCTATCGAGATCAAGGATCCTCACGAGACCAAGCGGGTGATTGAGACCATGGTAGCTTGTCTGAGCTGAAGTGTGATGAGCGGCTTTGAATCGCGGCGCCTGGTGCCTGCACCGTCAATCCATAGGAGGCGACCGAATGGCAGTGCGAGATTGTGAGGATCCGCGCATCGCGCTCGTAGAATCGCTGCAGTGCCAGGCGCTGAGGTACGCAGCGCTTTCGTCTATCGGACTAACGATCGCCGTGGTTCTGGCGTAGTTGCAGGACCACAGTCGTCAGCCTTCCATGAGTTCCAGCAATGCGGCGATCTTAATGGTCGCGAAATTGGAGAAGGTGTCGGAGACCGCGTAGGGCAAGATGATTTCCTCCTTGTGACGCATCGCTCCACAGGTGTAGACCACGTTCGGCACATACCCCTCACGCTCGGAAGGTTCGGGCCGCACCAGGGGTTCGCGCGCGCGCGCCAGAACTTTGGAGGGATCTGCCTTATCGAGCAGAACCGCGCCGATCGAATATCTGCGAACGGGTCCCACGCCGTGGGTCAAGAGCAGCCAGCCCTCATCGAGCTCGATTGGTGACCCGCAGTTGCCGATTTGTACGAACTCCCACGGGAAACGAGGTCTCAAGATGAGAAGACCACCGTTCCAGGTATACAAGTCGTCGGAAAAGATGAGATAGAGGTTCTCATTGTCCTGTCGCCCGATCATGGCGTACTGCCCGCCAATGCGGCGGGGAAACAAGGCCATGCCCTTGTTGCTGGCCGCGGCTCCGGTCAGGGGCGACATCCGGAACGACACAAAGTCGCGTGTCTCGATCAACTCCGACTTGATTGCCCTGCCGTTATACGCGGTGTACGTCGCATAGAATCTCCGCTCCCCGCTATCCGTGAATTCTACGAAGCGAGCATCTTCGATTCCGTTCGATTGGGAAGGAGTGACCGGAAAGATCACCCGCTCGCTGATGTCCTCGTCTGACCTGAAGACAACCTCGACGTCATACCCATGCGGACCCAAGGTGCACTTTTCCACATTTGCCGTGGATGCGAGACGTGCTGCAGGATCGATCGTCACGCGGCCATCGGCTGCGATGGACCCCGAGCGAAACGTCAGGGAGGAAACATGCCCTTCCCCGACCGCACGCAGGCTGAGGATGAAGCGTCGCCCACCCTCCGGCGCGCCGGACTGATCCGGATGAGCGATGATGCTTGGATTGCACAACGCGGCCGCTTCGAAGGAATACTCGTACAGGAAGTAGGAACCGACTAGCCGGAGCTGATCCTGCGTGAATATCGCATGAGGCGCAAAGGCCTCTTCCATCTCAACGGCGCGCGCCTCGAATCTTTCGAGCAGATTGCGATGGCGCCCCTGAAAGTTCTCCAGCACCTCGGCCAGCAGGCTGGTGGCGGTACCTGGGTCGAGCGCCAGGACTCGATCGACGATGTGGTTTGCCCTTGTCTTGTCCGTGGGGTTGAGGTCCCGTGGTTCGGTCGCCGGCTTCAACGCACGCACGAGGACTCGTGCTGGATCGGGGCGCAGATACAGACCCTGTCGGTTCAGGAATTTAGTGGGTGACAAGCGGCTCTCGGCTTGACTTGGGCGCAAGTCCAGCGGGATTCAGAGCCTCAGCGCGCAGTGGCGCAGGTTTGAGACGATTGCTGTCGGCGCGAGCAAGCTGGCGAATCTCCGCGAGGCCCAGGAGATAAGAAACTGCGGACTCGCCACCTCTGTTCTCGTTCGCTCGGTCCGGATGCAGCCCATCGCGACAGCTTCCCGTTTCCAGGTCGATGAGCGAGGCCGAAAGATCGTTGCTACCGAGGAACCAGGCAAATGCTCGTTCGGCATCCGCCTTCCATTTGAGATCACCGTCCGCACGCCAAGCAGCAAGGCAGGCCGAGATCGTCGCAGCGGCCTCGAGCGGCTGCTGATCGAACTCACGAGGCCGAGTTCGCTTGGCGCCGAAACTGTCGGAGCCGACAGGTCGGAAGAGGCCCGTCCCCGATGTCTGCAGCGTCATGAGCCAGCGCAAAGATCTTAAGCCGGCCGCTACGTAATGGGCCGCGCCGAGGGAGATACCCGCGACAATCAGGGCTTGAGACAACCGGGCGTTGTCGTAGGCAAGCCCTTCCTCGAACCACACCCACTGTTTCGTCTCGACCGAGCCGATGAGGGACATCAGTTTGTCGCCGAGCAGCTGCCGCAACTCCCCGGCGCGGCAATCCCCTGCTACCGCAACGCAATAGGCGTCCAGTCCGAGGAGCGTGAAGGCCCACGCGCGCGGCGAGCGGAAGTGCTCGACCGCCGGCAGAGCCTCGGCAAATAGCGAGGCGGCCCAGCGGCGGCGCGATGGGGCGGCATCGCTGCGCGCGCACTCGCCCACCGCCCACAGTGCCCGTCCGTGGCTGTCCTCCGAACCAATGTCCTCCAGCCAGCGGCGGTCGAAGCTCATGAAGTTACGAAACCGCTTGGTCGCGGGATTCCATGCATGCTGGACGAAAGCCGCCAAGCGTGCCGTCAACGCTTCGGGAAGGCGCTGCTCATCTGCAGCATTGAGCGCGCAGGCTACGAGCAGCGCGCGCGAGTTGTCGTCGAGGCAATAGCCGTGAGAGCGATCGGGTACCGAGCGAACCGCGTGCTGGAAGAGTCCCGTGTCGTCGCACATCGACAACAGATGGCCCAGTTGCATCTGGGGGGCCGGGCTGTCGGGCAGGGCGCAGCTTTTGTCCCGCCGCGCAACCACTTTGAGCGGATGCACGCGCCGGCTCCGCGCAAAGGCAGCAAGGTAGCGCTCCGCGGTCCGCTCCCACGTCGTGGAGCGGCTGCTCGCGTAGGCGCGCTTACGCATCGCCTGTCGCCGGACGTCGTCGGTGAGCAATGCCGCAATTTCCTTGCCGAGTGCCTCGGCATCGCCAAATGGCACGAGAACACCGCGCCCGTCCGCAAGCAGCTCGCGCGCGTGCCAATAGGGCGTCGAAACGACCGCCTTCCCCAGGCCAAAGCTGAAAGCCAAGGTCCCGGACGTCATCTGCGCTTCACTGAGATACGGGGTGGCGTAGACGTCGCACATCGTGATGAAGTCGAGCAGTGTCGGTTGATCAACGAACCGGTTGAGGAAAACCACGTGCTGCTCGACGCCCACGGCGCGCGCGCGCGTCATTAGGCTCTCGCGGTAGGCCTCGCCCTCCTGCCGAACAAGATTGGGATGAGTCGCACCCAAGACGACATATACGGCATCGGGCCGGCTTCTCAGGATCGAGGGCATCGCATCGATCATGACTTCGATGCCTTTGTTGGGGGAGAGCAGACCGAAGGTCAGGATGATGGGTTTGCGACCGAAGCCGAGCTTCGACTTCGCCGCATCAGGTTCAACGAAGGCCGAGTAAGGAATTCCGTGCGGAATGACCTCGATCTTCCTCGCGGGGACGTCATATACGGTACGCAGTACTTCCCGGCCCTTCTCGGCCATGACAATGACCCTTGATGAGGCGTCCACGACTGCGTTTAATACGCGCCGCTGCACGGGCTGCGGATCGGAGAGAACCGTGTGCAGCGTCGTGACGATTGGCATGGTCAGCCGCGAGAGCAGCCCCGTGATGTGATTGCCGGCATCACCACCGAAGATGCCGAACTCGTGCTGCAGGCATACGAGCTCGAACTGCTCTGCATTCAAGAATTCAGCGGCACGCGCGTAATCCTCCAGTTTTTCATCGTTGATTTGCAGGCACACGGCGGGCGGATAGTCGTACGTCTGACCATGATCAGTCATCGCCACGATGGCAGTCTCCAACCCGACACGTGACTTGGAAATCGCCTGCTGTAGATCGGTCGTGAACGTCGCGATTCCACAGCGGCGCGGCAGTGAATTGCCGATGAATGCCAAACGGCTCGGTGGACTCAATTGCAACTCCCAAAGGTGGTCGACGACGGGCGCTCACGCGGCAGTGCCGCAAAGCAGGACACGTTGGAGTAAAAGGCGCTCCGCCCCTCGCCAGTGAGGCGCACCCGTTCGCGGACTGCCTGGACGGAATCGAAACGCCGCCTGCCTTGTCGGCGTCCGCTGGCGAGGCTGCCTTCGCAATACGACTCAGGCTCTACGCAGTACGAAAAAAATTAGAGCAACGACCAGAATGGTTCCAAGTATGCCGCCGCCGATGTACATGTTGATCCCCAAATTGTTCGTCCGAGTGGACATTGGACATCAAGAGGACCAAGCAGTCGGGACGCTACCGCACATAGCGGCGCCAGGGTGTCGTCCCTCCATTTCCGGAGCGTGCAGCGAAGGCGCGATTCGCGAAACCGCGACGGAGGGAACATGTAAGCAGGGGGAGGCTTGACCCTGGTATGGATGCCGAGAACGTCCGAGACGCCCTGAAAGATCGAGCGTGGGATTGTTTTAAGTCAAAGTGACCAGACGCTGTTCCGACGGGCTGGATCGCCTGGGGGGCAATGTAAAGCTCCGACAGCATAATGCGCCACTCGTACTTGCTGTCATTCGCGAGAGTACGCCAGCAAGTGGGGCATCGAGCTCTATAGGCGGATTACCGATCGGGTGTCCGTGCTCTTCCGTACAGACTTGGCGGGCACGCTGCCCTAAATTTAGTTTGTGTCGCGTAAGTAAGAGCGGCACGGTACTGACCTGTCGATGTGATAGGGGGGTATCCCCCCCTAGGTCACGTTTCGGAGATTGCAACGATTCACTACAGCGTGTCGGCCACCTTGCCGGCATGCATTATTAGGAGCATGCCATGAACGTAAACAAGGACCAGGTTAAGGGTCGAACCAGTGAAGTGGAAGGCAAGATCAAGGAGGTCGCTGGGAAAGTTACGGGCGACGAGAAGCTAGAAGTAAAGGGCAAGGTTCAGGGAATCGCCGGCGAGGCTCAAGCAAAGTTTGGTGACGTCAGGCAAGACGTGAAAGACTCCTCGAAGAAGGGTACCTGATCTCCGTCCATCAGTCTTCGCAGAAAGTGAATGGCGAGCCAGCAATGACTCTCGCTGTTTACTGTCCATGCGCCTGATAGCCGGGCGCATGGATCTCTGAGTTCAGCCCAATTCAATGTAAGTAAGAAAAATCGTCGTGCAATATTCGAGGCTTATCGAACTTTCATAGCAGTGAGGCAATGTATGGACGCGCAAAGCCACGTGGCGACTACGACAGTCAGTGCAGGTCCGAAGGTGAAGCAAGCCGCGGCGACCGTTTTCGTGCTGCCGCCGTTGCCCTACGCCGAGAACGCGCTCGAACCGGTCATCTCGGCGAGGACGCTTCGGCTGCACTACGGTAAGCACAACAAGAGTTATGTCGACACCCTGAACCAGCTCGTCACCGGCACACCGTTCGCTGACATGTCCCTCAAGCAGCTCATTCTTTCCACAGCAGGGAAAGCCGAGTACGCCCCGATCTTCAACAACGCGGCACAGGCTTGGAACCACACGTTCTATTGGCGCAGTTTGAGTCCAGGAGGCGGCGGCGTCCCGCCGCTCGCCCTGAAAACACGCATTGACTCGACATTTGGTGACCTCGAAACCCTCAAGGAGGAACTCAGCACGGCTGCGACGACGCTGTTCGGGTCTGGGTGGGCGTGGCTGGTACTCGACGGCGCCAAGTTACGAGTGGTGAAGACCGGCAACGCGGAGAATCCTCTCACTTCACATACAAAGCCGCTGCTCACGATCGACGTATGGGAACATGCCTACTACCTTGACTTTGAGAACAAGCGCGCGGACTACGTGAAACGCGTAATCGACAAGCTCATCAACTGGGAGTTTGCGGCCGAGAATCTCAGCTCAGCCTGAGGAGCCTCAACACGTTCTGGACGCCTTCGAGGACATCGCGGTGCCATCAGTTCGTTGCCCCCCGCTTTTTCTCCTAGCCGCTTTGGCCTCGTTGCGATGTCCGCAAGCCATGGGCACGCGCTGGAGCGATTGCGCGAGCTGTGCACCCAGGCTAAGGGTACCGGTATCCTTGCGCTCAGGGAACTTGAGTTGAGCGCCGCCTACTTACGTCGGAGAGTGTGATGAGACCGAGGCAATCGAGAGACTCGTTCGGTCATCTGTGCGGTTAAAATCCACTCACTTGGCCGCCGTTCGGCAGGAGGCGGTCGCTTTCCTTTTTGACTACGGCGTACCACTCGCAACACAGCTGTTCGAGCTTCGGGCGGTCGAGTACCGTGATGTGCCCCCGCGCGTACCGGATTACGCCGAGCTTGTCCAGCTTACCGGCAGCTTCGGCGACGCCTTCACGGCGCACGCCGAGCATGTCGGCGATGAGCTCCTGTGTGGGTGGATGACAGGCGATCGAGAGACAGCAGCAGCCAGCGGCACAGTTGCTGGTCCACCGAGTGATGGCAGTTGCACACGGCGGTCTGCGCCATTTGCGTGATTAGGGCCTGTGTGTGGACGAACGTTCAACCAGACACCCGCGAGGGCAACGCTGGGCGGCACAGGGTGGCGGAGAGCCCCGTAGTACTGCGGAAGCCGGGTAACACCGGTGGAGGGAGGGGCCTTGTTCTGCTAAGTTCGGTAATCAACTCCCATTTGCACCGCTGAGAACGTGCGGACCGCAATCACATCGTGGCAGCACGGTTCGATGCTTTTTTCATGGGGAGTTGCGACCGGCCCCGACGTTAGAGAGCCTTACGCAAGGCTAGCTGAGTCAATCTGGAGGATATTGATGCCGCAGCCCATTGAGAACTACGCCATGATCGGCGATTGTCATACCGCCGCGTTGGTGGGTCGGGATGGCTCCATCGATTGGCTTTGTTTTCCACGCTTTGACTCCGGTGCATGCTTTGCCGGCCTGCTCGGTGGACCTGAGCACGGGCGCTGGTTGCTGGCACCGTCCGCAGAAGTGACCGGGGTGCGGCGC
>Ga0302324_100016832_pt1 | contig 14542 bp, 16 predicted proteins | sample Palsa_T0_1_FD_201949 | JGI IMG/M metagenome (GOLD analysis project Ga0302324, IMG submission 201949) | Peat permafrost microbial communities from Stordalen Mire near Abisko, Sweden - Palsa_T0_1 | ecosystem: Environmental > Terrestrial > Soil > Palsa > Peat permafrost | place: Sweden: Abisko...
CATTCCTTTCTATCGATGGGTTGATGAACTCGCGTAAAGGGAAAGAGCGGCACTGGCACGGCGCGCGACTTTCAGGCTACGAGGTTCCGGGAGAGGTTTTGAGGTCACGCAGCAGGCGATCGAGAGCCTTCACGTACGAAGAGTGAGTCTCCCACGTGCGGAAATCCCCAATGTGGCGCGAACGGCGGATGTCGGCGGCCCAGGGCTGCTTTGCATCCATAACCGCGTCGTCTATGCGGATCGGGAACAGCACCGTACGTTTCTCCCGTTGCTCGCGTTCCCACGCTGCATTGACCTCGCGTTCCACCCAGGCGCTTTGAACTGAAGCCTCCGATAAAACGATCATTACCTTGTCGAAGAGTCGAATGGATTCCTCGATACGCTCCTGGAAGCGATCTCCGATCTTCAAATCTTCCGGGGCGAACCAGCAGCGTAAGTTTTTCGCAACGAGATCCGCGTGCAGGCGCTCGGCGAAGGCTTGATCTCGACTGGAATAGCTGATGAAGCAGGAATAGAACTCAATCGGCTGGCCCACAAGCGATCGAGCGTAGGTGATGAACTGCTCGGGTACGCCGCAACCGCGCAGAAAGATTTCGGGGATTGTGCCACCTGACTTGAAGAATGTGTCGATCCCCACGCTGGAGGGACCGCTGTGGCGGCAAAATTCCAACCCTTTTACTCTGGACAAATTCGTGTCGGCAAGAATCGTGTGAGCGAACCTGGCCCCCGAGACGTTCGCGTCGCGGAGGTCCGTCGCCCGGAGATTCGCCGCGCGGAGATTCGCGTAGGAAAGGTCTGTCCGGCTCAGGTTTGCGGCAACGAAGTCCGACCCGCTGAAGTCCGCCTCCTTAAGGTCTTTCCCACTAAGTTCCGCTCCGCTCAGATCGGGATATATGCCAGGCTCGTGCAACTTCCACTGGTTCCAGTGCGCCACGCCCTTCCTTAACAAGGCGAGGTGTTTCGGGTTGGCCATGCAGGAAACGATACCAAACGGCGACACCGAACGCTTTTCCGCCGAGAGTACCTTGGGCGCGCTACGACTTCGTGCTGCACGATCCGAAGCCAAGGCCGGCCGCGCGGGCCGGATACGTCGTGGTTTCCGTGCGCTCGCCGTTGAGCAAACTGGCGGCTTTTCAGTCCTCTTCAGCGCGTTCGCGCAAAGCCTTCAGCGTCAGCCCACGCAGCCATGACCAAGTGCGAGGTATGCCCAAAAGTATGCCCACTCCCTGCATAGCAGCACTATTCAGGCTTGCTAGGCGCTCCGGCGAAGTGATTGAAAACGCGCACTCGCGAGCAAAAGTGAGCAATGCTGCAAGTCCATGATTTCTCGTAACGCACTGGCTTCGAACCAATAGGCCGGGGGTTCGAGTCCCTCCGGGCGCACCAGCTTCCCGCATTCATCCGCATTCCTCCTGAAACCTTGCACCGCGCGCTCTCCGGCGCTAGCATAACACCCATGCCGAACCGCGCAGTTCAGTCCATTGCAATAGCTCTGGCCTTGGTATCGTTCGCCTACCCGGCCCGTCCGCAGGCTTTCACGGTGCTGCAGCATTTTCCTATCGCGACGGGGAGCTTCGAATGCACCCTCAGCGAAGTTGCGCCGGACCTCTTGGTCGGTATCTTTGACACAACGCCGGGTGAAATTTTCGGCTTGAGCGGCAACGGGCGGTTCGCAGTCGTGGCTGCCCTGAGCCAGACCGTTGAAGGGAATCTTCCAAAAGGCCCGCTCTTCGCCGGGAGCGGTGGATATATTTACGGCAGCACCGACAGCTTTGGCACCAATCCGCGGAGCCTTGGCGTTTTATTCCGCCTGGGAGCCCATGCCGCACTCTCCGTGGTTTCAAACCAGATCAGCCTCTCTTCCCCGGTGATCGAGGGAACGGATGGGAACCTATACGGTACGGGCCTGAATTGGGCCTCCAGCTATGGACTTTATAAAGTCTCCCGCTCCGGGCAATCGCTGGCGTTTTATCCTTTTGAAGCTTCCGTGAATCCGATCAGTGTGTCGATCACCGGCCCGGTAACCCAGGCGAGCGATGGCAATTTCTACGGCGAGGCGTCGCTTTATCCTGAATCGCCGTTTATATTCAAGGTCACGCCCGCCGGCGATTTCACTCCCATCTATCAGGCAGCCAACTTCGCGCCTGTCGGAGGCTTGGTGGAGGGCCCCAACGGGCTGCTCTATGGCATCAGCGGAGACACTGTTTTTTCCGTCAACACATCCGGACAACTCCACACCATTTACACCTTCGGAACCGCGTCGTCGCTTCCGCAAGCCGGCCTCACCGTGGCGAGCGACGGCAATCTGCACGGTACCGCGTCCTGGATATTCGGCGGGATCGGAAATGGGCCGGCCGGCGTTTTCAGGTTGTCTCTGGACGGTTCGGTCGGCGTTGGCGCGCTCGATATGGCGGGAAATCTCGCGGCCGGAACGTCCACTGGCGGCACGGTGCTGAAAATGCCGGGGCGCGTCGGCGATTCGCCCATCATCGGCTTGCGCCTGCGCCAATAAGGACAGTTGCGCGGTTTCCGCTACCGGCACGGGAGCATATTTCATGCCGCAATGCGGTGGCTTCCGACATCCGCGCGCGCGTGCGCTACTCATCGCGCTCGACAAACAAGGCAACATCGCCACTCCCTTCAAAACCACAGGCATGTTGACGGGCGCGGTCCGCTCCGGTGGCGAAAATCAGGATGTCGGGCGGGAGCAAGAACGCGAAGCCGGTGGTTGTCCCGGCGCAATGAACGGCGGTTTGTCCATTCATCCTTCACGCTCTTCGGATTCCTCCGATTCCAAGGCGTCCAGCACGTCCGGCTGACTCGCAAAACGCTTCAAGACACGAATTGATTGCCCGGCGGAAAAACCCGCATAGCGCAGGCGGCGAAACGCCCCGGCCAGATTCTTGTCCTCGCTGAGAAACGTGCCGAGCTGTTTGCCGCGAAACTTGCGGCGCAGAAACTCCTCGATCAGATTGGCTTCGTCGGTCTGCTGGTAGGTCTTCTCCGTCGCCTGCTCGGCCAGTTTCGGCGCAACCCGCCGCTGGCGCAGGTCGCGCAGCACCCGCTGCTTTCCCAGACCCTGATTCTGAAGCCTTGCTGCCGCGTAGTTTTCGGCAAAACGCCGGTCGTCCAGGTAGCCGGATTCCTTCAGTTTCATCAGGACGGCGTCCACGTCCTCGTCGGTTTGCGCGCGGCGGCGAAGTTTGTCCCGCAGCTCGACGGATGAATACGCGCGTCCGCTGAGCGCGCGCAATGCAACGTTTAGGAGCTTATCGGGATCTAACAATTGTGGCTGTCGTTTCGCCATGACAAACGAACACTAACAGATTCGAGACTGCTATTGTAGAGGAGAGTCTGAACTTATTGGAAAGAAAGGACGGCTGACAATGGAAGACGACAACAAGTTTTCGTACTTTTTTCTGGGGTTGGGACTGGGGGTGGCCGCGGGATTGCTGTTTGCTCCGAAATCCGGGCCGGAGACCAGGGATCTGCTACGGTCCAAAGCGGACGAGGGGAAAGAATACCTGAAGCGCCGCACCGTCGAGCTGGGGGACCAGGCGACGGACGTGCTCGAACGCGGCAAGTCCACGGTCACCAGACAGCGCGACAATCTGGTGGCGGCGGTGGAAGCCGGTAAGCAGGCCTACCGCGAAGCCGTGACCAGCACCCCCAACGACGCAGAACACATCTAACGGAACGTCGCGGAGCGCCTCTCGTTCCGCCGGAGACACCATGAGCGAAACCACTCTGCTTTACGTGATGACAGCTTTCGTCATCGTCTCCGCCATTGCATTGTGCATTCAGGCGGGCATGCTGACGGCAATTTATAAAACCACCAAGGCGCTCCAGGAGAAAATCGATCCCCTCGTTCCCAAGGTGGAGAGCCTGGTCGAAAAGGCGAACTCCACCGTGGAGCAGAGTGGCCGGCAAATCTCCGAGATCACCACCCGGGCCAACGATATTTTGGATTCCACCAAAAGGCAGTTGGCTATCGTGGAGGAAGTGGTGGGCGACGCCGCGGTGCGCGCCAAGGTGCAGATGGAGCGCGTGGAGCTGGTGCTGGACGACACGTTGAGCCGCGCTCACGAAACCGTGGCCCTGGTGCATGACGGGATCATGCGGCCGCTGCGTGAGGTGAACGGTATCGCGGCCGGCGTGCGGGCCGCCCTAGGCGCGCTGGCGCGCGGAAACCGTCCCAGCGTGGATCGCGCCACCAGCGACGAAGAGATGTTTATCTAATTATCTAACTAGCGGGGTGTGTAGAAACCGGCTAAGGCGATGAATCTACAGAGCCGCGCGTGAGCAAGCGGTCTTTGGGACTTTCGACACAGCCTGTTACGCCTCGCCGCGTCTACTGAGAAGGCGGCGCAGCGCTCGGTGCGGACGACCCTCCGTTCGGAGAGCTCGTCGGCGCGGAACTGAACGGACTGGACGAATTGCTCCCGCCCAAAGTATTGCTCCCGCCAGAAGCATTGCTTCCGAACGGCGAGCTGTTTCCCGCAGTCCCGTTTTGCTGCATTTGCTGCTGCACCTGTTGTTGCTGGTTCACCGCCGCGGCGCCCACCACGGTTTTGTCTTTCTTCACGTCGTAAACAAATTCCCACTCTTTATACTTGGCGTGGTCGTTGATCACATGAATGCCTTTGCCTTCCGCCGTACTGGCCACGCCCGCGATGCCTCCCGTATTTCCGGAGGTGAACCCACCGACTGAAGAAGGGGGCTGGCGCGGCGTTGTCAGGATGTTCTGGATCAAGTTCGCCGCACTGGGCTGGCCTGGCGCAGGGACGCCGGTTGGCGCCCCCGGCCCAAACCCGGGTTGGCCTGCGCCCGGGCTTTGCTGAAGACCCGGAGTCTGCGGAAACGGCGTCGGGCTCCCGGGCGTTTGGCCGGGATTGGCCCCCGACGGAGACATCAGCCCCGGAGGAAACTGCACGGGAGGCTGCGGAGGCTGAGGCGCCTGCGCCGGATCCACTGGAGCAGCGGGCTGCCCGGGAAGCACTGGCTGGCCCGGGTTCTGGGGTTGAGTTGGGTCCTGAGGTTGCGACGGGAACTGCGGCTGCGATGGATCCTGTGGCTGCGGGCCCGGCAGGTTCGGATCCGCGGGCAATTGCACGGTCTCGCCCGGTAGCGGCTGCTGAACCGGCTGCATCGGTTGTTGGGGCTGACTCGGATCGGGTGACGGAGGCTGCTCACCGCCGCCGGCTTCGCCCCCGTTTACGCCGCCCGTTGCAGCGCCGGGTCCGCCGCCCCTCCCAATGATTCGGTCGCTGGGCCGTCTCAACGCCATGTTCAATGGATCCGGCGGCTGGGCATTGGGGTCGTTCAGATTGTTCGGATACGCGGGCTGAGATGAATTGGGTGCGTAGGTATTGGAGAACTGCGAAGGCGCGGCGGTCTGCGTGGAACCGAAGGCCTGCGAGGAGGAACCGAAGCTCGACGACGAGCCAAAGGCCTGCGACGAACCTTGGGCCGAATTCGGACCGCTGCCGGTGGTGCTCCCGGGAAGCGGCGCCGGAGGTTGAATCAACGAATCGGTGAGCTGCCCGGCCGGGCCGACATGCAGCAAACGGTACTCTTTGCCCGTGAGCGGATCCAGATAGCGGCGGCGCAGGAAACGAATGTTGCGAGTGGTTTCCAGATCGTCCAGCGTCTGCGGGTAAGTTTGATATTTCCGGTAGAAGAGCTGGATGGCGCGCTTGTATTGCAAGGCGCGATCGATCGCCATCTGTTCTCTGGTCCGCTGCGATTCGAACGCGATGCGCGGCACTTCGATGTAGAAGGTGATCGCGATGGCGGCGGCCATGAGGAACACCAGCAGCAGGGCAAAACCGCCCTCATCGCGCCGTCGTCTGTTCAACGAGCTCCGCGTCTTTTTTTTCATCCTGCGAGCTCCGCTTCGAGCGGCAACGTCTGCTCGTTGTTGCTCTTGAACTGGGTGTCTTCCACCACGGCCGAATTCACGCCGATGCGGACGATTTTGTAGCGCTTCTTGATCATGTCGCCTTCAGCCGCGATCACAATGTCATCGCCGTCCAGGAAGAAAGCGCGCTTGTCCCCCACCTTGGTTTTGTTGACGAAGCCGTAGAATTTGAGGGGAATGGGAGGCGCTTTGGGCTCGACCGGCGGCTCGCCAGCCTTGGGCTGAACCGGACCGACAAACGGCCGCGCAATCGCGATTTTGTCCGGCTCCTTCACCTTGACTTCCTCGGGCGGCGCCGCGCCGATCTCAAAAAGCGAGCGCGTTCCGGCTTCCACGCCTACCGTCTTGAGCTTGGCGAGCAGGTCCAGCTTCAAGGTGGGATCGATATTCGCGGTATCGACGTTCTTGGGCTTTAAAGACGGCTTGAATTCCCGAGTGCCGCCAGAGGTTTGTTGCACCACGCGGAAAGACGTCCGGGCTACCGACCCGGGACTTGCCGCCGAGGAGCCGGGCGCCGCTACACGGGTCGCAACCGGCGCTGAAGCCGAGCCTCCCCCCGAATTGCTGTTGTAAAAATAGACGAAGCCCGCCACTGCCACCAGACCCGCCAGCAAGGCGATCTTCTTCGGGTCTGCGCCGACTTTGGATGGAACCACGCTCATTGCGCCGACCCATCCTCCTGAACGAAAGTGTCCAGCTTCATCATCACGTTCAAACGTCCACCGGTTTGCTGCGGCGTCGCGTTGAGGCTTTCAATGATCAGCAGCCGGTCGCTCTTGTCCAGCAGATTGATGAAGTGGATCAGATCCGGATACAAGCCTTCAAAATTGGCCGTGATCTGCAACATATCCAGCGTTTCGCTTCCGTCCACCGCGTCCAACGCCCAGGCGCTGTCGCGCGAAGTGACCTTGGATTGGCCGGCCAGATCGTTCAGCTCCGACACGATGGTGGAGTATGCGGTCCGGCGCGGCAGGAAGTAACTACTCATGAATTTGTCGCCCTGACCCCGGCCGCTTTCAATCTTGCTCACCAGCAGCCGCGTCCGATCCAGCACGCCCTGCTGCTGCCGGATGGCCGAGTGCATGTCCAGCGCCTGCTGCGCCAGGTCCTGTGCCGAACCGCCGATGGGGCGAATCACAAAATAGAGGGCTGCCAGGTTCGCCACCGCCAGCACACCCAGGCCCAGGCGGATCAACGCGCGCGGATTGTTGGGAGGCCAGGCGTTCAAGCGTCCCCCCACTTTAGAGCCTCTGAGCATAGGTCACCGTGAAGTGATAACGATAGAACGGATCGGTTTGAGAAGGCGGCGCGGACGATTGCACGCTGGTGTTGCCAAATTGGGGCGCGCTTTCCAAACGCCGGAACAGGTCCAGAATGGGCGGCACATCTTTGGCGCCCACCACCATGTCCAGCAGAACCTGGTTGTGCATATCCACCTCTGGCAGCCGCACCGAGACCACCCGGACGTTGTACGGCATCACTTTCTCCAGGTCCGCAAAAATCTTGGTCCAACTGATGGCCTTGCGTTCGATCAGCGTGTTCAGAAAGAGACTGCGCTCCAGGACCTCGGCATTTTCGGGTCTGCGGAGGGTAGTGTTCAACCCGGCTTGCTGGGCCGCGATGGCCTTCAACCGCGCGCTCTGCCGGTCGATCGCGATCCGAATGTCGGCCGCCTGATGCCGTTCGGTAACGATCGCGGTCACCTGGTAAATCAGAAGCAGGCTGAGGACGACGGCCAGCGCAGCGGAGCCCACCAGCAGCGGCCGGTCCCGCCGGAACGGCTCGCTCGCAAGATTGATGGGCACTCGCAAAGCCATTTTCTTATGCCACCGATTCCAGGTATCCGAGCAATCCGGTATTGCCGTTTTCAGGCGTACCGAAACGCGAGCGAATGGCCTGCACGGCGACACCCCACTCGTTTTCCCAGCGCGGGGCCAGTTGCTCGGCCTCCGCTCCGAATCCAGCCAGCCAGATCTGTTTCGGACGCGCCTTCAATTCGTCCTCGACATAAGCGATGGTGGGATGCAAAACGGATTCAATGTCCTCCAGCCGCACTCCCTCCATTTCGATGCAGCGCGCCAGGTTCACGACGTTCTCCTGGAGCACCAGCACCGAGAGAACCCGCCCGCTTAGCTTCACCAGCAAACTGATGCCATCCGGCGCCAGAAGATTGAGCGCGGCCAGCGACGAAGTAGTCACCAAGCCCGGTTGAAAACCAGCCGCTCGAAATGGCGCTTCGTATTGTACGACGATTTCCGAAGACACCACCGCGGCCAGTATTTCCACTTTCGCGCCCGTTTTTTCGTTCGCAGGCCGAGGCTGCGCCACGTAGCTGACCACCGCGGTGTCTACTTCAAATGGCACGCTCTTCTTCAGACGAAAGCGGACCAGAGCCTGTTGCTCCTCCAGAGCCGAGGGGAAGGTATCGAAATCCAGCACTGCGACGCGGGCGCAGTAGTCCGGCAGAATAACGGCGGCGCGCCGCTTGCGATGGCCGTTGGCGGGCGCGAGCGACTGAATATGATCCAGCAGAGCTTGCGGGTGTTGGATGTTATCGTGTACCGGGGAAACCAACAGGACGCCGGGTTCGAAGCGCGCGAACGCCGCCCGCCCGGGTTCAGACACCGGCGCGAAAGCCAAGCCTTCTTCGGACAGCTCAAAGGCATGCGTGGGCGGCGGATCTTGCAGCAGATTGGCGAAAGCGCTCATATTCGACCGTGCCCGGTGGCCCTTCGCAGTTGGCTATGTGCTCCTGGCGCTTGGCTGTGTGCTCTTGGCAGTTGACTGTGTGCTCCTGGCAGCTGGCTATGTGCTCTTGGCACTTGGCCGTGCGCCATAGGCACTTGGCTGTGTTCAATTGGCGCTTTGCTGTGTGCACTTGGCGCTTGGCTGTCAGCTCTTTGTACTTTGCTGTGTGCTCTCGGTACTTGGCTGTGCGCTATTGGCACCTGGCTAGGCGCTATTGGCACTTCGCTGTCTTCTCTTGGCACCTTGCTGGCTGCTATTGGCACTTCTTGGCTGTGGCGCACGCACTCGTGCGTGCAGCGTTCACACTCGTGTGAACGCGAAGTTCTTTTTTTACTCCCCTGCGGCGGCGCGCTGGCATTCCAATCCATACCTAACCCTCGATAAAGGTGACCTTATTGATCTCCTTCAACGTGGTCACTCCTTCGCGCGCCTTATCGATGGCGTGATCGCGCAGAAACGTCATCCCTTCGTCGCGTGCCACACGCTTGATTTCCGACGCCGGGCGCTTGTCCAGAATCATCTCGCGGATGTGCTCGCTCAGATCCAGCAGTTCGTGAATCGCGGTACGGCCGCGGAATCCGGTGCCGCCGCACTCAAAACAACCCGGGCCTTCATAGAGCGTGACGCCGCGCCACTCCTCCGGGTTGAGCCCGCTCTCAATCAGATAAGAATCCGGATATTGCACCGGCGCTTTACAGTAATTGCAAATCACGCGCACCAGCCGCTGCGCCAGGATGCAGTTGAGCGCCGACACGAAATTGTACGGCTCCACGCCCATGTTCAGGAAGCGGCCCAGCACGTCCAGCACGTTGTTGGCGTGCACGGTGGTGAAAACCAGGTGCCCGGTGAGCGCGGCATTGATCGCGATCTGCGCCGTCTCCTGATCGCGGATTTCGCCCACCATGATCTTGTCCGGATCGTGACGCAGGATGGAGCGCAAGCCGCGCGCGAAGGTGAGGCCTTTTTTCTCGTTCACCGGAATCTGCGTGATGCCCTTGATCTGGTACTCGACGGGGTCTTCAATGGTGATGATCTTGTCTTCGTCGTTCTTGATTTCGCTCACTCCGGCGTACAGCGTGGTGGTTTTGCCCGAACCGGTGGGACCGGTGACGAGCACCATCCCGTAGGGCTCTTTGATGTAGCGCCGGAACTTCACCAGATCGGAATCCGAGAAGCCCACCACATCCAGCGAAAGCTTAGCAAACTTCTCGCTCATCGATTCTTTGTCCAGCACGCGCAGCACGGCGTCTTCGCCATGGATGGTGGGCATGATGGAAACGCGGAAATCGATGAGGCGCGTCTTATACCGTACCCGGAAGCGGCCATCCTGAGGTATGCGGCGCTCGGCGATATCCAGCTCGCTCATCACCTTGATGCGCGAAATGATGGTGGAGTGCCAGTCCTTGGAAATCGGCGGCATGGCATAGTGCAACACGCCGTCGATCCGGTACTTAATGGCCACTTCCTGGTCGCGCGTCTCGATGTGAATGTCGCTCGCGCGCCGCTCCAGCGCGTTGAAAATCGTGGTGTCCACCAGCTTGATCACCGGCGCGATGTCGCTGTCGGCGGTCAGCTTGTCGATGGACAGCGTTTCGTCCTGATTCTCTTCCTCGCCGATCATCACGTCGAGCGTGAAGCCTTCCGTGACTTCTTCCAGCACGCGCTGCGATTGTTCGGTTTTCTTGAGCAGATCCGAGATCTGCGACAGCGTGGCCACTTTGACGTGCAGCTTCTTCTGCAGCAGGATGGCCAGCTCGTCGATCAGGTTCAGATTGCGCGGATCGGCCAGCGCGATGTCCAGGTGCCCGTTCTGCGAGTTGATGGGCACGAAGTTGTAGCGAAACATCAGGTCCACCGGGACCGAATGGAATAGGTCGTGATCGATACGCACTTCGCGCAGATCCACGAAATCGCAGCGGTAACGCGTAGCCAGGGTTTTGGCCTGCGCGATCTCGTCGGCCGGCTGGATAATTTTGAGGGTGTCTCTAGCGGCCATGCGCGGTATTCCTGGTATTCTGCGGCTTCGTCATTTGCGGGTGTCCGCCAAAGACTTCGCGAAGGTCCACGAAATCGCGGCGGTAACGCGTAACGAACGTCTTGGAACCCACTCCCTCACGGTCGCGGCTTGGTAAACAACTGCAAACATGCATTCGCGACGATGAGCCGGTAGATTTCTTCATTTGAGGGTGTCCGCCAAAGAGAAGATCGGCAAATAAAGCGCCACCAATACGAACGTCACGAAACCGCCCATGCACAGCATGATGGCCGGCTCGATCAGCGAAAGCGCGGCCGTCATCCGGGTGTTGACGTCATCCTCGTAGAATTCCGCTACGCTGGCCAGCATTTGCGGCAGCGCGCCGGTGGATTCGCCCACCTCGATCATGTCGATGGAAAGTCCCGGAAAGATGCCGGTTTTCTGCAGCGACCCCGACAGCGCCTGGCCCTCTTTTACTCTCTGGCCGGCCTCCGCCAGGCTATTCTTCAGCAAGCGCGTCCCGAGCGAACTGGAAGCCGTATCCAGCGCCTGTAGCAGCGGAATGCCGCCCACCAGCAGCGTGCCGAGAACGCGCGCGAATTGGGCCACCTGGTACTTGATCCAAATCTCTCCCACCAACGGCAGCCGCAGCCGCCAGCGGTCCACTCGTTCCTCGCCTTTCGCCGTCTTGGCCCAAAAGCGGAATCCAAACGCCGCCAGCACCAATCCGCCAAACGCGAACAGGATGTAGTTGCGGGCCGTGGTCCCGACCGCAATCAGGATCTGGGTGGCCGCCGGAAGCTGCGCGGACATGCTGCTGTACAGTTCCGCGAACTTCGGAACCACAAAGGTGATCAGGAAGACCATCAGGCAGACCACCAGCACCGTCAGCAAACACGGATAGATCAGCGACGTGATCAGCTTCTTCCGCACTGCCAGAGCCAGCTTCTGATAAGTGATGAAACGGTCCAAGACCTCGCCCAGCGCGCCGCTTTTTTCCCCCGCCAGCACGGAAGTGACGTAGATGGGCGGAAACACTCCCTGCCGCGCGAATGCGTCCGATAGCAGCGATCCATTCTTGACTTCTTCCCGAACGGACTTGATATGCGGGGCGAGCTTGGCATCGGTCAGACGCTCGGACAACAGGTCCAGAGCTTTCAAAATCGGCAGTCCGGCCCGAATCAGAGTGACGAACTGCTGGTTGAAGATCAGGAATTTTTCCAGGTTGATCTTCTTCTTGCCGCCGCCCATCGATAAGCCGGCAATGTCCCGCCGCGGCTTGATGGAATAAATCAGGAAACCCTGCTGGGAAAACCGGTCGCGTAGTTCCCTTTCCGACCCGGCTTCGGCCACCTGGTTGTGCATTTCGCCGCGCGGGTCGGCATACTTCAGGACGAATTCAGCCATCAGTCGCTCCCTTCGGCCACCAGCGTGGCGCCGGCCGGCATCTGGAACTGGAACAGAGCGTCGTTGACCGGCGGATTGACCTTCTCGCCGTCCAACTGGAAGGTGAGCAGAGACATGTCCTGGAGGCTGATGGCCAAGCGCTCGATTTCGTAGTCCTGCGTCACCAGCATCTCCACCTGCTCATAGGGAAATTTGTCGTTCTTGGCTTTGGCCGTGATCAGGAAGTTCATGCCCTGCGGCCTGAATGCAAAATCGCGAAAATCCTTGGCAAAATCCAGCTTGCCGAGCAGGAAGGCCAGCGGGGCGCGCATGTCGTCACTGGCTTTGAGCTTGGTCTTCTCCACCCGATGCGCTTCAGGCGTATAGAGATAAACGTCCTTGCCGTCCGAAACGAACAGCTTGCCCATGGGCGCGGTGTAATCCCAGCGCATTCTGCCGGGTTTGCGGAGGGTCAGTTCGCCCGATTCGCTCTTTCGGGCCTTCCCCTGCACTGAATAAGACTCCACAAAGTGCACTTGCAGGGTTTTAGCGCGGTTGTAACGCTGCTCTACGCCCTTAAGAAGGGTGTTAAGATCGCCCTCCGAGGCCGCCGCTGGAAGGCTGATAAGGGGAAGGCAGACAAGGGACGACCATAGTACTAGTCGGGTCACATCATGGTTGACGCGAAAGCGCAACCAACTGTGCAGAATCAATTGCCTGCTATCCCTTGGGAAATACCTCACCGATCTCGAACGGGGAATCAGGCGAAGCCGAGAGGGGCGCTAAAGTCTCATTTTCATCGTAGGATGACACGGATTCATACCGGCCGCCCTGCGGGTTGCGATGCACGATCAAGCGATGCCCCGCCAGGTCCAGGACCCAATATTCGACAATTCCGGCACGGGCGTAGAGCGCAGCTTTGACTGTCAAATCGAAGCCAATGCTGGAATCCGCTATCTCTACAACGAGATCCAAGTCTTTAGGCTGCGGGATGGCGGACCGAAAACCGGAATATTGGCGGTTCAACACAATCAGGTCCGGTTGAGGCTGGTTGGTGGGATTATCCTCCGGGGCAACGTCGATTGGAGCCTCAACGTTCACAAATCGCGCTCCAAAGATCCGGATCAGCCAGCCGATGAGCAGGGCGGCTGCATCCACATGCGGGCGATTCTTCCCCATTTTGTCGATCAGTTCCCCTTCGATCAACTCGATCTGCTCAAGGTCGAAGATGCCGGCTGCTTCGACAGCATCGCACTCCGCGCGAGTCCACCGCTTGCGGGGAGGGTTTTGCGGGATCGGGGGCGACAGTCTCTCGGTCAGGAATGCTGGCATAGCCTCCAATAGCGTCTAATTGATTTTATCCCCATACCGCAGGGCGCCGCACCTAAGCCGATGTGGACCAGCCACATGTGCAGAATCAAGCGGATACAAAAAATGCTTGGTAACTTGCTGATTTAAAGGGCATAATTGCTTTGTGCCGAAAGCTCTTGCAACCGAGGATGCCCTGGCGGCGATCCATGCCATCCGACACTCGCCCGAGAAATACGACTTGGCGCGCGATCTAGCTCCGTTTCTGCGCCACAAAAGCAATCACGCGGTAGCCGCCGCAGCCGGCGCAGCCGAGCATCTGGAAGCGAGCGCGCTGGTGCCCGATTTGGTTTTGGCCTTCGAGAGATTTATGCGGGACCCGGCCAAACTGGATCCGGGATGCAAGGCGACCACCGCCATTGTCCAGGCCCTGATTCAATTGGAGGACTCGGCTGCAAAGGTGTATTTCGCCGGGGTTCGCCATGTTCAGAGGGAAGGCAGCTTTGGGCCTCCGACGGATGCGGCCGCGCCGCTGCGGGGACTATGCGCCCGGGGCTTGGCGCGGATGGGCCATCCCGATGCATTGCTGGAGTGCGTCACCCTGCTGGCCGATCCCGAGATGGCGGCGCGCGCGGGCGCGGTTCGCGCCATCGCCGATGCGGGGCGTCCGGAAGGCGTCCTGCTTCTGCGGCTGAAAACGCTGCTGGGTGACAGGGAAATCGACGTGACAGGGGAATGTTTCGGCGCGCTGCTGAGCCTGGATCCGGCCGGGTCTGTCGAATTCGTGGCGAAATTCCTGAATTCGCGGACGGACGGGATTAGCGAGCAAGCCGCGCTGGCGTTGGGAGAGTCCCGGCTGCCGGCGGCGTTCGACTTGCTACGCGAGGCTTGGGAGCGTGGCGCGGTAGCGGAGCAGAGGCGAACCCTGCTGGTGGCGATTGCTATGCTGAGGATCGACGAAGCACTCGAATTCCTGCTGACCCGTTTAGGCGAAGAAAGCGGGCCAGTGGCAGCCGATGCTCTGGCGGGGTTGGCGTTCTACGCGCGCGACGAAGCGGTGCTGGCGCGCGTGGACGAGATCATCCGGCAGCGTGGCGACGGCGCGCTGGAAGCTGTTTTCGCACGGGAATTCGCCCGCGCGTAACGCACAATGAACATATCGTGGCCACAAAACGGTTCACTTATATCGTTCCGGCAAAGCTTGG
>Ga0302324_100016835_pt1 | contig 14540 bp, 15 predicted proteins | sample Palsa_T0_1_FD_201949 | JGI IMG/M metagenome (GOLD analysis project Ga0302324, IMG submission 201949) | Peat permafrost microbial communities from Stordalen Mire near Abisko, Sweden - Palsa_T0_1 | ecosystem: Environmental > Terrestrial > Soil > Palsa > Peat permafrost | place: Sweden: Abisko...
AGTTTAGAAGCGTTCCAATATAAGGCAACCCGCCACAGCAGCGGAGGCTGCCTTTGAAAAAATTCTCCGACTTAACAGAGCAAGAAATCCTGGCGCTGGCGGTGGCCAATGAAGACGAGGATCACCGGATTTATCGGTCATTTGCAGGCGCCTTGCGCGGAGCGTTTCCGGACACGGCAAATATGTATGACAGGATGGCCGAGGAAGAGATTGGCCATCGCGACATGTTGCTCGATCTCTATCGGGCGAAGTTCGGGGATTTTCTCCCGCTGATCCGCCGCCAGGACGTGAAAGGCTTCGTGACGCGCCGACCGATTTGGCTTGATCGTCCACTCGGGTTGGAGGCGGTACGGAAATTCGCAGGCGAAATGGAATTTGAGACCGCGCGCTTTTACCGGCGTGCCGCCGAATCCGCGCGCGATCCGGCCACACGAGGGCTGCTCACCGACCTCGCCGCCGCAGAGGACAAGCACGAGCAGCTCGCCCAAGAGCTTGGCGACAAACTGGCGCCCGGCGCTCGCGCCGCCGAGGACGAGACCGCGCGGCGGATGTTTGTGTTGCAATATGTCCAGCCCGGACTGGCCGGGCTGATGGACGGATCGGTATCGACGCTCGCGCCGTTATTTGCGGCCGCCTTTGCAACCCACAACACCTGGGCGACATTTCTCGTGGGGATGGCCGCAGCGGTCGGAGCCGGCATCTCCATGGGCTTTGCCGAGGCCTTGTCCGACGACGGCTCGCTGACCGGACGCGGCGCGCCGCTGGTCCGCGGCGCGGTTTGCGGGGTCATGACCGCGCTCGGCGGCCTTGGCCATACGCTTCCATACCTCATCCCGCACTTTTACGCCGCGACGTTCCTTGCGTTCGCCGTCGTCACCTTCGAGCTGGCGGTCATCTCCTGGATCCGCACCCACTATATGGACACGCCGTTCCTGCAGGCGGCGTTTCAGGTCCTGGTCGGCGGGGCGCTGGTCTTTGCCGCCGGCATCCTGATCGGCAACTCATGATCCGACCGACGAGATCGTAGTGCGCGCATAATTGGCGTTGCATAATGCCGCGATGTTTGTCCTCGCCCATCTTTCCGATCTTCATCTTGCGTCGCGGCCGCCGCTCGCCGACTTGGTGAGCAAACGCGGCCTCGGCTTCATCAATTGGCACCGCAAGCGCAAACATGTGCATCGCACCGACGTGCTGGATGCGATCACACGCGATCTCCGTAGCATAAATGCCGACCACATCGCCGTTACCGGCGATCTCATCAATTTCTCGACAAGGAGCGAGTACCGGCGCGCCCGCTCCTGGCTAGAAACCGTCGGGCCGCCCTCGGCAGTAACTGTTATCCCGGGCAACCACGACATCTATGTGCCTGCAGCGACGAAATGGCCGGGTGAGTTTTGGGATGAGTATATGCGTGGCGACGGCAGCGCCGAAGGCGGATCGTTTCCGTTCGTGCGCCGCCGCGCGAACGTGGCGCTGATTGCGCTATCGTCGGCGTTGCCGACCGGACCTTTTCTCGCGACTGGCTTTCTCGGCGAGCCGCAACTCCTCCACTTTGCCGCAGCGCTTGAGGAAATGCGCGGATTATTTCGTATCGTGCTGATCCATCACCCGCCGACGATTGCCGGACGTCGGCATTTGCGGCGGCTCATCGACGCCGTGGAGTTTCGCCGTGTGCTGGCGCAAAGCGGTGCGGAGCTGGTCATTCACGGGCATGATCACCATCATTCGCTGGTGTGGCTCGACGGTGCGCGGCCGATACCTGCGGCCGGCGCGCCTTCGGCCTCGGCACAGGCCGCCTACGGCAGCGAAGACGCGGCGGGCTATAACCTGTTTCATATTGCCGGACAGAGCGGCAGCTTCAGCTGCGAAATGATTATGCGGCAGCGCACCGCCGACGGCGGTGTTCGCGAATTCGGCCGGCGGAAACTCGTTTAGGACAAGCTCGCGAGAATCGCGGCAGCCGCCAAGAGCGCAAGCAGGCAGGCGAGAAAGCCGAGCACGAATGCGACTATGCCGCGACGCCGGCGCCGCCGCGTTTGGCGCTGCGCCTCCCGTCTGTTGATCCGTGCCGAAAACTCCGAATCTTCCGCAAGGGCTAGCTCGCGCTCGACCAGGCGGCGCGCAACGTAATCGGTAACCGCTCGCACGATCTCGGCAATCTCATGCGATTCAGCGAGAACCCGGCGCCCGAGGCGCGTGTCGTACAAAAATCGGTAAATACGCTTGTCGCGCCCCATCGCGATGTGGGCGACGGGATCGATCCATAGCCGGGGGGTATCTCCCCGGCTTAATCCGCGGTCAAACAAGTCCACTGCCGCTGGAACGCCGGCAAACAATGGATCAAGCGCCTCATTGAGAAGTTCAAGGCGCGCGGCTTCCGCGTCACGCAGGTCGACGACCACGCTGGTGCGTTCGGCCGCCTCAATTCGCGCCTGATGCATGACCCGTTGCAACGGCGAGGAAGATGGACCTTCGCTCGCCGGTTTTTCGGACTCACGCCTACGCCCCCACATAACCCACTACCCTTTCGGCGCCACGATACACGCGCGCCGCCGCGCACAGAAGTCCGCTCAGAAGTTCGCTCGCAGGGCGAGTGAGCCGGAGATTCGATCGCGCGTTTCTTACGCTGAATCGGCCCCAAGAGCCCTCAAAGGAGCCCTCAGATTGCCCATCATCTTGCCCACATCTGGATTGGGCAGCTTTGTGGTTGACCTTTTCACTCTGCCTGATTGGATAAACATCGCAACGGCGCTCAAAAGCCGGACACGCCGTAAACGGCGACAGAGGAAACGTCGAGGAATGAGGGTGTCATGAACGCCCAGCAATTACTTCAAGAAATCTCAGATTATTGCCGTCAAACCGGTCTCGCCGAGTCGACCTTCGGACGACGCGCCGTTAACGACGGAAAGCTCACGGCGCGCCTTCGCAATGGCGGCCGGATCACGACCGACACGCTCGATCGCATTCACGGCTTCATGACTGCCCACCCACCCCTTGGGCCACGTCCCATCGTCATCGAGCGGCCGCGCGAAAGCCGGCCCACCACGATGCCGCCTCTCCAACCGGCCACCGCCGCTAGCGGCACGCCGGCCGATCCGCAGCGAAACTTTCGGTTTTTCGACAACCGGCAAAAATATCTGCTCTTCGTCAATACCTGCAGCGAGAAGTGGGAAGTCGCGCATCGCGTCTCCGAAGAGTTGGCGCATATTCATCCGCGGCCGCCGGCCGTGCGCCTGTTTGACGCTGGCATTGGCGACGGCTCGGTGCTCACACGCGTGATGCGCGCCGCGCACGATCGTTTCCCCCATATGCCTTTCTATATCGTCGGCAAGGAAATCAGCCTCGAAGACGTGCGGCTCACGTTGCAGAAAATGTCCGATCGCTTTTTCGAACACCCGTCGACCGTCTTGGTGCTGACCAATCTAGCCTATGCCGACGCGCCGTCGTTGGCGGTGAAATCAGTCAATGCCGCATCCAGCCTAGTCTGGCACGAGCTTCCTATGATCGGCAATTCTGCGCACCAGTTCGAGCAGCAGATCATGGATCTCGAGCCGTTTCTCGGGCTCAACTGGAAGGCCGGAGTGAGCCCCCGCACCGGCAACCCGGTCTACGAACGCCCCGTGGTGCTCGTCATCTATCGCGAGGATCATCGCTTTTTGCTCGATCCCATCATTCCCAAGCCGGGCGGGACCGTCGCCAATTACGATCTGATCATCGCGTCGCAACCCTATCGCGCGCGGGCATCGCTTGAATTCAAAGCCCAACGCGTCATTGCGCCGCTGGCGCGGGCGCTGGGTCCCGGCGGCCGCCTGATCGCTATTCATTCGCACGGTCATGATCCCGGCATGGAGATCATTCAGAAGGTCTGGCCCGACGATCATCCTTTCATCCACGACCGGCATCAAATCCTCAAAGCGGTGAAACACGAGCTTGGCCAAGCTGGCCGCGATTTGAATTTCAACGCCTATGCCGACAATCGTTCGCTGTTTCGCTATGTCATGCACACGTTACCTTCGGAAATCTCCGATTCATCAATCGGCACCTCCACGCTGTTTGCCGCATGGAATGCCGCCATCTACGTCGCGCAGGTCGAAGATGATCGGCTTGGCGACGTGGTCGCCGATGGCCGCTACCTCGACGCCACGCGCGCGGTCCTGCGCGAGCGCGGCGGATTATGGTTCTTCGACGAGTCCTATGTGATCTCACGTCGGCGCGCTTGATTGCGGACACTTTGCACCGACGAGAGGGAGGCGGTGAATTGAAATGACCGCACTCCCCGTTCCGGATCGGACGCCATCAGGGCCGGTCGCGCAGATCAGTGCGTTCATGGCCGAATTTTCGGTCGAGGTGACGCGTCCATCGGCGGCGGATATTGCCGCGCTTGCAGCGCAGCGGCCAGGCGCGAAAGCTTATCTGAGCATGGTGCCCGGGCGGCCGGCTGACGAAACCATCAGCCATGCCGTACAGCTGCGTGCCGCCGGTCTCGAACCGGTGCCGCATCTTGCCGTGCGCAATTTCGCGAGCGTCGAGGCATTCGATCAGGTTTTAACGCGGCTCAAGCGCGAAGCGGCGGTCGACAATGTTCTCATCATTGCCGGCGACAGAAGCGAGTGCGGCCCGTTTCGCCGCGCCCTTGACGTTATCGATAGCGGCCTCTTAAGACGGGGCGGCATCCGCAGCATAGGAATCGCCGGCTATCCGCAGGAGCATCCACAGATAGGCCGGGACGAGCTCAAGCGCGCGCTCGCGGAAAAGATCGGCGCCGCCGAAGCAACGGGGCTCAATGTCGAGATTGTCACCCAGTTTTGCTTTGACGCGCCGGCCATTCTGTCCTTCGTCGCCGAAGTCCGCGACTACGGATTCGATCACCGCGTGCGCATCGGGCTCGCCGGACCGACCAGCCTCAGTTCGCTGATGCGTTATGCCACCCGTTGCGGGGTGCGCACTTCTGCTCACGCCATGGCGCGCCGCTCGGGCCTGATGCGGCAGGTGTTCGCCATGGCTACGCCCGACGATCTGGTCCGGGCGCTCGCCGAAGCGGCACCCGTCGGCGTCGCACCGCATTTCTTCTCCTTTGGAGGCATCGCAGCGACCGGCCGCTGGGCGCGCTCCGTCGCCGACGGCAACCTAGTGCTTGATGCTGAGGGCGGCTTTCGCGTGGAGTTTTCGCCGCCGCCGCGCGAGCGGACATTCGGCGCCACGCCGCCGGAAAAATAAGCCGTAGCTACGCACCAATCTCATAGCTCCACTGCCCGCGGGGAGTCGCGAACGATCGCCCCATGCAGTATGCGTGCAGACCTTACGTGTGGATGCCCATGACCGAAAACAGCGCAAAACTTGATCTCTTTTCACCCTATCAGCTCGGCCCGCTGCAATTGCCCAACCGGCTAGTCATGGCGCCAATGACCCGCAACCGCGCCGGCGCCGGCAATGTCCCCGGCGCCATGAACGTGACTTACTACGCGCAGCGCGCAAGCGCGGGTCTCATCGTCACGGAGGGCACACAAGTCTCGCCACGAGGCCAGGGTTATGCAGGTACGCCCGGCATTCACAGCGCCGAACAGGTGGCCGGCTGGAGGCTCGTCGCCGACGCGGTCCATGCCGCCGGCGGCCGTATTTTCGCGCAGCTCTGGCATGTGGGGCGGATTTCGCACCCTTCCGTTCAGGCGGATGGCGGCGTCCCGGTCGCGCCCTCGGCACTCAAACCAGCCGGCCAGATCATCACGCCCAAGGGCATGCAGGATTTCGTTACCCCGCGCGCTCTGGAAACCGAGGAAGTCAAAGTAGTGGTCGAGGAATTCCGCCGCGGCGCCGCTAACGCCAAGCGCGCCGGATTCGACGGGGTCGAGTTGCACGGGGCCAACGGCTATCTGATCGACCAATTTCTGCGTGACAAAACCAATCAACGGACGGACCGCTACGGCGGCAGCGTAGCTAACCGAGTGCGCTTTCTTGTCGAAGTCACCGAAGCGCTCGCTGGCGAATGGGGCGGCGACCGCGTCGGCGTGCGGCTGGCGCCGACGAACCCCTTCAACGACATCGCCGATAGCAACCCTGCGGAGACATTTTCTCACGCCGTCGGTGAACTGGCCCGCTTCGGCCTTTCATACCTGCATATGGTCGAGCCGCTTCCGATAGATCCCATTGCAAGCGGAGAAACGCCGGATATCCGTTTCTTCCGCCGCATCTGGCGCGGCACGCTAATGGGCAACAAGGGTTACGATTTCGCACGCGCAACCATCTCAGTGCGCGACGGAGCAGTCGACCTCGTCTCGTTTGCCACGCTGTTCCTCGCGAATCCCGACTTGCCTGAGCGATTCCGCCGCGGCGCCCAGCTCAATGCGCCGGACCGGCCGACTTTCTACGCGGGCGGCGCCAAGGGCTACACCGACTATCCGGCGTTGGTAAGCTGACGATTTCCATCTTCGCGCGCTCAAGTCCCCAGCTTGGTGGCCAAATCGCCGAGGTCTTTCGCCGCGATGTCTACGGGTACGGTCGGCTTCGGCTCGCCAAGGCCTGGTCCGCTCTCGTTTGGGCGCGCGATGTGAGCGGTCGCAAAGCCGAGCTTGGCTGCGGCTTTTAGATCAGAGCTGTGCGCAGCGACCATCATGCATTCTGGCGGAGCAAGGTCGAAGGCATCGGCGGCGGCAAGATAAACCCGCGCCCTCGGCTTGTAGTCGTGGGCTATCTCCGCCCCCAGAATGGCATCCCAGGGAAAACCGTTACGCCGGGCCAAATCTACCATGAGGGAGATATTGCCGTTCGACAGCGGCGCCAACAGGTACCCGCGCTTAAGCCGGGCGAGCCCGTCCGTTACGTCAGGCCACGCGTCAAGGCGATGCCACGCCCGATTAAGATCGCGAAGCTCCTCTTCGCGCAGACCGGAGATTCTAAAATCTGGCAGGATGCTTTCAAGATTCTGGCGATGCAGAACGTCGAGTTTGCAATACGGAGCGCGGCCGGAGCGCACTTCCGCCATAGCAGACTGGTATTTGCCGCGCCAGGCGTCGGCAAATTTTGACCAATCGAGCGCGTAGCCGCGGGCTTTTAGGATTTTTTCAGTCTCGCGCGCGATCGAGGTTCGCCAATCGACCAGCGTGCCGAAAACGTCAAAGAAAAGGGCTTTCACGGCAGGCGGCATCGGATAAACTCCCTGAGCACGCAAGACGTAACCATCAAATAGCAAAAAGCGCGCGGCGCGAAAATCCCGGGAAAAACCATGTCAGAATTGGAACGTTGGGAAACGCGGTTCCGCGGGTCGGCTTACATATTCGGCGAGGAGCCCAACGCATTCCTCAAATCAAAGGCGCATCTTTTGCGCAGGGGACAAAGTGCACTGTCGGTGGCTGACGGCGAAGGCCGCAATGGCGTCTGGCTCGCCGCACAAGGCCTCGACGTCCTCGCCGTCGATTTTTCAGAAAGCGCGCTTGCCAAAGCGCAGGCGCTCGCAAACCGCCGCGGCGTCCAGCTGCGCACCGAACTCGCCGACATCTTCACGTGGCGCTGGCCGCAGGCGGCCTTTGACGCGGTCGTCGCGATCTTTACACAAGTCGCGTTTCCGCCGCAGCGGGCCGAGTTTTTCTTAAACCTCAAGCGCGCATTGAAACCGGGCGGCCTGCTGCTGATGCAAGCTTATCGCGCGGAACAACTGAATTACGGCACCGGCGGGCCACCCGAGGTCGAGCGCCTCTACACCCGCTCACTGATCGAGCAAGGCTTCGGCGATTTCGCCGACCTTGAAATCCGCGAACATGACAGTCTGATCAACGAAGGCACCGCGCATGTCGGAATGTCGGCGCTGATCGACGTCGTCGGCCGCAAATAGGAAAGCCAGACAGGGAACAAACCGATGTCAAAAATGCCATCATATAAACGCGGCAAACGAGCGGCGGCCGCACCCTCTCCTCGCCTTCCTGCCTTCGCCTTAGACAATCTCTCGGCCGAGCAACACGCACTCGTTGAGGCGATAAAATCCGGGCCACGCGGCCGCTTTCAAAACGAGGGACCTTTCGCCGTTTATCTGCATGCGCCAGGTTATGGAAAATTGGCGCAAGCGCTCGGCGGCTATCTGCGCTATCACACGTCGTTGCCGCCGCGGCTGAAGGAGTTTGCCATTCTGTGCACGGCACAGCACTGGAAGGCGCAGTATGAGTGGCATGCCCACGCGCCGATGGCGGCAAACGACGGAGTCAAGGAAACCACCATTCGTAATTTGAAAGCCGGGCGTCCCGCGAAATCGGCGGCCAAGGATGAGATGGCGATCTATGAATTCGTCAAGGAGGTTTACGCCAAGCGCCGGGTCAGTAATGCCGCTTATGTGCGTTTGCGTAAGATCATCGGCGACACTGGCATGGTGGAGCTCGTCGGAATCCTTGGCTATTACGCGCTGATATCAATGACGCTCAATGTCTTTCGCATGCCGCTGCCCGAGGGCACACCACTACCGTTTGCGGAGCCGCGCATTTAGGCGCGGAGAGTCACAATAGCCGAATAAGCTAGCCCGTCGCGAATTGTGGCAATGGTCGTGAGTGCCTATTGGCGGTCGGCGGCGTTGAACTCCACGATATCCTTCGCTATACGGGCACCTACGACCGGAGGGGCCCGGCGCGATCGGGCTGAAAATGCCCGATGTCCGCTACGTTTGACAAAGTTGCTGATATTATTGCGGAAACCTGTGACATCCCGCGCGAAAATATCAAACCGGAAAGTCACGCCATCAACGATCTCGAAATCGACAGCCTCGACTTCCTCGACATCGCCTTTGCCATCGACAAGACGTTCGGCATCAAGCTTCCGCTGGAACAATGGACCCAGGAAGTCAACGATGGCAAAGCAACGACGGATCAGTATTTCGTCTTGAATAATCTCAGCGAGCAGATCGACAAGCTGATTGCCGCCAAGGGCGCCTGAGGCGCCACGGATGCGTTTCGAATATTTCCAGATGATCGACCGCATTGTCGCGCTCGATCTCCCCGGGCGGTCGGTTCGATCCGTCGGCCTTGTGCCCAAGAGTTCGACGATATTCGAGGGTCACTTTCCCAATTACCCGCTGATGCCCGGAGCGTTCCTGCTCGAATGCATGGCGCAGACCGCCGGCTGGCTATTGATCGCGCTCAATGGCTTCAAGAGCATGCCGTTCATGGCTGGCGTCAAGGACGCGAAATTTCGCAGCGCGGTGTTTCCGGGAGACGCGCTCGAGTTCGAAGGCCGCGTGGTGCATGAGGGATCGGGCTACGCGGTAGGCGAAAGCAAAGGACGGCGCGACGGCAAGCTGGTTTGTAACGCGCAAATCATTTTCACCATCATGCCGTTTCCGAGCGACGAATTTCGCGGCGCGCTGTTCGAATGGGGCGAGCGGCTTGAACTTCCGGTAAAGGAGCTTGCCAGGTGAATGCACGCCAAGAGGTGTGGATCACCGGCGTCGGTCTCATCACCTGCCTTGGCGAGGGGCTAGAGGCCAATTGGCAGCACCTCGCACGGGGCGATCCGCCGGCCTACGACGACAAAAGCTTTGCCCCTTACGTTGTGCATCCGCTCGCGCCGGTAAACTTTGACAGCCAGATCCCGAAAAAAAGCGACCAGAGGCAGATGGAGCCCTGGCAGCGCATCGGCGTATATGCCGCGGGGTTGGCGCTCGGCGACGCGGGTATCGCCGGCAAGCCCGAGTTGCTTGACACGACCGATATGATAGTCGCCGCCGGCGGCGGCGAACGCGACATTGCCGTCGATACCGCGATCCTCGCCGAAGCTCGCAAACGGGGCGACACCGGCTCCTTTCTCAATGAGCGGCTGATGAACGACTTGCGGCCGACGCTGTTCCTGGCGCAGCTGCCCAACCTTCTTGCCGGCAACATTTCCATCGTCCACGGCGTAGTCGGCTCTTCGCGCACGTTTCTGGGCGAGGAATCCGCCGGCGTGGACGCCGTGCGCATCGCGCATGCACGCATTGCCGCCGGACAGAGCGAGCTGACACTAGTCGGCGGCGCTTATAACGGCGCCCGCTGGGACGTTCTCCTGATCTTCGAGCAGGCGGGCGCGCTGTTGAAAGGTGAGTTTTCGCCAATCGGAAAACGCGGCAATAGCGGCGGCATGGCGCTCGGCAATATGGGCGCCTTTCTCGTGCTTGAAAACCGCAAACATGCCGAACGGCGCGGCGCACGGGCGCGTGCGAGGATCAGCACGGTTCGTTCCGACCGCGCCGTCAGGCAGGGAGGCGATATCGAGGCGACGCTGCGCCGCCAGTGGGAGAGCATTGCCGCCGAGATTAACCGCGAGCGCGCAGCCGTCATTTCCGGCGCGAGCGGACTAGAACCCGCGACGTCGGCGGAGCATGCGGTGCTTAAGGAAATTGGGCTTCCGATCCGGAACACCGGGACCTATATCGGCCATGGCGTGGAAGCCCAGTTCATGGCTAATCTTGCCATTGCCGCCGCGGCGGTTGAGCGAGGCAAGCTATATCCTGCAGGAGGACCAGCCGACGCAGGAGCCGGTCCCTCCGACCTGTCCCAGGTGGTGGTCACCGCGGTCGCCAATTGGCGCGGCGAAGGGCTGGCGCTGATCGAGCGGGCCGATTGAAGGAAAAGAACGCGATGACCGCAGAAACGCGAGACAAGCTCGGCCGTCCGGTTATCGCCGTCACCGGCATCGGCGTCGTGACCTCTCTGGGCGTCGGAAAAGCCGCCAACTGGTCGAAATTGACCGGCGGAGTTTCCGGCATCCGGCAGATTTCGAGATTTCCGACCGATTGGCTGCGGACCACTATCGCCGGCACCGTCAACGACGTCTATCGCGACGACATGTCTCCGGCCGACTTGTCGGAGCGCGTCGCGCTGCTTGCCGGAGAAGAGGCGATCGCCGAAGCGGCGATCGGCGTTAAAGGTCATTTTCCCGGACCGCTGTTTCTCGCGCCGCCGCCGCTCGAAATAGAATGGGCCGACCGGATCAAAATGGCCGAAATGGCCCCGGCGGATGCCGATCCTGCCTACCCCGAACTCTTGCGCGTGGCTCGAAATTTCGCCGCAAACCGCAATGCGTTTAAGTTCGGCATCATCGGCGAAAATCTGGCCGAGAAATTTGGCACCCAAGGCTCGCCAATTTCCCTCAATACCGCATGTGCGTCAGGCGCAAGCGCCATACAGCTTGGCATGGAGGCGATAAGACGCGGCGAATGTGTCGCCGCCCTGGCGATTGGTGCCGACGCCTCGTTGACGCCGGAATCGCTGGTGCGCTTTTCGCTCTTGTCGGCGCTCTCAACCCAGAACGATCCCCCTGAACGCGCGTCCAAACCATTCTCCAAGAATCGCGACGGCTTTGTCCTTGCGGAAGGCGCTGCTGCTCTGGTCCTGGAAGATTTCGATCACGCCAAGTCGCGCGGTGCCCGTGTGCTTGGCATTCTCGAAGGCGTTGGCGAAAAGTCCGACTCGTTCCACCGGACGCGATCGAGCCCGGACGGCAAGCCGATTATCGCCAGCATGCGCAACGCGCTCGCAGATGCGGGCGTCGCACCTGACGATGTCGACTACATCAACGCGCATGGCACTTCGACGCCGGAGAACGACAAGATGGAGCACCTTGGCGTGTCCGCGGTCTTCGGCGAACGGATTCGCGGTATCCCCATTTCCTCTAACAAATCGATGATCGGCCACACCTTGACCGCGGCAGGCGCGGTCGAAGCGGCGTTCACCCTCTTGACCTTGCAAAACCAGCGCATTCCCCCGACTATTAACCACAGCGTTCCCGATCCCGCGATTGTGCTCGATGTCGTGCCCAACGTCGCACGCGACGCCAAGGTTCGGCGCGCCATTTCCAATTCTTTCGGCTTCGGTGGTCAGAACGTTTGCCTGGTCCTGACGCTCGAGCCGGCGTAAATCGCGCCGCCGGCATGACCGAAGCCAAAGACATCACGGCGCTGGCATAATGCGCGCGCTGACGCTCGTTGCCGACCGCAAAATCGAGCTGGTCGAGGTTGCCCCGCCGCCGGCACCGGCCGCCGGCGAAGTGCAAATCGCGATCAAGGCCATCGGCCTGAACCACATCGACGTTTGGGGCTGGCGTGGCATGGCGTTCGCCAAGCGCAAGCTGCCGCTCATTGGCGGCGTCGAGGCGGCCGGAGAAATCAGCGCGGTCGGTCCGGACGTCTCGGAATTTAAGATAGGCGACCGTGTGGTCGCCTATGGAGCCTTGACCTGCGGAATCTGTCGCGCATGTCGCGAAGGCCGCGACAATCTGTGCGAAAACGTCGGCGGCATCATGGGCTTTCACCTCGACGGCTTCGCGCGCGACTTTGTTAACATGTCCGCCCGCTTGGTGATACCGATCCCGAAAGGCGTGAGCTTTCGTGACGCCGCTTGCGCTCCCGTCGCCTTTTCCACGGTCCAGCACATGCTGTTCGACAACGCCAAACTGGAGCCCGGCGAAACGGTCCTGGTGCAAGCCGGCGGTTCCGGAATCGGCACCACCGCGATCAAGATGGCTAAAGCGATCGGCTGCACGGTTTTCACGACGGTCGGCGACGACGAAAAGGCGGCGAAAGCCAAGGCGCTTGGCGCGGACCACGTGATCAATTACCGGACCGAGCGATTTGAAGGCGTTGTGCGCAAGCTCACAGCCAAGAAGGGCGTGGACGTCGCGTTCGAACACGTCGGTCCCGATACATTCAACGGCTCGCTGCTTTGCCTCAAGCGCGGCGGCCGGCTGGTCACATGCGGATCGACTTCGGGCCAATCGACGACCTTAAACCTGTTCCAGCTTTTTCTTCAGCAATATCGAATCATCGGCTCGTTCGGCGCGTCGATGCGCAACATTCGCGAGAGTCTCGCCAAGATGGCTGGCGGACTCTCTCCGGTGATCGACATGGAGGTTCCTCTTGCCGACTTTCAGCGCGGCCTGGAGCGGCTCGAATCGCGACAGGTTTTCGGCAAGATTATTGTCACCTTCTGATTTTGGTTGCGCATGAATTTCTCGCAAAACCGGCAGCTCCTTCTCCGGATGATTGTTTAATGGAGCCGCATTCCAAGATTATCGACGCGACGCTCGGAGCGGCTACCGCCGGACTGCTGAGCGCGATCAAACACATCAACCGCAGGCGCAGCGCCAATTTCGCGGGGGCGTTCATGCGCAAGGTTGGACCTCTACTCCCGGAACACAATGTCGGACGCGAAAATCTGCGCGCCGCTTATCCGGCGAAGGACGCCGCCGAGATCGAGCAGATCCTCGCGGGTGTATGGGACAATCTCGGAAGGGTCGCCGTCGAGTTTGCCCATCTCGACGAATTCTCCCTGGAAGGCGCCGGCCGACAAACTGCTGACGTCATCACCTACGCGCCTGAAATGGCGGATCGATACCGCCGCATGGTTGAGAATAACAAACCGATGCTCGGCTTTGCCGCTCATCTTGCCAATTGGGAGCTTCCGGCGGTGGTCGCGAAGGCGCTGGTGCCGCAATCGGCGGTGCTTTACCGGCGGCCGAATATCCGGCCGATCAGCGACATCATCGTCAAGCTGCGCACGCCGCTGATGGGCGAACTGATCGCCTCGGGTCTGGACGCGCCGGTAAAGCTCGCGCGACTAGTGCAGGCGGGAACGCATGTCGGCATGCTGGTCGACCAGTACATGACCAAAGGCGTCGAGGTCATTTTCTTTGGGCGGCGCTGCCGCGCCAATCCGTTGATCGCCATGATTGCGCGGCAAAGCGAATGCCCGATTCACGGCTTGCGCGTCGTCCGCAAGCCGGACGGCAATAGCTTCTGGGTCGAAATCACCGACCCGATTGATCCGCCGCGCGACGCCGAGGGCCGTATCGACATACGCGGCACCATGCAGGCGATAACCTCGGTGGTGGAGGCTTGGGTACGCGAGCAACCGGCGCAATGGCTCTGGCTGCATCGGCGGTGGCGCTAGCGCGCAGGCCGCTCACGCACTGCGCGATTTAAGCGCGCACCAACGCAGATCAGTCGGCGCCTTTTTGCAAATGCGATCTGATGCGTTGCACCAACAATTGTGGATCGTAAGGGCGCTTGCCGTGTGGACCGGCATCGCAAAGATCGGCGCAGGCCTGCGATGCCCGCTCGGCATTTGCCGCGAGAATAACTTTGATTTTCGGCCGATTCGCCTTCACCCAGCCGGATAATTTGAAACCATTCTCCGCGTCGCCGAGCACGACACGAATCGGCTCCGAAGATTCCTGCAATATGGTGAGGGCCTCGGCGGCGCTGCGCGCTTCCAGAACGCGGTACCCGCACGAGCGCAAATAATCCGAGAGAAACGCCCGGGTAAGGACGTCGCGTTCGAGGACAAGAATAGTTTCCTCGCCTCGACCGGCGGTGTCAGCATGTAGGGCTGCGTTGGTCATGCCAGTCAACGGTTTTGGAACCGCCGAGTTCCCTAGAGTCCGAGCAGCGATTTGATAACGGACGCCAGGCGTTCCAATGAATAGGGCTTGGTGATTACCGCTTCGACCGGTTCGGTAATTTGATATGCGGAAGCCGTTACGATCTTCACCGCTGGAAACGATTTGCGAATTTCGCGGATCAAATCCAGGCC
>Ga0302324_100016837_pt1 | contig 14538 bp, 11 predicted proteins | sample Palsa_T0_1_FD_201949 | JGI IMG/M metagenome (GOLD analysis project Ga0302324, IMG submission 201949) | Peat permafrost microbial communities from Stordalen Mire near Abisko, Sweden - Palsa_T0_1 | ecosystem: Environmental > Terrestrial > Soil > Palsa > Peat permafrost | place: Sweden: Abisko...
AGGGGCACCGCGCAAAGAGCGCGAGTGCAACCCTCTGCACTTTATGAGTAACGATTCCAGCACGAGTAACGTAGTGGCATTACGAGAGTAAGCGCCCCAAGGCCATCCCTCGGAAGGCGCGCCAGCCAAGGCATTTGCAGTGATGACACAGGTTCTGGTCAGTGAAGCGACGGGCGTTCTCGCCGGCAAGAGTCGCCACTTCAAGTCACCAGAGTTGATCGCATCGTTTTTCAGCCCTTGAGCCGCGAAAAGATTAGGCCGACCGAAATTGCTTTGACCGCAACATTCGGATAGCCCACGCGACCGAACTGTCCTATGTTACCTGCATGGCCACCGATGCGATACTTTCAGAAGAAGCGATGAACCGAACTTCACAACCAGCCGCACTGAAAATCGACGATCGCCAGATGAACGAGCGCCGCATCAACACTCGTCACACTGACGAGCGCCGCTGGCAAGCCGTACTCGCTCGCGACAGCAAACAAGATGGTGCATTCGTCTTCGGTGTCTCGAGCACCGGAGTCTTCTGCCGTCCTTCCTGTCCCGCTAAACGTCCACGCCGCGAGAATGTCACATTCTTCCTCCACGCCCTCGAAGCCGAGCAAGCCGGCTACCGGGCCTGTCTGCGCTGTCGTCCGAAGGCGGTAGACGGAAATCCGCAATCCGCATTGGTTCGCGCCCTGTGCCGCTATATCGAGCAACATATGGAAGATCGCGTGACGCTCAACCTGCTGGCCAAAGAATTCCGCCTAAGTTCGTTCCATTTGCAGCGGACCTTCAAATCCGTGCTCGGAATTTCGCCCAAAGCCTACATCGACGCCTGCCGCCTGCGGCAGGTAAAACAAAATCTCCAGGCTGGTCACTCCGTCACCACCGCCCTGTACGCCGCTGGATACGGCTCCACCAGCCGCCTCTACGAGCGCACTGCCGCGCAACTCGGAATGACCCCGGAGAAGTATCGACGAGGCGCACTGGCGGCGGTAGTCCGCTACACCATAGCGAACTCTCCTCTCGGACGCATGCTGATCGCCGCCACCGACAAGGGCATTTGTGCGATCCAGTTCGCCGATTCCGATCAACAGCTGCAACAGGGATTGATTCGCGAATTCCCATTCGCCGCCCGCCGCCGCGACGATGCCGGAATGTCCGAATGGCGGCTGAGCCTGGCGCGCCTGATGGAAGGCAGCGAAACCAATCCAGCTCTTCCGCTGGACATCAGGGCGACTGCATTCCAAAGGCGAGTCTGGGAAGCTCTGCAAAGAATTCCACGAGGAGAGACGCGTTCCTACAGCGCGGTTGCAAAGAACATCGGGATGCCGAAGGCGATAAGGGCCGTTGCCAGAGCCTGTGCAACGAATCCGATAGCTGTTGTGATCCCCTGCCACCGCGTAGTCCGTGAGGACGGCGTTCCAGGCGGCTACCGTTGGGGCATGGAGCGCAAAGAGCACTTGCTCGCGCTGGAGGAGGGGAATTCTTTCCCCCGGTCCCGAGCCTTTCCTGCTGGAACGCGATAGTGTTCCCTAAGTCGTCAGTTCCCAGAGCAAGTCCACCCCTTTCTTCATTCAGTTCTCTTTGCTAACGTGCGAGCTGCGCCACATCCCCTTCTAACGCACCTTTAAGTGTGCGAGCCATTTGATACCTGCGAGAAATCGATACTGTCAGCGAATGGGATAACCGCAGCGACCCGGCAGAGATTCTTTGGAGGCTTCAATGAAAACCGACCGCGATTGTCCATGCACCGCCCCTGCCTCCCCTCGATCCGGGAACGCTGAGTATTCGCTCCCACAGAACTTCACGACCTCTCTTGCCCCACCGACGGAGGCGCACCAGCTGAACGCTGCCAGCATCAATGACAGCCGCGAAAAGGATCGCTGTATGGATGATCTCTGCATCAACGATCGTCAGATGAGCCGTCGTCGCGAAGTGGTCAAGACTTCGCTGTCTCTCAATTTATGGCGTTCGGCAATGACGCTTTTGCTCGGTATCGGACTTCTTCTTGCTCGGCCTGCGACGGCGCAAACGCCTGGCGACTGGAGTCCCGCCGGAAACATGTCGACGGTGCGCGGCGCGCCCACCGCGGTCGTGCTGACGGACGGCACGGTTTTGGTTGTGGGTGGCGCTTCGAGTGCTGCGTCTGACCTTTACAACCCGACCACCAACAGCTGGACAACCGTGGGCCCCATGAGCACTCCACGCAATTTCCAAGCGGGCACGCTTCTCGCGAACGGAAGCGTATTAGTCGCAGGTGGCCAGGATGAGAATGGAAATACACTCGCATCCGCGGAGATTTACAATCCGACCACCCAGACGTGGACGCTCACGGGAAGTATGACCACCCCGAGGTACCTACATTCTGCGTCGCTCCTGGCAAATGGCGATGTGTTGGTGGCAGGCGGCTGGCCGTCAACTTGCTGCAGCGGCTCCGAAACTCCTCTTGCTTCAAGCGAGTTATGGAATCCCACAACCGGGACGTGGACGGCCATCGGCAACATGGCGAATCCACATGCGGACCAGACCGCGACCGTATTAAGCAGCGGGAATGTGCTGATCGCAGGTGGTCAAAACTACGCGCAGGGAAGCCTTCTGGAGGTGGAGGAATCTGCGTCCACCGAGCTCTATCAGTACGCGACCGGCACCTGGACCTCGGTCGGAAACATGACCGTCGCCAGAGACTATGCCGGGTCAGCTCTGCTTTCGGACGGCGCGGTATTGCAAGCTGGAGGGGCAGCAAGCGGGTGCTGCTCTGGACTCTCGAGCGCTGAAATCTTCAACCCAGCCACCCTTAACTGGACCGCGACCCCATCCATGACCACCGGCCGGAATGGTCCTGCCGCCTCCACGATTTTCAACGCCACTGCTGTGCTGGTCTCTGGCGGATATTCCTGCTGCTCGAGCCCGACTTCAACGCTTTCCAGTGCGGAATATTACGACTTGGCAACCCAGGCCTGGCACCTGACTGGAAGTTTGACCCAGGCCCGCTCTTTCTTTACCTCCGTAGCGCTCCAGGATGGAACCGTCCTCGCCGTCGGCGGCGGCTATACGTCTGCAGAGCGCTATTATCCGAATCCGAGCGACCAGAGCGTGACCGTTCAAATCGCGAACACCGGCGTTTCACCAGTTTCTTTTACGATAACAGGCGCGAGTTGTTCGCCTGGAACTTATACGTCCTACGGGGATGTCTCCCTGAACTGGATTCCCGGTTCATCCTGCGAGGTTACCGCGATCGCGCCGAGCGGATGGAGCTTTTCCAACTGGAGTGATGGGTCAACCGCCAACCCGCGCATCTTTGCCGCCCCAAGCGCGCCGACTACCTACTCCGCTAATTTCAGCCAGTCCGCTACTTCCTATCAATTGACCACGGCGGCGAATCCGGCGAAGGGCGGGACAGTCTCTCCGGCATCTGGTTCTTACCCGTCGGGTACGGTGGTGAATCTTTCGGCCACGGCGAAGTCGGGATACGTCTTCACCAGCTGGACGGGCAACGTGGCCAATGCCACTAGCGCTTCGACCACAGTCACGATGAACGCTGCCCAGAGCGTGACCGCCAACTTCTCCGCGGTATCGACCGTGCGCGTGACAGTAGGCACAAGTCCGGCCGGGCTGTCCTTCTCAGTGGACGGTACGACCTACACCAGCAAGCAAAACCTCACTTGGACTGTCGGATCCAGCCATACGATTGCGACCACATCGCCGCAGAACTCGAGCGGAACGGAGAACAACCTTACTTCCTGGTCAGATGGCGGAGCGATTTCGCACTCGGTAACCGCTGCTTCGAGCACGACGACTTACACGGCGTCATTCAACACCTCGTACCAGTTGACGACGGCAGCGAGTCCAACGAGCGACGGAACGGTTTTGCCAGCGACGGGTGCTTTCTACGCGTCCGGCACGGTTGTAAACCTCTCGGCCACGGCGAACTCGGGCTACACCTTCAGCAGTTGGACGGGCAACGTGGCCAACGCCAGCAGCGCCTCGACCACCGTGACCATGAGCGCGCCGCAGTCAGTGGTCGCAAACTTCGGATCGACTTCAGCACCGGCCTCGGGCCTGACCTTCGCTCCGCCTAGCGTCAGCTTTGGTACCGTCTCCCTGTCCGGCGGCTCGTCGCAAATCTTGACGGTGACGAACGGCGGCACGACCGCGGTCAAGTTCACCAAAATTTGGCTGAGTGCGCTGCAAGGGGTGACCTCCGAGGACCTGACCTATGACGGCGGTTGCACTTCCTCACTGGCGGCGGGCAAGAGTTGCAAGATTTCGTTGAGCTTGTGGCCGAGTCAGGTGGGAGCGGTGTCCGCCATCCTTAATCTTCAGGACAACGCCGTCGGGAGCCCGCAGCAGATCTCTGTGACCGCAACGGTGACTTCACCCTAAGCCAGCCCGAGTAAGTGGTGAACGTCAGCAATGCCGGCTTCAAGATGATTGTGCGCGCACCCACGGCGAGTAAGTTCCTGTAAACGATGCCTGGGCCCGAATTGAGACTTTAGCAAGTGAGCAGCCCGTCGGAGCGTTTATTCCGCCTGCTTGGTGATATTCAGCAGCACGCCAACGCACATCAGGGTCACAAACAGCGAAGATCCACCATAAGACACAAACGGCAGCGGAATTCCTTTGGTGGGCATCAGTCCGAGCACCACGCTGATGTTGATGAACGCCTGCAGCACGATCATGCTGGTGACCCCGACCGCCAGAAACCGGCCAAAGTTATCCTGCGTCCGCAAAGCAGCTCGCGTTCCGCGCCAAAGAAAAATCGCAAACAGTATGATGACCGCCAAGGCACCAACCAGTCCCAATTCTTCGGCTGTGACGGCGAAAATAAAATCAGTGTGCGGCTCAGGAAGATAAAACAATTTCTGCTTCCCTTCCATCAGTCCAAGTCCAGTAACGCCTCCGGTCGAAACGGCGATCAGCGACTGGATAATATGAAAGCCGAACCCCTTCGGATCAGCATAGGGATTGAGGAATGCAAGGATTCGGTCTTTCCGGTAAGACACATGAAAGATTAGGAAATAAAGCGGCACCAGAGCCGCCGCCAACGCATATCCAAAATAGCGCACGCGAGTGCCGGCGACAAAAAAGATGCAGGCGGTAATTCCCGCGCAAGCGATCGCCGTGCCGAGGTCAGGCTGAAAAACAATCAACCCAAGAAACACAACCGTAGGAACCACCGCCGGGATTAGCGTGTTGCGCCAGTCGTCCATCGCCTTGGTCTTGTTTGCAAGAAACCAGGCGAGAAACAGGATCAGTGCGGGCTTCGCAAGTTCCGAGGGTTGCAACGAGATCGGGCCCAAATGAAACCAGCGGTGGGTGCCGTGAGCGCGATCAATTAAAAAAACCGAAATGAGCAAAAGAGTCGTGCACCCGAGAGACGAAAAAACCAGTGCCGGACTTTGCAGGCGCCTGTAGTCAATCTTCATGGCGAGAACCATTACTGCGAGCCCGGTAACCGCCCACACCAGTTGCTTCAGCAAAAATTCATAGGCTGAGCCAAATCGCTCCTTGGCCATAACCGCCGAGGCGCTGAAGATCATGACCAACCCGATAAAAACCAGAATGGTGGTCACAGTGAACATCCAGCGATCGACGCTGACCCGCTTGGCCATAAGTATTCATTTCTCCACCGAGATATAGAGACAAAAGAAGTTTCACACGCCGATTTTGAGAAGGGCGATAACTGTGTTGGTTCCAATTCGATCTTAGGTAGCGCGAGACATCGCCAGCGAATGCACCGTTTCTTTGAATACCCGGCCGCGATGTTCATAGCTCTGGAACTGATCGAAGCTGGCGCAGGCCGGAGCAAGCAGCACAACGTCGCCCGAAACTGCGGATTCGCTGGCTCGCCGGACTGCATTTTCAAGCGTCTCCGCATGCTCGATCTCAACCGCACCCCGAATCTGCGATTCGATCTTGGCCGCCGCAGCCCCGATGGTGTAAGCGCGCTTCACGCGCTGCCGGAGCAAGTCCTGCAGCACCGTGTAATCGCTGCCCTTGTCTTTGCCGCCAAGAATGAGGTGAATTTTCGCCGGGAAGGATTCCAGCGCTTTTATGGTTGCATCCACATTCGTGGCCTTGGAGTCGTTGTAGTAGTCCACTCCCGCGACCTTGGCCACGAACTCCAGCCGATGCTCAACCGCTTTGAAATTTCGAACCGCCTCGCGAATCTGCTCCGGTTCGCAACCAACGAGCACCCCGATCGAAACCGCCGCGAGCACGTTTTCCAGATTGTGCCCACCCCTCAGCGGCACTTCCGCAAGCGGCATAATCTCGCGTTCTTGATTGTCGTCACGAAAATGAATATGAGCGCCGCGAACCGAAGCTCCTTGTTCAACCTCTCTCGTCCGGCTGAACCAGAAAACCTGCGCGCGCGTGCGTTCCGACAGCCCGGCGGTCGTCGAGTCATCGGCGTTCAGGACCGTGAAGTCGTCGGCGCGCTGATTCTCATAGATGCGCGCCTTCGCGTTCACATAATTGTCAAACGTCTTATGGCGATCAAGGTGATCAGGCGTAATATTCAGAATCACGGCGACGCGGGGACGAAACGCAACAATCGTCTCCAACTGAAAGCTCGATACCTCAAGTACGGTCCAGGTCGACGGTCCAGCCTGATCCACCAAGCTGATCGCCGGGGTCCCGATATTGCCGCCCACAAGGGTAGGGAACTTTCCGGCTGCAATGATCTCTCCGGCCAATGACGTTGTAGTGGTCTTGCCGTTGGCGCCAGTAATAGCGACGATCTGACCAGCGAGAAATTGGGCGGCCAGCTCGACTTCGCCGATAACAGGCTCTCCCATGCTGCGCGCCTGTACCAGTTGTGCGGCATCAAATGGAACCCCCGGGCTGACAACGATCAGATCCTGTCCACGAAAAGTGCGGTCGCCATGGCCGCCGGTTTCAACCGTAATCCCATGTTCCAACAGAAGCAGGATCTCGTCGCGAAGCTCGGCTTCAGGTTTGGTATCGGACACCGTGACGAGAGCTCCCCGCGACTTCAGAAACAGCGCAGAAGCCACGCCAGATCTGCCGAGACCTACGACGAGCACGCGTTTGCCAGTGAGTTCCACGTTTTTGTCAGTACAACATTTACCGAATGCGATCTAATACATTGACGCCAAAACAAGCGCCACAAAGAACCCGATCCACAGCATACCCAGGATAACTGGCTTCATCAGGGAGAATGCTGTCGGGGTGGTATTCCCGACGGATGCGACCGACTTCCGAATAGCCAGCACGATAGTTTGCGGCCATCCGGAGCCTTTCGTCGATGCGAATCCTCATCGCTGCGGTAATTCGATCGGAGATCAGCGCAAGAACGACCACGCAAACGGCTATGACTATCATTCGCTCTCTGCGAACCGCATGTGCAGCGACTACCGAAACCTCACCTCAGTTTCAAGGTCGTCAGCGCAAACAACGCAAACACCAGCGACGCAATCCAGAAGCGTACAATCACCTTCGACTCGGACCAGCCCAGCAGTTCGAAGTGATGGTGAATCGGCGCCATCTTGAAAATGCGTTTCTTGCGCAGCTTGTACGAACCGACCTGCAATATCACCGACAGCGCCTCGATCACAAAAATCCCTCCGATGAAGGGCAGCAGCAGTTCCTGCTTGATCATCACAGCAACCGTGCCGATCGCGCCGCCCAACGCCAGCGAACCAACGTCGCCCATAAACACCTCGGCCGGATGTGCGTTATACCAGAGAAATCCAATCGAAGACCCGACCATCGCCCCGCAAAAAATCGTGAGCTCCCCGATCTGCGGCATGCGCTGCAACTCCAGATAGATCGCAAAGGTGGCGTGGCCGCTGAGGTAGGTAAGAACCGCCAGCGCTCCAGCCGCAATCACCGTACAACCTATGGCGAGACCATCAAGACCGTCGGTAAGATTGACGGCGTTGCTCGATCCGACAATGACAAGCACAACGAACGCCACAAACGGCAGAAAAGCCAAGGGCCAGAGTTGAGTGCGCGCCCAAGCCTGGATCACCAGATCCGGGTGAAACTGTTTGAAGAATGGCACGAGCAGCACGGTCGAATATTCTCCGCGGTGCTGGAGAGCGATGAGTGCAATGGCGATCAGGGCGCTGGCCCCGACCTGGTAGCCCAGCTTGGCGCGCGCGGTCAGTCCCAGATTGCGGCGGTGAACGACTTTCAGATAATCGTCGGTAAAACCGATCGCGCCGAAGGCCAGCGTGGAAAATATCGCAATCCAGACAAACGGATTGCTCAAATCCGCCCAAAGCACCGTCGGCACGAGGATAGCGATAGCGATCAGCAGGCCACCCATCGTCGGCGTGCCCGCCTTTTTCTGATGAGCCTTCGGGCCTTCTTCCCGGATGTATTGCCCGATCTGAAAATCGCGCAGGCGATTAATCACCATAGGCCCAACAATCAGGCCTGTAAAAAGCGCGGTGAGGCTGGCGAAAGCGGTACGAAAAGTCAGATAACGAAAGATGCGGAACGGCGGAAAGTAATGGAAGAGCTTCAGGTAGAGCAGCCAGTAGAGCAATCCGCCTCCGACACCAGTTCTCGGTTCTCAGTTCTAACTTCCCAGTTTCCCTTCGCTTGAGGCTGAAGGAATCCCGCTCTTTTGCTGCCACGTTTCCAGCGCTTTTTCGAGCTTCACACCGCGAGACGCTTTCAACAACACGACATCGCCCTCGCGAGTTTCGCGCGCCAGCCATTCGCCGGCTTCTTCCGGCGTCGCAACAAACTCAGCGCCAACTCCGGCGTCTCGAGCCGCCTCCACCATCGCCTTCGCCAACCCTCGCACGCCGATGAGGAAGTCGACCTTGCCTGCGGCCAGGTAGGTTCCACAGTCGCGATGCAGCTGCTCGCCCGTCGCCCCCAGCTCCAGCATCTCACCGGCGACAACAATCCGCCGTCCGGCGGGCATGGCTGCCAGAGTATCCACCGCTGCCGTGAGCGCCTTCGGACTTGAATTGTAGCAATCGTACAGCACCGTGATGCGCCCCAATTGGACGATCTGTCCCCGTTTGTCCCCAGCCTGAAGAGATGGCAGTGCGGCGGCGATCTCCGATGGTGCTATGCCGTGCTCAAATGCAACCGCTGCCGCGGCGAGAACATTGTAGACATTGTGCTTGCCAAGCAGCGGACTCTCGACCGCCTGGCACATTTCGTGGAGGACGAGATCAAAGCGCGCGCCTTCACTTCCGAGGATCTCGATGTTCTCGGCCCGCACGTCTGCCGTTGTTTTCAGGCCGAACAGAACGACTCTGCCCTTGAAGTCGCGCCCGAACTGCCGCACATATTCATCATCGGCATTTAACACCGCCGTCCCCCCATGCGGAAGAGATTCAATCAGTTCATATTTCGCGCGAGCGATTCCCGCAATGGATTCGAAGCTCTCCAGATGCACCGGTGCAACATTAGTGACCACCCCCTGGTTCGGCAGCGCAATCCGAGCCAGAGCCGCGATTTCGCCGGCGTGCGACATGCCCATCTCGACCACCGCGACATCGTATTCCGGCTCGAGAGTCAGCAGCCCCAGAGGCAGGCCAAAATGATTATTGAAATTACCCTTGGTACGATGCACGCGGTACTTGATCGCGAGCAGATGTGCCATCGCATCCTTAGTCGTCGTCTTGCCCATCGAGCCAGTGATGCCGACGGCCGTCTTGCCCCAAATTTTTCGTACCGCCGTCGCCAGCGTCTGCAGAGCGACGAGCGTGTCATCGACCGCGAGCAGTCGATCGGCAATCGGATAGCGCGCCAGTTGATCCTTCCGAACCACCGCGCCAATCGCGCCCCGGCTGAGTGCCTGCTCGACAAAGTCGTGACCATCGAGACGTTCGCCCTTGACCGCGAAGAAGAGTTCGCCATCTTGCACCGTGCGCGAATCGATCGAATATCCCTGCGCCATTGCGTAGCGGTCATATTCGCCGGTCGCACCAACGAATTCGGCGATACGTGAAAGAAGGAGCCTCACGACGTGCGGCCCGCTTTCGCCGCGCTTTCGCAGTCATAGCCAAGGGTGGCCAGGCTCTCGCGCGCAACCTCTACATCGTCAAATGGGATCGCGCCTTCCTTCGTGGTCTGCACCTTTTCGTGCCCCTTGCCCGCGAGCAGCACAATATCGCCCGGTGCCGCCTGCCGGAGGGCGAGTGCGATAGCCTTGCGCCGGTCCGGCTCAACCAAATACTTCGCACCGGACCTCTGCAAACCGACCAGGGCATCATTCATGATGGCCAGCGGATCCTCGGAGCGCGGATTGTCGGAAGTAAGGACGACAAAATCACTGCCCTTTCCCGCCGCTTCCCCCATCAAGGGACGTTTGGCGCGATCGCGATCTCCACCGCAACCGAACAACGTGATGACCTTCCGCTCCAGTCGTCGACGCCCAACAAAATCGCGAGCCAAGGCAGTGAGATTGCGAAGCGCATCGTCGGTGTGAGCAAAATCCACTACCACCGTGAACGGCTGCCCGCAATCGACGCGCTCAAAGCGCCCCGGAACACTCGGAAGATCGAAGATCCCTTTCGCAATTTCAGCGGGGGAACAATCGCGGGCATAAGCCGCAGCGGAAGCCGCCAGCACGTTATAAACATTCACATTGCCAATCAGCGAAGACCACATCTCGATCTTCCCCGCGGGCGTCACCATTTGAAAACGGTTCCCACTGGACGTGATCTCGACCGATTCGGAATGAAAGTCGCCGGCCGTCAGACCATAAGAAAGCACCTCAGAGCTCTTTTTTTTGCAGAGCTTAAGCAACTGGCAGCCGTATTCATCGTCGGTGTTAAGAACGGCCGCGCGCGGCGGCTCCGTGCCGCAGCCTTCGAAGAGCACCTGCTTGGCACGAAAATATTCATCCATTGTGCCGTGGTAATCGAGGTGATCGCGAGTCAGATTAGTAAAGACGGCCACATCAAAAGGAATTCCAAAAACACGCTGCTGCTCGAGTGCGTGCGATGACACTTCCATTACCGCTTCGGTAACTCCCAGGCCCAGCGCTTCCGACAAAAGCCGGTTCAACTCAAGCGACTCCGGCGTAGTGTGCGGAGAGGGAAGAACCTTTCCCGCCACGTGATATTCGATGGTTCCGACGAGTGCGGTCTTGCGTCCCGCGGCCTGGAAGATCGATTCGACCAGGAACGCGGTTGTGCTCTTTCCGTTCGTGCCCGTGATTCCGGTATTCGCGATGCGCTCGGCCGGACGTTTGTAGAAGTTAGCGCCGAGGCGCGCGAGCGCGCGCCGTCCGTTCACGACCTGTGCCCAAGCCACTGCCGGACGCGGCGTTTCACTAGCCGAGTCGGTAACGATGGCAATCGCTCCCGCCGCGATGGCTTGATCAATGAACCGATTGCCGTCGCTCGTCTCGCCCTTCATCGCGACAAAAACGGTTCCTGGCCGCACTCGCCGGGAATCGTACTCCACCCCTGCCACCGCCGCGTTCCCGCTCTCGGAGAGAATCTCGGCGCCTTGCAGAAGTTGTAGGAAATTCATTGAAGTGATTATAAATACCGGTGCTCGGCCCCTTCGGTAACAAACTTCTTATCTTCCTATCTTCCAAAACGAACCGTGATCCGCGCCCCCGCAGCGACGTGCGACCCAGGCGGAGGCGATTGTTCACGCGCGGTGCCGCTGCCGATGGCATCCAGGTCGAGCCCTAAATCCTGCGCCGCTTCAATCGCCATCCGCAAGTTCTTTCCAAGAAACGACGGAACCTCAATTCCTCCCTCCTCGACGTCGAGAACCACCGTTCCGCCAGTCTGCGATCCTTCAACGGACGAGTTCTCAGGCTCCGAAAGGGCTGGGCTTGCAGCCGGAGAAATCGCTGCAGCTGCCATCGATGCACTCTGTGCGGAGGAATTCTCTTCTCTCGTAGTCTGCGCGGCGGGAACGATCCCTGCTGCGATTGGGGACGGCTTGGCCGCAGCGCCAGTGTCGGCCATTTCGCGCGTGTCAGCCATATCAAGGCTGGCACCGAGGTGATCAGGAGAGCTTTCTTCGAGGCTTGCATCCGGCACATCGCGGCGTGCCAGCAACACCTGTCGGCTGGCCGGCAGCTGAACGTCGTGCGGGACATGCATGTATTCGAGCACCTGCTGCGTGATACGTTGGAAGACCGGCGCCGAAATCTGGCCGCCCTGGTGAAGCCCCACCGCAGAATCCAGAATCACGACCACCGCGATTTCCGGATCATTAATAGGAGCAAATCCGGCAAACGATGCGACATACTTCGTCTTCGAATAGGCGCCGGTGTTTGGATCCACCTTCTGAGCCGTTCCGGTTTTTCCCGCTGAACTATATCCTTCGAGCAGAGCTTTGCGTCCGGTACCGTGCAGCACCACCCCCTGCAGCATCTGCCGCATCTCAGCCGCAGTGAGCGACGAAATCACGCGTGTCCCCGCGACCGGCTGAAAGGCCGCAGTTTGCGGAGCGTTCCGCGGCGCGATTGTGCCGGCGGCAATCGTTCCGGCCACGATGCGCGGCGGCACGTGCACGCCGTCATTGGCAATAGTTGAGATCAAAGAAGCAAGCTGCAACGGAGAAATCCCAATTTCCTGCCCCATCGAGATCGCGCCGATTGAAACCTTCGACCACCGTTCCACGGGCTTCGTCAAACCGCGCGTCTCCCCGGGAAGCTCGATCCCGGTTTGCTGCCCGAATCCAAAAGCGCGAATGTACTTATAGAAACGCTCGTCGCCCAGTCGCAGCGCAACTTTGATCGCCCCCACATCGCTTGACTCCGCCAGAATGTCGGCCACGGAAAGCACGCCGTGCGGCTTGCTGTCACGGATTCGCATGCCGTTAATGACAATCGATCCCATCTGGCAATCGAACATCTCATCCGGACGCGTGATCTTCTCTTCCAATCCCGCCGAGATCGTCACCATCTTGAAAGTGGAGCCTGGCTCGTAAATGTCGCTGACCGCGCGATCCTTCAAAGCATCGTTCTTTATCTCCTTCCGAATGTTCGGATTGAACGTCGGCCGATTGGTAAGCGCAAGAACCTCGCCGGTCTTCGGATTTTCCACAATCACCGTGCCGGCGATGGCGTGCGTCTCCTCCATGCCGCGATCCAGTTCGCGCTCAGCAATATATTGAATATTCTGATCGATCGTGAGGACGAGGCTGTTGCCGGGTTCAGGTTCCTTTTCAACACTGGCGAACCACCGCTTGCGCGCGTCGACAGAGATCATCAGCTTCCCCGGCTTGCCCTGCAGTTGCGGATTGAATTGCCGTTCCAGCCCACTCAACCCTCGATCGTCGGTGCCCACGTAGCCAAGAATTTGCGCCGCGAGTTCGCGCTTGGGATAAAACCGCTTCGGTTCTTTCTGGAAGTGAACCCCTTGCAGATTGAGCGCGCGGATACGTTCAATCACCTCCGCATCTGCCTTCCGGGCCACCCAGCAAAAAGTGCTGTGCGCGCGGCAGTCGGCGAGCACAACCCGAGGATCGTCCTTGGTGATGCGGGTTATGAGGCTGATGGTGTTGGGCAGGTCAGGTGCTTCCGACGGCACCACGAACGCCGAGTCCACCTGAATCGACATCGCGAGTTCACGGCCCGCGCGATCGAAAATTACACCGCGCTTGGGCGAGAGGTCAAAACTGCGCTGCTGCTGATGCTGTGCGCGCCTTTCAAAATCGCCATAACAGAAAATCTGGAGGTATATCAGCCGCACGCAGATTACGAGCAGCCAGAGACACAGCAATCCAGACAAGGCGTACAGCCTGAATTTTGCGCCGTTCGAAGGAAGACTTGCGGCCACTTCAGTCCTCAGAAACTTTCGGCGGCTCACGTGGAGCCGCCGTTATAGATGTGGCGCGGACACTCCCGTCCGCGAACCTCGACAGTGATCGAACTACTCAGCGGAAAAGAAGCCGGCCGGAGTCACACTGGCCATAACCGGCGCAGCAACATCCGTGTCGGCGTCCATGCGAAGCACCTGTCCCGGCTGCGGCGACTGCATGCCGAGCTTACGCGCCATCACGTCGATCCGCTCCGGATCGCGCAAAGACGCTTCTTCCAAACGCAGCGCCCGATTCATCTCGGTAAGACCATTGCGCTCTGACCGCAGCGACTCGATCCTGTATCCATATTCGATCGCCCGGAAATGTTGCAGCGCGTATCCCATGACCAGCAGAAACAGGCAGCACAAGGCGAATCCGAACTGCTTCATCTCGCGGGCGCGCCGCGGATCTTCGACCTTTACCAGGCGCGAATTATCGATACTCTTGCGGAAATAAATTTCCGGTGTCCCCAGCCAGCACGACTGGCGCCGACTGGATCGAACTGCGGTTTGCACGGCCACGGCGCTCATCTATGCCACCCCAAGAAATTTCGAATCGTGGTCTGAGTTGTGTTGAATGGTAGCGAACCAGGGTTGTACAACCGATGTTGCAACCGGCCCGGGCTCAGAAAGGAATGCAACTTCCAGCTGCGCCCTCTGCTCCGCACGCTCCACCGTTGCCACCAGATCTTCAATAAGGGTTCCCGTAAATGTCATTTCAGAGGATCCATTTTTTCTTCTCCATCTGCGGCCTTCTTTTTATTTTTCTTGGCCGCTCTGGGAA
>Ga0302324_100016838_pt1 | contig 14538 bp, 9 predicted proteins | sample Palsa_T0_1_FD_201949 | JGI IMG/M metagenome (GOLD analysis project Ga0302324, IMG submission 201949) | Peat permafrost microbial communities from Stordalen Mire near Abisko, Sweden - Palsa_T0_1 | ecosystem: Environmental > Terrestrial > Soil > Palsa > Peat permafrost | place: Sweden: Abisko...
TTCCGCTGCGGCGGTGGCCGCGCCCATGTAACCGGTCAGGCTTTTCAGAGCTGTGATAGGAGCGCGCTTTCCCACGATGGCGTCAAGGGCGGCGGCTTCCGCACGGTCCTCGAGGGCCGTGCCGAGCCCGGCCGCTACTACAAAATCCGGCGGTCGGTTTTGAGTAGCCTGATGCGCGGCGCGACAGATAGCCTCCGGAGTGCATGCCGGGCGCCAATCCCGACTCGCGCTCATACTCGCGGCGGCGCCACAGAACTCAGCCAGAACGGCTGCGCCGCGAGCCTCGGCGTGTTCCCATCGTTCCAGCACCAGGAATCCCGCCCCTTCGGCTAGCACCAGTCCATCGGCCTGCGCGTCGAAGGGCCGATAAGCATCTGCCGGATCGGCGGGGGACAGCAGTCCCGCCTGCTCATAGGCCAGGAAGTTGCCCGCGGTCGTGAGCGAGTCATACCCGCCGGTCACAGACACGTCGCAGCGGCCCTCCAGCAAATCCAGATATGCGGCATTCAACGCCAGCGCCGAAGCAGTGTCTTTCTGCGTGAAGTTACCATTCGGTCCGCGAATCCCGAACTCAGTCGAGAGCAGCGCCAGCCCGCCATTCGCCAGCGTTCGCAGGCAGATGTAGCGATCGATCAGGTGCGAAGGGAGACCGCCCAGGTACTTGTAATCCATCTCACGGCCGGCATCCCAAGCCATCATCAGCGAGGGGAAGAAATGGTCGTATTCGACGCCAGTCTGGCCGGAGCCCACTTGGATACCCACGCGCGTGGCGTCCATCTTAGTGGGATCCAAACCGCTCTGATCGATGGCCTCTCGCGCTGCGCGCATGGCGAACTGCACGGCGCGAGTCATGAACTTGAAATTCTTGGGGAAGCGCAGAAAGGATTCCAGGTCAAACTCCGGAACGGATGCCAACGCCGTGGCCGGGTGCCCTTCGACTTGGATCGCACGGGCTGGCCCAATCGCGGATTCGCCCCGATAACTGCGAGCCACGTTTTCCGCGGCGGAGAGTCCCAGCGGCGTCACGAGACCGACGCCTGTGATGGCTACGCGCTGCATGCGCTTGAGACAGAAAAAGGGCTCCGCATGTGCGGAGCCCCGAATGATTCGACAGGAGATTTTCCGGCAGACGTGAAGCTAATTTTTGCGAATCCTTCTGCGCAGTAAGCCCAAGCCCAACAGACCGGAACCGAGTAACAGCAAGCTGACCGGTTCGGGAACGGTACTGGTTACGAAGCTCTGGTTCAGTGAGCCCAACTGCGCGACGTCACCGGGGCCACTAGCGCCAGTCTGGATCTCCTTGTAGATATAAATAGGCGACGTGCTAGCGAACGGCAGCGAGAACACCGGCGCGTTCGGATCGTTGCTGAAGTCCGACACCGTGCCAAGCTGAGAGCCCGGGCAAAGAAACGCCGACGGCCCGCTCGTGGCGATCGGCGTGCTGCAAGCTGTCTCTGTGACCATCGCGCCGTTACCCCCAAGGCTCAACTCGAGCTGCGCCACGCCACCTGTCACCTCGAACATAACGCCTTCAGTCTGCGAGCTCCCAAGATTTGGATTGAGGTTGAGGGAGACGCCACCCGTCGCCGAATCGTAGCTGGCGCTATTCAGATCGACGGTACCAGCCGCGTCGCCACTCGTGCTGACCACCTGGAAGTTGCTGAAGGTCAATTGCCCGCACGTGAACGAGGGGCTGGCGGGACCGTCGAGAGTAAAAGCCCCTGCTCCACCGACATTGCATACAATTGGCGATGCATTCGCCGCGGTGAACGAGAGCAGGGCAAAGGCTAAAACCACCAGACAAGTCTTCATTGCGTTTTCCTCCGAAATCGCTTAACAGGACTCCGTCCGCCTTAGCCAAGCGGAAAAGGCTCGGTCGAAATCAATCTGAAGAATACAGTACTCCACCCCGAAAAGCAAGATCATGTACCAGCTTTGGGCGCGCTTCCACCAGTTGTATTTGAAGGTTTTGACCCGCTTTCCGAGTTCGTGTCAACTTATTTCCGTCGTCCCAATTCACAATGCCCATGCCCCACACTACCCATAGCGGCTTGTCATTCCCCTCAATACTATATGTTGTATAAGAGATGCACTTCCTAAGGCCTAGTGTCGAGCAGTACCAATGGCCGGCGCCAGTTGTGACAAAAGATACGCAGGGTCCATTTAAAAAAAGCCTTGCCGTGTCTTTAGGTTACGGTCGGCGAATGGCAATGCCCAGTTCTTTCAACTGCCGCTCGGGCACGGTGGAAGGGGCGTCGCACATCAGGTCCGTAGCGCGGGCGGTCTTGGGGAATGGGATAACGTCGCGGATGGACGTTTCGCCGGCCAGGATCATCACCAGGCGGTCTAGTCCAAGGGCTATACCACCATGGGGCGGCGCGCCGTATTCGAGAGCTTCCAACAGGAAACCGAAGCGCCGGCGGGCCTCCTCTTCACTGAAGCCGAGCGCGGCGAACACCTTCGACTGTACGTCGCGCCGGTGAATACGAATGGAGCCCGAGCCCAACTCCGTACCGTTCAGCACCAGATCGTAGGACTTGGCGCGGCAGCGGGCCGGATCCGCGGTGAGCTTGTCGAGGTCGTCGTCATGTACCGAGGTGAAGGGATGGTGCGCGGCGTTCCAGCGGCGCTCCCCTTCGTCCCACTCGAACATGGGGAAATCCGTGACCCAGAGGAACTGGAAATTGCGCGGATCGAGCAGCTTGTGGCGGTCGTTATATTTCTGGGCGGCGAACAGACGCACCTGCCCGCAGGCCTGGAATACGGTTTCCTCGGGCCGGTGGCCCTGGGGCTCTCCGGCCCAGGCAGCCAAAAGCAGCAGGTCGTCCTCCGCGGCGGCGGTCAATGCGCGGACGCGTGCCATCGGTTCGGGGTGGTCGCGTTCGAGTCGCTTGGGGTCGTCGTAGACGCGCAGGCCGCGCTCCACGCCGTAGGCCTTTAGCTCGTCGCGCTCGCGTCGGGTGAGCGCGCCGGTATGCGGAATGCGAATGGCAACCAGCGGCAACCCAGGCGCCCCGAGGCTGCCTTCGGGAAACAGACCCTCCACCGGATGCATCGGCGGAATGCGGCGGTCGGGCTTATCGACGCCGTAGCCGCGCATGGCTTCGGCATAGGTCAGGCGGGCGAAGGGAGTTTCCACCGTGAATCCGGCCACCTGGCAGATGCGCTGCACCAAAGGCTCGATCACTTCGAGGATGCGCTCTTCCTGCGGAAATGACATTTCCAGATCGATTTGGGTGAACTCGGGCTGGCGGTCGGCCCGCAGATCCTCGTCGCGGAAGCAGCGCACGATCTGGAAGTACTTATCGAAGCCGCTGACCATGAGCAGTTGTTTGAAGATCTGCGGAGATTGCGGCAGCGCGTAGAAACAGCCGGGCTGCACGCGGCTGGGCACCAGGTAATCGCGCGCGCCCTCCGGTGTCGAGCGGGTCATGAAGGGTGTCTCGATTTCGAGGAAGCCTTGCGCATTCAGGAATTCGCGCGTGGCAAAAGCGATTTGCGAGCGCAGGATAATGTTGCGCTGCATGTGCGGGCGGCGCAGATCGATGTAGCGGTATTTCAACCGGACGTCTTCGCCGACGTCCACGGCCTCTTCCATGGGAAACGGCGGCGTACGGGATTCGTTGAGGACCCATATTTTTTCCGCAACGAGCTCCACCTCGCCGGTTTCGAGGCTGGGATTGACGGTATCCGGACTACGCAGCGCCACCTGGCCTTCGACGGCGATCACATATTCGGGGCGGATCTGCTCCGCCTTGCCATAAACGGCCTCGCCGACCTCGGCGTGGAAGACAATCTGGGTGACGCCATAGCGATCGCGCAGATGAATGAAGATCACGCCGCCAAGGTCGCGATGGCGGTGAACCCAGCCCATCAGCACGGCGCGCGAGCCTGCGTCCGATGCGCGCAACTGGCCACAGGCGTGGGTACGCCGCAGGTCGCCGAGAAAATCGAGTGCAGTTTCCATGAACGAATTCTGGGGATGAAAACGATGCTAACATGCGGCGATACAATTCGGTTATGCATCGAGCTGTTCTTGCAATGGCGGCCGCGGCCAGTCTGTGGGCTCAGAAACCGCCATTCGACGCACAAGCGTTGCTGGACCTGGCGCGCATCGACGATCCTCAAGTTTCGCCGGACGGGCGTCTGGTTGCCTTCACCGTCCAGAGGATCGATGTTCCTAACAACAAACGCATCACCCAGATCTTCCTGGTTCCGGTGGCGGGCGGCCTGGCCAGGCAAATTACGCAGGACGGAGACGACAATGAACGGCCGCGCTGGCTCTCCGATTCCAAGCGCATCGCGTTTATCTCGGACCGCGCGGGAACTTCGCAGGTCTGGATGCAGACTGTAGATAGCGCCGACGCCCGCCAGATCACCAACCTGCCGACCGAGGCCGGCGGCGTACTGGTCTCGCCGGATGGAAAAAACCTGGTGTTCTCGAGCGATGTCTTCCCGCAATGCGGCGCCGATAGTGCGTGCAATCAGAAGGAGCTGGACACTGAGAAGAACGGAAAAGTGAAGGCCCGTATCTATACGGAGCTGCTGTACCGGCACTGGAATCGATGGGCAGGGGCGCGGCGAAGTCATCTGCTGACCGTGGGAATTGCGGGCGGCGAGGTGAAGGACCTGACTCCCGGCACCCGCGACGTGCCGCCGTTTTCGCTTGGCGGCAGCGACGACTACGCCATCTCGCCGGATGGCAGCGAGGTTTGCTATGCCATGAACGCCGATGCGGTGCCCGCCATCAGCACCAACGCCGACCTCTTCGTGGTTCCGATGACCGGCGGCTCCCCGCGCAAGATCACCACCAACGCAGGCGCGGACAGTTCGCCGTCGTATTCGCCGGACGGCAAATATCTGGCGTGGCGCGCACAGGTCCGGCCGGGTTATGAAAGCGACCGCTGGCGGCTTTGGGTTATGGATCGCCTCACCGGCAGGGTGACGGACCTGAGCGAGAACATGGACCGTTGGGTGAACGGCTTCGTCTGGTCGGCGGATTCCGCAAATCTGTTCTACACCTCGGAGGATCGCGGCCGGCAGTCGATCCAGTTCAAGTCCATGAGAGGCGGCGAGGCGCACCTGGCGATTAGCGGCGACAACCACCTGGACGAGATGCAGTTCACACCGGACGGCAAGACCCTGATTTACACGCAGCAGAGCGGAACGCAGCCCGCCGGGATCTACCGCGCATCTTCGAGCGGTGGAGTGGCGCAGGCGTTAACGAACCTGAACGACGAGGCGCTCAATTCCCACCAGATGACGCCGCTCGAGGAATTCTGGGTGGATGGCGCGGACGGCGTGAAGGTGCAGAGTTTCGTGGTCAAGCCGTATGGTTTTCGGGAAGGCCGGAAGTATCCGGTGCTGATGCTGATCCACGGCGGGCCGCAGGGCGCGTGGGGACATAGCTGGACGTACCGCTGGAACGCGCAGGTATTTGCGGCGGCGGGATACGTGGTGATAATGCCGAATCCGCGCGGGTCGACTGGTTACGGGCAGAAGTTCATCGACGAGATCAACGGCGACTGGGGCGGCCGCGCTTTCGACGATATCATGGCGGTGGCGGACCACGTGGTGACCAATCTGCCCTACGCCGATGGCAGCCGGATGGCCGCCGCCGGGGGCTCCTACGGCGGCTACATGATCGACTGGATTCTGGGCCATACGCAGCGTTTCAAGGCGCTGGTGACGCACGATGGCGTGTACGATCTGCGCAGCGAGTTCGGCGAGACCGAGGAGCTGTGGTTCCCGCTCTGGGAATTCGGCGGAACACCCTGGGACAACCCGGAGACTTACGGGCGCTGGTCGCCCAGCCTGTTCGCGAAGGAGTTTCACACTCCCACGCTGGTGATCCACGGCGAGCTGGACTACCGCGTGCCCGTGGGCCAGGGCCTGCAATTGTTCACCGCGCTGCAACTGCAGAAGACGCCGTCGAAGTTACTGCTTTTCCCGGACGAGGGGCACTGGGTGTTGAAGCCGCAGAACAGCCTGCTCTGGTATAAGACGTTCATCGATTGGATCGATACCTGGACGAAAAAGTGAAACTCCTCATTACCGCGCTGGTCGCGGTCTTAGTGATTGGGGCTGTGGTGACGCTGGCGGCGCTTTCCGCTACGCCGTCGATCGCGGTGGACCCTCCGGTGAAGGCGATCGGCGCCAGTACGCCGGTTCAAGTGCAAGTGACGGACCCGTACGGCCTCCGCAGGCTGACCGCACTGGTGGAGCAGAACGGCGCGCGGTACACGGTCTTCGACCAGCACAATCCGGCGCACAGACTGTGGTTCATGCGGCTGCGCGAGGCTCCGAAAGCAGCGGCCTTCCGCGCGGGCAAGCAGCAGGCGCCGGCGCTGCGCCCTGGCAAAGCCACGCTAGTGATCGAAGCGCAGTCCAACGACTTTCTGGGCCGCACCGTGACGGCGACCTTCGACGTCGACGTGGTGCTGGAGCCGCCCCGGCTGGTAGTGGACGAGGCGCAGCATTACATCAATCAGGGCGGAGCCGAGCTGGTGACCTTCACCGTTTCAGGCGACTGGAGCGAGGCCGGCGTGAAGGCCGGCGCGTATACCTTCCGCAGCTTTCCGCTGCCGGGCCGGCCGGCTAACGAGCGCTTTTCGCTGTTCGGGTTCCCGTGGGATCTGCCCGTGGATACGGTGCCCCACGTCTATGCGCGAAATGCGGCGGGCACGGAAGTCACCGGGCGGTTCTGGTTCAAAATCTTCCCCAAGCCGTTCCGCAAGCGCGACCTGGAAATTACGGATGCGTTCCTGGACAAAGTGGTGAATCAGATCGATCCGGGAGGATCGGGCGACCTGCTCACGCGCTTTCTGCGGATCAACCGCGACCTGCGCAAGCAAAATAACCAGACGCTATCCGATCTGCGGCTGAAAACCGCTGACCGGGTGCTGTGGAACGGGCCGTTTTCGCAGCTTGCGAATTCGCAGGTCGAGTCGCACTTCGCCGATGTCCGCAGCTACGTCTACAAGGGGAAGAAGGTGGATCAGCAGGTGCATCTGGGGTACGATCTGGCCGTGACGCAGCATGTGCCGGTGGTAGCGGCCAACGACGGGCGCGTGGTGTGGGCCGCGGATCTGGGCATCTACGGGAACTGCATCGTGGTGGATCACGGTTACGGGCTGCAATCCATATACGGGCATCTCAGCCGGATCGACGTGAAGCCCGGCGACACGGTGAAGAAAGGCCAAGCCATGGGACACAGCGGCGCGACCGGCCTGGCAGGCGGAGATCATCTGCACTTCAGCATGCAGGTGGATGGCGTGCAGATTAATCCGGTGGAATGGTTCGACGCGCACTGGATTCACGACCGGATACTGAGCAAGCTGGGATCAAAATAATGAGTTCAACTACTCCAATCACTCTGGAACAGTTCGAGCAATTGCCGGAAAAAGACGATGCGCGATACGAGCTGAAGGACGGGGAGTTGGTCAGAATGCCGATTACGAAGTACGGGCACGAGAGAACCAAATGGAGAATCTCACGCTGCTTGACGCTCTATACGGCGCAGCACCCCATCGGCGAGGTCCACTCCGAAATGTCATTTGCGTTATCGCCCTCATGCGTGTGCATACCGGACGTCGCATTCCTCAACAACGAATCAGCGGCAAACGGCGATCTCGACCACATCTTCCGGGGTGCGCCGGATCTGGCCATCGAGGTGGTGTCCGAAAGCGAAAGCGCCCTGGATCTCCGGCAGAAAATCCAGGACTACCTGGACGCCGGTACCAAAACCGTCTGGGCATTCTATCCCAAAGTGCGAGTTATCGCCGTCTATGACCAGGCGGGCGTGAAAGAACTGCGCGCGGATCAGATATTAGAAGCTTCGGACATCCTGCCTGGCTTCCAGGCCAAGGTGGACGAATTCTTCGGATAACTTACGACCCGGCTTGTATGTTCTTTACGTGTATTGAATCGCTGTCGGAATCCAAGCTTCCTGTGATCGTAACCTTCTGGCCGGCGAAACTCCCCGCCTTCTTCTGATTATCCAGTTGATAGGCGCGCTTGGCCGCTGAATCGTAAAGCGCATACTTGCCGCCGCTCTTTACGCACGCGATGGCGCATTCCTTGGCGTTGGTGGCGCCCATTCCCTTCATCATGTTGTCATGTGAGCCCATTTGAGCACACTGGCTGTCCAGGATCTCGCCGGTAAAGGTGCGGTCGGCGGCGCGGCCAACACCGAGTCCGGCGCCCACGCAAAGTACAGTGATGAATAGCGACTTTTTCATGTCTATCTCCAATGTCATCTTAAGTCTGCGGCTACGGCGGATGTATCGCGGTAATGTAAAAGTATTGTGAAACAGCAGGCTGTGGGTAGTGCGCTAAATCTGTGTCCCTGACCTTCAAGGCATGGTAAGGTATCGTCATGGCTGAAGGACATGAGCGCGGTCTTACCGTGGCTCTCCTGTCCGCCTTCTTTCGGCGGGCATGCGAAGAAGCGCACGCGGAATTTCTGCAAAGGCACTCGCTCTCCAACTGGATTCTCAGCGTCATCGGAGAACAATCTAGAACCGATGTAACGGCTACCAGCAACGCTCCCGATGCCCTTGGCGCCTCGGGAGGTGCCGTGAAACTAATCGCGCTCGTCCCCAGCTTTCGGGACGATTTAATGACTTTTTTGGAATCTCAGTATGTGCAATGGAGAAAACGGAGCCCTCTCCCGTAGCCAAGTCTCGGTTGATGCTTGGTCAGACGGCGCGTCGGATTCTCATTTGCGCGTCGGCGGCTTAACCTCGTAGCAACCTATCGGATCTTGGCAATCCCTCTCCATCTCGCTGAGAACGTCGGCTGGGAGGGCTGGCCAGTTGCCGGTAAAATATAGAAGTTTCCCTTTAGAGTTGTAGCGAAACCAGAATGGTCCATGGGGGCATGAAGGACAGCGTTCCGTGCAGCAGAGAATTTCTTGAAGCCTCCTTGGGCCTTCTACGTGAATTGTTCGAGAGACAAGAGACGACTCCGTATGCCGTGTGGCGATTTCAATTTCTGGATCGAATTGGCCATTTGCCAGTCTCGCGTCAATCATCTCCCGGACGTTAATAAGATCCGTACGGCACAATCGCGAGATTCTCTTCTTCCAAGCGTTGCGCTTTTGTGGTGTCATAGACTCTCGGTGTTTTTTGCGGCTCCTCCTTTCGGGAGAGCTACTATCATCATTCTACTTTTCCAACAGTTCGCGCACGCTCCATACGTGATCGGCTATCCCTGCCGCCATCGCAGGGGTAACTCTCAGCGATTTGTGAACGCGGCAGAAGTTGTTAAAACGCAAACCAGCAAGAGACAGCCGCCCAATGGTTCTCAAAGCTCTTAGAAAACGCATTGGTCAAGCGTGTAAAGCGGCGAAGGCCCATGCGCGTGCTCAAATTGCTTCGCTCGACAATCGAAGTGCAGATACGTTCGGGATCGGGATTGCCGAAGACTGGTACAGTCTCCACGGATGCGACTTCAGCGGGGCTGTAGCGTCCTTCGCCCTCGCTTGCGGCACGATAGACCTTGATAAGTTGAGCGAAGCCTGTCAGCCGGTCATGCAACGTCGTCGTGATGGCGGAACGATAGGGAGCGAAACCATCAGTAGTGACCTGGAAGGCGGATCGCGAAGTAGCCTGGCGAAGGCCTTCAACAAATGCGTTCGTGGTCCGCTGATCGCGCTTGCCCACGGCGATATTCAAGACGAGCTTCGTGTGCCGTTCAATGGCGACGAAAGTATAGTTATCGCCCAGGTTCTGATCGTCTTCGGGCCGCACGCGCTTTTGCTTCTTCCCGATGAAAGCCCAGAGTTCGTCACACTCCACGTCGCGCACTTCGACGTTGCGGATTTTCTCGGCCATGATGCGTTCGCATTTTTCGCCTGCGAGAACCAGAAGCTTAAGGATGGTCGTGTGATGGACTTCGGTAACGCGTTCGACGGTCGAAACGGAGTTTCCTTCAAGCAGGAGCTTCAGGAGCAGTTCGGCCTTCTCGATAGGCAGGTACATGCCGTCTAGCGGCTTCTCTTGCGGCTCCAGGAACGTCTTGGAGCACTGGCGGCACTGATACCGCTGGTTGCCCTTGCGGTCATACCCTTTGCGCTTACATTCAGTTCGGCAGTTGTGGCAAGTCACTGTGAAACTCTCCTTGAGTTCCACAGCCGGGGAGCCTATGATTGGGTTGTCGGGTCCTCATGGCTTCGGCTGTGTGGATTCTAGCCCCGGTTAACGTTAGCGCGCTGATCGGGGCTGTTTGCTTCATGATTCATTATACGTACTCCCCCTACGTATGTCAATAAGAAAGTGCTTGCCATTCGTACCGGCCCTACGTATAATCTGGGCATGGCAAAGAAGCTCCCCCCAGACATTCGAGAGTTCTTCGTAAGGATGGGTAAGAAGGGCGGCGCGTCCGGCGGTCATGCGCGTGCGGCCAACATGACGAAAGAGCAGCGTAGCGAAGCATCGCGAAAAGCTGTCCAGGCGCGTTGGGCTAAAAAGAAGAAACCGGAATGAATCCGGGGACTGGGTATTCCCCTTAGGTCCCATGATTCTCAATGCGGGGCTTGCGCCCCGCTATACTGGAATTTCAAGGGTGATCGCGAAATCACCGAGTTCCAGTCGGATCTCCGCTTTGCCCTTGTTCCGGCGGATGCTTAATCTCATCTCCGCCTCCTTTCCAGGCCCGGTCCGTACTAGCGGATTGGGCCTTCGCTGTTTGCGAACGTTGCACATTGAGTGTGCTCCCCTTCCATAGAGCCTCGGCAAGTGGCAGAAACTCAGTCCTGCCATGGCGGAAATTCAGTCCTACCATGGTAGGAACCGACTTCTACCATGGTAGAAATGGCAGGCAACCTCAATCCCTCGGTTTTGGCGGACGGGGTATCGGAGCCTTTTTCTCGCGGAGAAAACGTTCAAAATTGACGCAAGTCTGGGATGTAGCGGCGAGACTTCCATCTAGCCAAGCGTAGAACTCAGGTTTGTGGATATGAGAGTTCTTGGCCGTGTAGATCCGTCTATTCGACGGTTTCCCTGTGGCGTCTTTTGTAGTCAGAGAGCAACTTCGCGCGGCGGTTTAGTTCTTCGGTCGGGGCCTCCCCCTCATCGGGACTCTTAACTGTGTCCGCCGCCGATAATGAGTTGCTTTGTGTTGGACCGCGTCCGCCGGGTTGATCTGCCATTTGCATGGATTCAATGTGTTTAGTCTCAAGGTCAGCACGCTCCATCAGTATCTTTTGCAGTTCCAACCAACTAGGGGAGTTCGTGAGAATGAATCGAGCCATTGCTTGAAATCTTGCACGATGGGTGTTCTGCTCTATCGTCCCAACGGCGCGGTGTCGCCGCATGAAGGCCCTGTCTATTACGGCTGGCAGATACGCTTCCAGGCTCTTTCGCACGGTCCATGTGTTTGAGACTGAGTTGACCGCCTCTTCCGCAAAAACGAAAAAGACGTCGTGAGTGTACTGAACCAAGAGATTTTCTATTTGGCTGTCCGCGTCGGAAGCACCGCCCTCGATTAACTTCTGGCAGGCTTGGAGGAACTCAAGTTCCGCTTCGGCGCGTCGCTTTTCCAGTCGCGATTGGGCGGCAAGCGGTAAAACAAGCTGGGTGTCAGCCATCGCTCCCTTTGCGATGCCCTATGGTGTGGTGTAGCCGCCAGCAAGGTAGGGTTCCCTGCTTGTCGCCTGGCCGGGCTAGGCGGCTAATGAGCAGTTTACTGGAATCGGAACCCATTTCGAGCGCACCGGACGAGATAAGGCCAGCCGGTTGCGATGGCCTGCAACACGGCTGCGGCCACAAGCCAAAATGTCAACGTCTTTACGCGGCCAGCGGTCTTGACGTTCGCTCTTCGGGCTTCATATTCTCGTCGCTCAATCTCGCTGCGAGACAGATTTGCGGCGTTCGAGGAGTCCCCCTGGGTAAAGACAGGCGTATATTTAGCCCACAATTCTTCATCGCTCAACGCGCGCACTTCGTCATGGCTCATCATGCACGCCATTTTAGAGCTATACTGCCCAGAATGGCGAAGACGAAGCGACGATTTCAGCGCCTGTTTCTGGCGCTCACTGTCGCATGGATACTTTACTGCCTATTCGTGCAGCCTGTCCTGATGGGTAGAGAGGGATTTGTTCACTATCAGAAAGACAGGCAGGAGTGCTACGAGAAGCTCTTCGCCGAACACTCTAATCTTCAGGAGTGTCTTGCTCAAGCGGAACAAGAAGCGGACTCCGGCCTCTTTGCTGGCTTCGGAGTCGAGTACGACAAGAGCCACAGTTGGTCATACGGCTGGTATTTCCGTGTGATGTGGCAACTGTTAATTGTGGAGATAGTTGCTCCGCCGGTTTTGATCTACGGAGTTGCCTGGTTAGTAGCAGCTGTCTCGATTTGGATCTGGCGCGGATCGAAGGCGACAGCGGTGCCACCGTCTTCAGGGACACAGATTTAGCGCACTACCAGGCTGCGGGACCGAAACGAACGTCCGTCGTCTATGCACCATGCTAATCACCCTGATAGAGGATCTTCGCTACGGGTTCCGCCGGCTGTGGCAATCGCCCGGGTTTGCTTTTGTCTGCGTACTTACCCTGGCCCTCGGCATGGGCGCTAACACCGCCATATTCACTCTGGTTGACGCCGTGATGCTCAAATCCTTGCCGGTGAAGAATCCCGCGGAGCTCTATCGCTTCGGGAAGACCGGGAATTGCTGTGTGATCGGCGGCATGCAGGATAACTGGGATGTTTTCTCCTATCCGTTGTATCGGCAGTTTCGCGATCGCACGCCCGAGTTCAGCGAGATGGCCGCCTTCCAGAGTGGGTCGACAGACTTGAGCGTACGCCGCAGCGGAACCAATGGACCGGCCGAGCCCTTTGCCGGCGAGTTCGTCTCGGGCAATTATTTCTCGACCTTTGGTGTCGGCGCCTTCGCGGGGCGCACGATCGCACCGGCGGACGACCAGCCCAACGCCGCGCCGGTGGTAGTGATGAGCTATCGCGCCTGGCAGCAGCACTTTGGTCTCGATCCCTCGCTCATTGGCGCGGCCGTCACCATCAACCAGAAGCCGTACACGGTTGCCGGCATCGCTCCGCCCGGCTTTTTCGGCGACCGTCTGCGCTCCGATCCGCCGGATTTCTGGCTGCCCTTAGCCACCGAGCCGGAGCTCAACGGGCAAAACTCGATACTAAAAGGCCCCGGAACTCACTGGCTGTACATCTTCGGGCGGCTGAAGCCGGGGGCCCATCCGGCAGGCATCCAGGCAAAAGTTACGGCTCAACTGCAACAGTTCCTCAGAGCGCAGCCGGCCCTCACGGCCCAGGACGGCCTCAAGATCGGCAAGCAACGGATCCATATCACGCAGGCCGGCGGTGGCGTGAACTCTTTACAAAGCGATACCACCGCCGGTCTCCGGCTGCTCACGGTCATCTCGGCACTGGTGCTGTTGATCGCCTGCGCCAACATCGCCAATCTCCTGCTGGCCCGCGGCGCAGCCATGCGCTCGGAGACGGCCATACGGGTAGCGCTGGGCGCTCCGCGTCACAGGCTCCTGCGCCAGGTGCTGACGGAAAGCGTGCTGCTGGCGATCTTCGGAGGCATCGGCGGTCTGGCAATCGCGTTTGCCGGCACGCGCACGATCCTGCTGGTCTTCTTCCGCGGCGCGCACTACGTTCCCATCAGCCCCGCGCCTTCGCTAACCGTGCTCGGCTTCGCCTTTCTGCTTTCTCTCGTGACCGGTATTGTCTTCGGCCTAGCGCCTGCCTGGGTCAATGCGCACTCGGACCCCGCCGAGGCCTTGCGCGGAGCCGGCCGTTCCACGCGGGACCGTTCCTCGCTGCCTCAGAAATCTTTGGTAGTTCTCCAGGTGGCGCTCTCCGCCATTCTGTTGATCGGAGCCGGCCTGCTCACCCAGACTCTTCGCAACCTCGAAAACCAGCGTTTTGGCTTCGAACCTGAAGGCCGCCTCATTGTCAGAGTGAATCCCGCCCTCGCCGGCTACAAACCCGAGAAGCTGTATGGCCTTTACCAACAGCTCGATCAACGCCTTTCGCGAATCCCCGGCGTGATCAGCACCAGCTACTCGATCTACAGCCCGATGAGAGGCGACAACTGGTCGTTCTATGTTCATGTCGAAGGGCATCCGCCCGAAGAACAGATCGACGCCTCCTTCGATCGCATCGGCCCGCGTTACTTCGAAACCATCGGCACGCGTTTGCTGCGGGGCCGCACCATCGGCGCGGAGGATACGCCCACCTCACGCCAGGTCGCCGTGGTCAATGAAGCCTTCGCCCGCAAGTTCTTCCCCAAGGCGAACCCCCTCGGCCAGCATTTCGGCATGGGGGACCCGAGCCACAGCGGAGACTTTGAAATCGTGGGCGTGGTGGAGGACACCAAGTACCAGGATGTGCGCGGGCCGGCTTACCCGACCTTCTTCATGCCCTTCCTGCAACTGTCGAAAGACCCCAAACAGGCCTTCATGATCGGCTCCCACTACATCGGCGATATCGAGCTGCGCGTGGCTGGAAAGCCGGAGAACCTGAACGCCGCGGTGCGAGAGACCCTCGCTGGCATCGATCC
>Ga0302324_100016839_pt1 | contig 14538 bp, 13 predicted proteins | sample Palsa_T0_1_FD_201949 | JGI IMG/M metagenome (GOLD analysis project Ga0302324, IMG submission 201949) | Peat permafrost microbial communities from Stordalen Mire near Abisko, Sweden - Palsa_T0_1 | ecosystem: Environmental > Terrestrial > Soil > Palsa > Peat permafrost | place: Sweden: Abisko...
AGGCTCTCCCCCGCGCCAGTCTCGACTTCACCGTTCCCACATTCACGCCCTGCATCTCCGCCACTTCTTCGTAAACAAACCCTTCAATATCACGAAGGATCAGCGTCGCGCGGAAGGGATCGGGGACCTTCTTCAATGCGGCCTCCACCCTTTCCCGATTTTCGGTGTGGACCGCAATTTCATACGGTGACTCCGACGGATCTTCCAGGGTGTCCTTCAGCAAAACCGGAGTTCCGCATTCCCCGTCGAGAATCTCCTGTTCAATAGGAACTTCCTGCTGCCTGTGTCTGCTCCACCAGCGCCGGCGATTCGAAGCCTCGCGCAGCGCAATCCGATAGATCCACGTACGCAGCGACGACTCGCCGTGAAAGCTGCCCACGCCGCGGAAGACTTTCACAAACACTTCCTGAGTCAGATCAGCGGCATCAGCCCGATCGTGCACCGTGCGGGCAAGCAGCGAAAAAATCGGCTTGTGGTAACGCTCAATCAGCCAGGCGAAAGCTTCCTCGGAGCCGGCACGCAGTTCCGCCACCAGTGCCGCTTCTTCGGACTGGAGGGTCAGCGCGCTGGCAAGATTGCCCATGGTGAGGTCCCCGTGCAATTGAGTGTCCTCCCACCAGGTCGCAAATAGCAAATCTTTCGCTGGATGGTTACTGATTCGTCCTGGTCCAGGCAGTTTCGCCCCGGCCGAGGCCCCAGCATCAGTTCGATCCGCCGTCTGCAGCCACTCGCCGGCAAAAAAACGCCGGAATACCAAGCTGCCGTCGAGTGCGCGGGATTCCGGGGCTCCCAATTAAACCCGAACGCCCCACGCCCTCTATTTTGTTAGACACCGGACCACCCCTGAAGTGTTCCCGATCACGGCCGTTTGGGAGAGAAATTCCTTGAGGAGAGAGAGTTAGGTTCGTTTACTGTACTAGGCCAGGTCCATCCCCGTGGCATGTTGGGGTGATCTAGCTTTTTAGGGTTTGCTTGTGCCCTCCGGCTCGATCGCCGCTGTTTGACACCCACTCCTCCAGCGGAGACAATAGGAGAGTTGCATCCCTGCAGCAAGTGGGCCTGTGGCGCAGCTGGGAGCGCGCTTCCATGGCATGGAAGAGGTCATCGGTTCGATCCCGATCAGGTCCACCAAACACCCCAGCGAGCGCGTCCCGGCTTGCCGGGAAGGTCATCGGTTCGATCCCGATCAGGTCCACCAAACATCCTTAGGGTTCAATAGATAGTTAGAGATTACCCCCCCGCCAAGCATGCCGGCCTCAGCTTGCAGTCGGAGTCAGGTCCAGGTTTGCCAAATTTATCCTGAGGGTGTTTCGACCCGCCAGCGAATGGGTCAGTCCCCTTCGACGTGCGCCGACGTCCAACTTCGACATCCAATAAACCGGTCTATCCAAGCTCACAAGCCGCGCCGGCCAGCTATCAAGTTGTAGATGAGCACGATGACCGCAATCACGATCAAAATGTGAATCAGGCCGCCGCCGATATGGAGGGTGAAGCCCAGGAGCCACAGAACGACGAGAATTACAAAAATTGTCCAAAGCATGATCGCTCCTTTGCGTCGTGTTTGTATCTGGGGCGTCCGGAATCTGATTTGGCTTCCGGACGCCCGCGAGCTGGATTCAAGTGTTACTTAGTTGGAAGCGATGGCCTGGGCTTTTGCGTTCATGACCGCGTCGAGGAACGAAGCGGCCGAGGCCGGAACCGCAACCTCTCCGGAGAAGATCCGGCGAGTTGACATTTCATGCCCATAGATGGCTTCTGTCGAGTCGTTGTCGCGGCGGATGGCGGCTCCGGTCAAGGTCAGACCGGCAAACAGGCCATTGGCTCGCGAATAGGTGAGGACTTCGGTATTGAGCTTCCAATCGGTATCGGCAGAAGCATGACGCCCTACCGGTCCGGCTGCAGCTGAGGCATCCCCGCCCAGTTGAAAGTTGCTGTTGATCAAATGCCTCATCCCGTCTTCATTCTGGATGATCATGACCAGGTCAACACCCTCGACGCCGATCTGCAAACCCCAGCTTCCGCCCGTAATGGTAAAGAATGCGGGGGCGCTCCAGCCAGTTGCTGTGCGGCAGGTGGCAACGCCACGGCCATTCTCCGCACCAAACACGAAGCCGCCCTTGAGCATGTGGGGTACGACGGCGATGCATTTGGCGTGTTCCAGGACTTCTTCCGGAATGCCTCTATCCGGCGCGGACATGATCTCGTGTATAACCCGGCCTGCATGATCCAGGCGGTCGTCGGTTGCTTCGCGATTGGATCCCGCCCAGGCAATGCTCGAAACGCCGAGGATAGCTACGAATGTCATAAGTTTCTTCATGTATTTCACCTTTTTTCTACCCATGCGCAGCGTCACTTTCTTTACGCGCGCTGAGGCGCACAAGGTATTTCCAACACTAAGGTGAAGACATCGCGGCGTCTGAGCAAGAAAGCTCAGTACAGGAGCCGATCAGCGGTATCCACCGTCGCCACAACAGGTGGTCCGAACTGCTCAGACCATGATGTTTGCCGTCGCTAGGCTGAGAGAGGTCGAAGCAACATTCTGGCGGTTTCGCCAAAACCACGTTCACCAGACACACAAAGGAGATCCAATGGATAGCAATCGAGTGAAAGGCACCGTCGATGAGTTTGTGGGCGCCGCCAAGAAGAATGCAGGCAAATTAACCGGAAACACCAGACTGCAGATCGAGGGAACTGCTCAACAAGTGAAAGGCAAGCTGGAGAACGCCGCCGGCAAGACGAAAGATGCTGTTCGCGGCGCAAAAAGGAAGGCATCCGCGGCCGCCAAGCGTGTTGTATGACTTGGCAACTGCCTTTCCGGCAGCGCGAGGCAATATTGAAGCGGATAGCATCTATAGATAAGACGCCGAGTCTTGGCTGGTTTGATATTCAAGTTTTGGCTTTTTCCCTGCTGCTTCGATTTGCGCGTTAATTCCTCGGACTCACTAACGGAGCCCACGCTTGCCGAAAAGAACCGTATCGCGATGGATGCGGTCCCTGCTGAAGTCGCTCGGCCCCGGCATCATCACCGGAGCCGCCGACGACGACCCATCGGGCATTGCCACCTACTCCGTTGCCGGCGCGCAACTGGGTACAAAACTTCTTTGGACCGCACTTTTGACGTGGCCGCTGATGGCCGCGGTGCAAATGATGTGCGCCCGCATTGGCAAGGTCACCGGACAAGGCCTGGCCGCCAACTTCAAGAAGCGATTTCCAAAATGGATTCTCCTCGTATTTGTGGTCGCGCTTCTGATCGCCAACACAATTAATATTGGCGCCGACTTGTCGGGAATGGCAGATGCTGCCGCCATGCTGTCGGGCATCAATTCGCATTGGCTTGTGGTAGTGTTTGCCGTCATCATTTGCTGGGCGACGGTCAAGCTTCAGTATCGCGAGTTCGCGAATATTCTCAAGTGGCTGACTTTGGTGCTCTTCGCCTACCCGATTACCGCGTTCGTGGTGGGAGCCAATTGGAGTCAGGTGCTCCGCGACACCTTCGTCCCATCCATTCCGCACAGCCAGGACCAGTGGGCAATGCTGGTCGCGATCCTCGGCACCACCATCAGCCCCTATCTCTTCTTCTGGCAGGCCAGCGAGGAAGTTGAAGAAGAAAAGTCTGCCGGCCAAACCACCCTCGCTCTGCGCAGGGGCGCAACAGCGGAGGAACTCGACTTAAGGAACATCGATGTGGGCGTTGGCGCGTTCTTCTCGAATATAGTGATGTACTTCATTATTCTTGCCACTGCCGTCACCCTTAACCGGCACGGCATCACCCATATCGAAACGTCCCGCGACGCTGCCGAGGCTCTTCGTCCATTCGCAGGCAAGTTCGCCACAACCCTTTTTACAGTTGGAATCATCGGTGTCGGATTTCTCGCCATTCCGACTCTAGCGGGATCGGCTGCGTACGCTTTTGCCGAGACACTGGGTTGGCGACAGGGGTTAAACCTGAATTTGCGCCAGGCGCGCTGGTTTTACGCTCTCATTCTGGTCTCTACTGGCGTGGGCGTGGCGCTGGACTTCATCGGTGTCAACCCCGTAAAGGCGCTTTACTGGACAGCTGTCATCAACGGATTGCTGGCGCCATTCCTCCTCGTGGCAATTCTCATTGTCGCCGCGAACAAGAAACTCATGCAGGGCCAGCCCAGTTCTTACCTGGGGTGGAGCGTCGTCGCGTTCACCACAATCGCTATGTTCGTCGCTGGAGTAGGCATGTTTGTTTTCTAGACCTACTCATAGCCCTGGTCCGTGGTCCCATGGGCGCGCGTAGTGAGCAGTTGAATACAGTCTCAGCGAGACTTGCGTGGAAGTCTTAGTCAGGGCGCGTAATCCGCGTCGCTTCCCAGACTTCGCGACCCGTATCGGCTCATCAGAAGACGGCAATCGAAGGATGGCATGGCAAGGAGATTCGCATGCGTACGATCCGGTTTCTGTTAGCGCTTTTGATAATGGCCATCCCGGCCGCCTCGTTCGGTCAGATTGGCATTCGGATCGCGATTGGTCCGCCTGCTCTGCCCGTTTACGAACAGCCTCTTTGTCCCGGCGATGGTTATCTCTGGACTCCCGGCTATTGGGCCTACGACAACAGCGTCTCCGACTACTACTGGGTTCCTGGTACGTGGGTGATGGCGCCCGAAGTGGGATTCCTGTGGACTCCGGGCTATTGGGGCTGGGGCGAGGGAGGCTATCTCTTCAATGAAGGCTATTGGGGCCCGACTGTCGGCTTCTATGGAGGCATCAACTATGGCTTCGGCTATTGGGGAGGTGGTTACGGAGGTGGTCGCTGGAATGGCGGACACTTCTTCTACAACACGTCTGTGAACAACCTGAACGGCGGAAACTTCCACAACGTCTACAACGAAAGGGTCGAGGTCAGTACGGAGAGCCGCGTGAGCTTCAACGGTGGAAGCGGCGGAATCGAGGCGCGACCCAGCGCTGAACAGCAGGCTGCAGCAAGCCAGAGGCATATCCCGGCCGGGCAAGCTCAAATGCTGCACGCACAGACCGCGCGCGCCAATCCCGAACAGCGAGCCGGCGTAAATCACGGCAACCCTGGGATCGCAGCAACCGCCAACCCCGGTGATTTCAGCCAGCAGCACGGATCGGTTAGCGCCAAAGGAGCGGCTGAAACGGTGAGGACCACGGCCGGCGATGCGCCAACCAATGCTCGCACTGCGGTTCATCCGAAAGATCTTCCGGCCATCGCTCGTCCTGCGCCAGTGAATTCTGGGAATGCCAGGGCAGACCAGGCATACGAACAAAGGCAGGACCAGTTGATCGCCAGGCAAACGCAGGAGCGGCAGCAGCTCCAATCGAGGCAGGACGCCGAACATCAGCGGGCCCCGAGCGTCAGCTCACCGGCGCTGGAGCAGAAGCACCAGCAACAGACGCAGCAATTGGCACAGAAACACACGGCGCAGCAGCAGTCGTTGCAGTCTCGGCAACCCCAGGCTCGTGCGCCAGGCGGCAAGAAGTAGAAAAGCCCCTGAATCCCCTGGGAACCGATCATCGATGGCAGCTAATTTGGCCGGGCCTAACAAGCCCGGCCGCTTCCATTGCTTCGGCAACGGCCCCACAGCTCGATCGAAATCAGATTTAAAGGCAAGAGTTAGAAGGATCCAGTTCGCTCGGCCGAAGCCAGCGCGAACAGACCTTAACTAGCCCGTGTCGCTGCGCTCCGCAATTCCCGGCTGTCCGCAGCGCCTGTCTTCCGCATGCTGCGGGCCCTCCGTATGCCGAAGCAAACGCCACCCAACACGAGCGCGCAGAAGGTCCAGAGCAGAGGAGCTGACCAGGCCTCAAGGGTTCCCGACCACATGCGGACCACATGGCGGCCGTAGGTGACCGCGAGCCACGCGACGAAGCAATAACGCAGGGTGCGCGCCGCGCCGTACACAAGCAGGAAGCGGTTGCGCGAGACGCCCAGAGCTCCGGATGCGAGCAGAAACGGCGACAGCGGAATCGGCGGAGGGAGCACAGCAGGAAGAAAGACAGACAGGACCGGGTGACGCTCAAACCAAAGATTGATTCGCCGAAGAAGGCGCGCATGGACGTAGCGATGCAGCGCCGCTTCCCCGCCCTTGTGACCGATGTGCCAGGTGGTATAGCCCCCCAGGATGCTGCCGGCGACGGCGCACAAAACAAGCAGCCAGGGATTGCCCCTGTGCGCCACCAGCCACAGCAGCAGCAAGTCAGTGCTGCCTGGGATGGGCAGTGGAATCGGGGAAGAATCCAAGACTGCAACAGCGAAGAGCCCGAGCGGTCCCAGCTGCGTGAGCCAGTGCGGCAGAGCCGAATGATGGACGGGCGGCGCCGGCGAGTGAGCCGGCTTGCTGAAGTTCACGCTCATATCCTCTTTTGACGGTACTTTCGCAACCGCAGCTACGGCCATTGCAAAACAGACAGGAATTGCCGCGCAGAGGGAAGCAAACTCAAGGCTCTTCCCTTTGCACGATTAGATGCATTCCAGGCATCAAAACGCCCTGGTACTTAGTCTGCGACAGCGCTATGCAAAGTGATCCAGTAGTACCGCCGCCAGCAGAACATGCAGCGGAACGGCCGTAAGGCAAACATGGCGAGCAGCTCATCGATCGGGCGCAACTCAGCCTGCTTGAACTTAAGCGAGTTGCAAACGGGGCATTCCCACCGTATCCACAACAGGCGGGGGAGCCATTTAGGGCGCAAACGGTTTGAGAAATTCATCGAAATCGCTCCTCACGACCTGAGGCCAATTGGCGTTATTGCCTGATTTCCTCAGGCGGGCTCGAGTGCTCGTCCAGCCAGGAAAGCAGACAGCGGATGCTGCCCGTGGCCAAAGCAACACTGGAATCGGCAGCGCCGTAGTACAGATAAACCGTGTCTCCGTCCGCACCTATGGTTTGGCCGCAGGGAAACACAACGTCTTTCACATCGCCGTTCCGCTCATAGGGCGCTTCCGGGCCAAACATCCACGAGTCTCCTCGTTGCAGGCAGATCTCCGGCTGCTCCAGGTCAAAGAGCGCCAGGCCCAGGCGGTAGATGCTTCCTGAAGCTGTTTGACGCACGCCGTGGTAGATCGCCAGCCATCCCTTTGCAGTTTCAATGGGCGGGGAACAGAGGCCAATCTTGTTTGCATCCCACCAGCCACCGCGCCGAGCCGCCAGCATAATCTTGTGACTTCCCCAATGATGAAGATCAGGCGAGTAGGAGATCCACATGTGCGCTCCCAGGGTGGTCACCGGCCGATGAACCAGGGCCCAACGGCCGCCAATCCTTCGGGGCAGCAGGGCTGCGTCTTTGTCCTCCGGCTGCATGATGACCCCGTAACGCTCAAAGGTTCGAAAATCCCTGGTGAGTGCCAGGGACACTCCGGGGCCTCCGCGCGAAAAGGAGGTGTACACCACCGCGTATTGCTCAAGCTCCGGCACGTAGGTGATGCGCGGATCTTCGATACCCCAGATTTCCTCCGGATACTCCAAAGGATTCGCAACCATGGTCGGCTTGGGGTCGATTCGCCATCCGTCGACGCCGTTGGTCGAACGCGCGGCGCAGAGGTGCGATAAGCCGGTCCGGTCTTCGACGCGGCACAGCAGCAAAGTATCCCCGTCGGGCAGCCTGACGGCTGCCGCATTGAAGACACAATTGATGGGATATGGCCAGTGTTCCCGGCTGAGGATCGGGTTGGCGGAATTACGCGTGAACAGCGGACGATCTTGACAGGGCCCGGGGATTGACTCGTCCTGGACGCCAGCTTCAAGTAATTCAGCCGGCACAATTGATGGATTCAAAAAGTGACACTCGCTTCCTTTTCCAGTTCATCTGCGTTTGCTGCTTTGACCGCCTGCATTTCGAGTAGTGCCATCAGAAACGAAAGAGTGGACTCCGCTCCCTGGTTTTCGTTGATGCGATCGGGGTGCAGACCGTCTCTGCAACCGCCGGTTGTGGCGTCATAAATCGGAACCTGCAAGTCGTTCCTGCCCAGAAACCAGCTGAATACCCGCTGAGCTTCTTCAAACCAGGATTGCTCTTCAGTGAGCCTGAAGACCTCGAGGCAAGCGGAGATCGTCGCACAGGCCTCTACCGGTTGCTGGTCGAATCGTGCCTTTTCGCTTCCCTCGACAAAGAAACCGTTTGATCCGATGGGAACAAAAACCTCAGGATCATCCCGATGCTGCTCGGCAACGAGCCATTTCAGCGAATCCATGCCGACCTCGATCATACGCTGATTGTCACTTCGCCACCCGGCAAGCAGGAGGGCCTGCGGCAGCCTCGCATTTGAGTAAGACAAGCTCTTCTCAAACCACCTCCATGTTGGGGTATGGCTGCGCTCGTAGATGTCGAGCAGCCTATTGGCCAGAATATTGCGTGCGCCCTGGATGGTTCTGTCTCCAGGGAACCAATCAAGGTAGGCTTGCATGCCGAGAATGCTGAATGCCCACGCGCGCGGGCTGGTGAATGCGAGGGTTGCAGGCACCGCTGCTTCGAACAGGCGTCCAGCGGCTCCGCGGAGCCCCGCGTTCTGCGAGTGCCCCAGCACCTTACCGAGCGACCAGAGCGCGCGCCCATGGCTGTCATCCGAGCCAACGTCTTCAAGCCATTTGCGGTCATAGCCGAGAAAGTTTCTAAACCGCCCTGTGTCGGTGTGAAAAGCGAGCCAGAGGAAGGAGAGATAGCGATGAGACAGACTTGCAAGCGTGCGCTTGCCTGCACGCATCGCGCCTTCGTCAAGAAGAGTGGAGACGATGAGGGCGCGCGCATTGTCGTCGGTGGTGTATCCCTCGCTGGAGTTGGGGACGGAAAAGATGGCATGCTGCAGGATCCCTGTGTCGTCGGTCATACGCAACATGTGAGCGGTCTTCAGTGCAGGCAAGCTGCCTGTTGTTTTGTCGAGCCAATTGCTCGTCCGCGCAGCTCTTGGCTGCAAAGATCGCTCGAAGCGAGCCCGCTGGAAGCTTGCCATGTAGGCCTGAGCAGTCTTCGGCCAGGTCGTTCCGCGCGAATGCAGGTAAGCTCGCTTGCGCATGGCGTGGCGCTCTGCATCGTTCTCAAGCAACCCGAGAACCGCCTCCGCAATGGCGTCGGGGCTGTCAAATGGAACGATTACGCCTCTCTTGTCAGCGAGCAATTCCCTGGCGTGCCAATAGGGAGTGGAAACAATTGCCTTACCCGCGCCCAGCGCAATGGCCAGCGTGCCGGAAACAATCTGCGCCTCTTGCCGGTAGGGCGTGACGTAGATATCCGCGGCGCCGACGTGCTCCACAAGCTCTTCCGCGCTCACGAAACGATTGTTCAGGATCAGCTGGGACGAGACGCCAAGCTCCTCAGCCAGCGCGACAAGACTCTCGCGGTAGCGTTCTCCTTCGCGCCGCCGAATATGTGGGTGGGTTACGCCGGAGACAAGATACACCATGTTCGGGTGCTTGGCGCGAATCGCGGGCAACGCCCGAATCACATTCTCAATGCCTTTATTTGGCGACAGGAGCCCGAAGGTGAGCAGGACCGACTTGCCTTCCGTGCCGAATCGATCTTTGAAATAGTTGGGGTCCATGAAGGGCAAATCCGGCACCCCGTGTGGAATCACATCGATTTTGCCGCCAGGAACCGCGTACACGTCGCGAAGCATCTGAGCCGCAAGCTCGCTCATAACCACGATTCGATCGGAAAGCTGCGCAATTTCTTCAAGCACCAGACGCTGGTCCGCGTCCGGTTCGCGCAGCACCGTATGCAGCGTGGTGACCAGGGGCATTTTCAATTTGCGCAGCAAGGCGAGCACATGGCGGCCAGCCGTCCCACCATAGATTCCGTATTCATGCTGCAAACAGACCAGATCGTTGCCGTTGAAATTCAGGAAATCGGCGGCACGCTCATAGGAGGCAACGTCCTCTTGTGCAAGTTCAAGCCGCACTTTTTCAGGGTAATCGTAACTCGAGTCTGGATCGTTGACCGGAATGGCAAACAAACGTTCGTGCCCATATTCAGCGCCGATGGCGGTGCACAAGTCAGTTGTAAACGTGGCAATGCCGCACTCGCGCGGCAGGTAGTTTCCAATAAACGCAATGCGGGTTGGCAGAGGCAACAAGCGGGCCTTGATTGCGCTATTCAGGTAAGCCTGCTGTGGCGACTTTACCGCGAGCTTCTCGGGGGTGATCATCTCTAGGAACGACATAATTCCTGCTTTCATCGTCCACTTTTGGCGGGTTCCCGGGAGGGACCAAGGCTGGGATTGATCTCACAAAGGGCGTGACACGCTTTCCAGAATCCAGTTAGGCCTGTGCTGCGGCCCCGATAAGGGACCGCAGCGGTTCTTCGGTTTTGTTACTGCAAGCTTCCGGTGGTTGCATTCACCGGGCTGCCGATTGCTTCCCCGGATACAACGAGTTCCACTCTGCGATTTTCCTGCCTGCCGGCTGAATTATCGTTCGAGGCGACGGGGGACGAATTGCCGAAGCCCTGCGCGGTGACTGAGTTCGTCGAAACGCCCTCTTCGACAAGGTAGCTGCGCACGGCCCCCGCACGGTTTTCAGACAATGTCTGATTCATTGCATCGCCGCCCACGTTGTCTGTGTAGCCGCCGACCGCGATGTTCAGCCCAGGGTATGCGATCAGGATGCCGGCAACTTTCGCAAGCTTCTCCCGCGCTCCCGGCTTCAGCGAATACTGCCCGGTGTCGAAGAGCACATCGGACATGCTGACAATCAGCCCGCGCGCACTGTCACGCGTCTCCAGGATCTTGTTCAATTGCTCCGACAACTGCGCGCGCATTGCGGCCTTGTCGCTGTTTGCCCGGTCTGCGCTTGCCAAGGCCATTTGCGCATTCAGGCGAGCCTGATCCGCATCGGCTTGTGCCGCATTGACGGCCGCGGCAGATGCGGACTGGTTTGCTGCCATGTCGGCCCTTGACTGGTTTGCGTCCGCCTGTGCGGTAGCCGAGTTGGCCTGCGCCGCGCTGATCGCCGCTGCCGATGCGGCCTGATTTGCCGCCATGTTGGCCCGTGACTGGTCCGCATCCGCCTGCGCGGTAGCCGAGTTGGCCTGCGCAGTATTGACTGCGGCAGCGGAGGCGGCCTGGTTGGCAGCCAGGTTGGCCTGTGCATTTGCCGCGTCAGCTTGTGCAGCCGAGACAGCCGCGGTTGCGGCCGTTTGGTTGGCAGCCATGTCAGCCCTCGCCCTATCGGCGGCGGCTTGCGCCCTTGCCGCATCGGTCTGCGCCTGGGCCGTCAGACGGGTTGCATCGTCGGCCTGAACCTGCAAGCGCCCTTGCGTGTCGCTCGATGCCTGACGCTCAGATGCCAGACGAGCATCATCATTCCTCTTAACGGCGATCTCTCGCGCATCTTCGGCGGTCTGCACTGCCTGGCGTGAAATCGCTATCAGGGACGGCATATCGTGGTGCTTCTCAATCGCATAGTCGTCGGCCTGCTTCATGAGCGCGCTTGCGTGCCGGTAGCTCTCGCTCGCATAGGTTTCCGCACCTTCAGACTGTGCGATGCGCAGCGCGTTGCGTGCTTCGTAGAACTCCAGGGGTAGCCGTGCGTTTAGAACCAATGGGTCGAATTTGTAGCCGGTTGGAAGATAGCCGCCGCGCTCCATTAACTCATACTTCGCGTTCACCGCCTCGCTGGTCCCCTTGGTATCCGGCTCAACGATGTTCTCCAGCACGACCACATTGCTCGGCTGACGCACGGCATAGTAGGGTTCAGCGGTCACAATCAGAGCGAACGCCTGGAGATCCGTGGTGGCGGTCAGCTTACTGCGATCGTTGCCGCCGACCAGCACTTCTCCAAGATTCACTGCCCGGCCTTCGGGAGAGATGGCCCACATAACGTAGGTAAGGTATTCACCCCCAAACGTAGTAGGCCTCTGCAGGTTTGCGAACTCCGCTTCTACTTCCAGGGTGCCGCGCTTGGTGCGCACCTTCGCTTTGCCACCCGCCGAAGGCAACAGCGCCGTTCCGGCGAAGTCGACATCCGTGGCTTCGCCGCGATGCCGATAGTTAATCGCCTGAACCGTGCGGCTGACGACCACCACGCGGTATGTGCCGGGTTTGGAGGTTTCGACCAACGTAGTTTGCGGACTGGCTTGAGCAATCGCGGTCGAACCACTAACGATTCCAATTGCGAATAACAACTTGAATTTCACTTGTATCTCCTGGCAGGCAGGAATCTGCTGTAGTACGCTGCTTGTGCGTTCTGTTCGCAGGGTGCGTTTCTGCCTGCCTGGAGAACGTTTATTAAGGTTGGCCGACGTGGAACTGGGTGAGATAGCCGAAGAGCCCGAATACCTTCAGAAGCCAAAGGACCACTGCAATTACTACAACGCCATTGAGAATTCCTTTGATCTGGCTTTGCATGGGGATAAAGCGGTTGATGAGCCACATAACAACGCCAACAACGATAAGGGTGAGAACCAGAGTCACAAGGGGCATTTTGCTCTTCTCCAATCGGGGAATCGAAGCTGATTGGCTCAACTTCAATTGAATGTGATGCGAATTTCCTGGATTGTGTCTGCCCCATGAGGGTGCGCTTCGGGTCCCCGGCCGGCAAAGGCGAGCAATTCGGATGGAGCCGGCTTAAGTCAGCAGCCATGAGGAAGACGACCGCGTTAAGTCTTCCGCACGATCAATCATTGCAAATCAAGAGTACCGAAGCTGAGCTATAGTGCTCGCCCCGCGCTCCGGCTAATCCGAAACCCCATCTGCGCGCAATTTGCCGGCGCACAGGCAGAAACAAGCCCGGAAAGCCCACGATCTCCTGTGGGCCTCTCCTGTGACGCTGGAACCGCTTTTTTTACTTTTCTTCGCGCTTGGGTTCTTCTTTCGGCGCTGCTTTAGGAGCTGGCGCGGCATGCTGCGCGGGTGCTGCATGTTGCGCAGGCGCTGCGTGTTGCGCTGGCGCTTCGTGTTGGACGAGCGCTGCATGTTGCTCAGGCGCGGGCTGCCGCGCAGGGGCGGTATGCGCCACGGGCGCAACATGAGCCGTGGGCTCTGCATGTTGCTGAGTCGGTGGTTTTGGCTTGCTTTGTACCGCAGGACGGACTTCTGTTCTGGCGACTGCGGGCACTGCATGAGCCGATGGCGCAGCGTGCTTTTCCACCTGGGCCTTCGGAACAGTTTGCTCTTCCGGCCGGGCTTTCTGCTTCGCGACTGCTGGCGCAGCATGAGCCGCAGGCGCAGTGTGCTGTTGAACTTGAGCCTTCGGAACCGATTTCTCTTCCGGCTGGGCTTTCTGCCTGGAGACTGCTGGCGCGGCATGGGCCTCAGGCGCGGCGTGCTGTTGAACCTGAGCCTTCGGAGCAGTTTGCTCAGCAGGCCGGGTACCCGCTTTCTCGCCAGATGGCGTAGCGACCTTTTCCTGAGTCATCGGCTTCGCGGCGACCACGTTTGCCGGGTGGCCTCCGTTCGCCTTGGCGAAAGAGGATTTGTCAGCCTGAGCCGAAGCTGCGTGTTGCGTCTGTGCCGAGGTTGGCGCCGTGTGGGACTCGTGTTCCACCGCCTGCTCCGCGGGCGTGGCTGCGTGTTGAATCCCACCCGGACCGCCGTTGTACGCCACATGATTGGGGTTAGCCACAATGCCGGCCTGCACAATGGTCTGATTCACGTAGGTAGTGTGGACGATGTTTACATTCACCGCTGAAACCGCGGTGTTATAGGCAAAGGTGCCACCTCTCCACTCGCCGCCCGCAAATCCGATGCCGCCGAAGCCGAAGCCGTAATTGACGCCACCGTAGTAGCCCACGTGTTGGCCCCAATAGCCGTTGTAAAACCCGTACTGGCCGTTGTTCCAGCCCCAATAGGGAGGCGTCCAGAGCGCGCCCGCATATGGCGCGGGCACCCACATGCCGGGAACCCAGTAGTAGTCGCCATAATCGTTGGAGTAGGCCCAGTAGCCCGGCGTCCACATCAGGTTTGGCTGCGGGCACATTGGTTGTACGTAGATCGGCAGCGCTGGGGGAGCAAACCCGACATGAATACTGATGCCGAATTGCGCGTGCGACGAGGCGGCGGTAATCGACACCAGCAGAGCAAGCAGAACTATACGCATAGTGCGAAACATTTGCATGAGAAGAACCTCCTGGTTCTTTCAAGCCTGCTCTGCTGAGCGAGTCATTTCGCTCGAAGCAACGCGTGGGCTCAGGGAGCTACCTCTTGAGACTAGGCAGAACCCAGATACCAGTCTGGTCAAAGAAGCTCTATTGCTTTTGCGATGGAGCTTTGCCCAAATTGGCCGGTTGGCCAAAGGCAACACCATTGGAAGTGGACGCGGGCGCCTTTTCGGCAGGCGGCAAATCGGTTCCGGGCGGGAAGATGAGAATCTGGATCGAACCATCGGCATCTGTATTGGCGCCCGTTTGCTTGCCCAATCCAAGCGTTTTGAGGTTGCTGTCGTCGAAGCCGAAGTTCCCCACCAGGTACTCGCGAATCACCATTGCCCTGGCATGGGTGAGCAGCAGGTCCTTCGCGGAGTCGCCCTCCGGTCCGGCGGATACGGCTACAACTGCAACTCCGAATGGATTCGCCGCCAGGAATGCGCCGCCTGCATCGAGCTCCTTCTGGTTCTTCAGCTT
>Ga0302324_100016841_pt1 | contig 14537 bp, 11 predicted proteins | sample Palsa_T0_1_FD_201949 | JGI IMG/M metagenome (GOLD analysis project Ga0302324, IMG submission 201949) | Peat permafrost microbial communities from Stordalen Mire near Abisko, Sweden - Palsa_T0_1 | ecosystem: Environmental > Terrestrial > Soil > Palsa > Peat permafrost | place: Sweden: Abisko...
CGCGCAGCCGCAGGATGGCGTTGTGGCCCCAATAATTGCTCTCGCCCAGCTGCCAGAAGGCCAGGCCGCTGGCCAGCATCAAGCCGTTGAGCCGCACCGCGAACTGCAGCATGCGTGCGAACAGTGTGTCGCGGCCCGCCAGCAGTGGCAGCGTCTGGATGATGCCGACGTGCGGGTGGGCATCCATCAACTCTGCCAGCGACACCAGCGCCGGGCCGGACATGATGCTGTCGGCATCGAGCACGATCATGTAGTCGTAGGCGCCGCCCCAATTGCGTATGAACTCGGCCAGATTGCCGGATTTGCGGCCGAGGTTTTCGCTGCGACGGCGGTAGAACAGGCGGCCGTCGGCGCCGCGTCGTGCCACCAGCGCGCGCCAGGCGACCTCTTCGGCGATCGCGATGGCCGGATCGCGCGTGTCGGACAGGATGAACAGGTCGAAGCTGGCCGCGCACGGCTGCTGCTGCAGCGACTGCCAGATGGCGTCGCTACCGGCGAATACGCGCGCGGCATCCTCGTTGTAGATCGGCGTGACGATGGCGCTGCGGCCGCGCAGCGGCAGCGCCGGGGCGGCTCGCTGCTGCAGCACGGCGGGGTCGCCGCTACGCAGCCGCACCACGAAGCCGATGACCGCGGCCCAGAACGCGCCGGAGATCCAGCCGAACAGCACCACGAATAGCGGCAGCGCCAGGCAGTTGAGCGCGGTCTGGCCGTTGACCTTCAGGATATCGAACATCAACACGCCGGCGGCCAGCGCCGTGAGGAACGTCGGGCCGAAGAACAGCAGGCGCCGCCAGCGCGCCTGCCGGCGCAGCGAGTGGTCGCTGATCGGGTCGACGATCACCGGATCCGGGATGTTCACGGTGTCCACAGATAGGTCCAGGTTTCGGTGAGCGCCTCGCCGTACAGCGTCAGGTAGCAGCGCAGGTCCATCGCCTGGCTGTTCTTCGGCAACACCCGGAAGGTGACGCGCCAGATGCCGTTTTCCACCAGGCGCTGGATCGAGACGTTGTCGATATCGCCGTTGTGGGCGCTGACCTCGGGCCTGAGCGGCTGCGTGGCCCCCAGCGTGTCGAGTTCGCCGCCGGAGAAGTCCACCAGCACGCGCCGTGAAGTCTCGCCGCCGCGCACGTGCGTGACATAGGTGCGGGTGGCGATCGCGCGTCCGCCGGGTGAGAGCTGCGGCAGGCTGGAATAGGCCGACAGCAGATAGGAGAACGAGAACGGCTTGTGTGGCTGCAGGTGCATCGCTGGAATCCAGTACGACACGATATTGTCGTGGATGTCCTCATCGTTGGGAATTTCCACCAGTTCCACCGTGCCCTTGGCCCAGTCCCCGAGCGGCGCAATCCAGTAGCTGGGACGGCGCTGATAATGCGCGTCCTCGTCCTGATAGTGCGAGAAATCGCGGTCGCGCTGCGACAGACCGAAGCCGCGCGGATGCTCGTCCGAGAAGCTGGTCACGCGCAGCGTGCGCGGATTGAGCAGCGGCCGCCACAGCCATTCGCCGCCCCCGGTCTGCAGCAGCAGGCCGTCACTGTCATGTACCTCGGGCCGGAAATCATCGAAGGGACGCGGCCGACCCTCGTCATACAGGAACATCGAGGTCAACGGGGCGAGGCCGAGCTTCTCGATGCCCTGGCGCGCGTACAGCGTCGCGCTGACCTCGACCTCGGAGGTCTGACCCGGCCGCACCTCGAAGCGATACGCGCCGGTGACGCTCGGGCTGTCGAGCACTGCATAGATCGTCAGCGTGCGCTGTTGCGGCGCGGGACGGACCAGCCAGAAATCGGTGAAATACGGGAACTCTTCCCCGCCGGTGGTGGCGACGTTGATCGCCAGGCCGCGCGCCGAGGCACCATAATTCTGGTCGCGTCCGAGTACGCGAAAGTAGGAGGCGCCCAGGAACGCGATCAGCTCGTCCTTGTAGTCGGGGCTGAGCAGCGGGTAGTGCACCCGCAGCCCGGCGAAACCCAGATCGGCCGGCAGGTCCCTGGGCGGCGGCGCCTTGCCGAATTCGAACTGGGAGGGGCTGTAGGCGATGGTCCGCAGCACGCCGTTCTCGCCGACCTCGGTGACGTTGACGCGCTTGTCGTAGGCGAAGCCGCGATGGAAGAACTGCACTTCGAACAGTGACTGATGCCGCCACAGTGCCTGATCGCCGCGAAACTGGATGTTGCGATAGTCCTCGTAGCTGATCTTGCTCAGGCTGTCGGGCAGCTTGCTGCTGTGGTCGCGATACGGCTCGTTGGCGCGCGCCTGGGCGATGCGCTGCACGTTCTCGAAGCCAAAGTGCGCCACCGGCGGCGGCGCCGGTGGCGTGGTTCGGGGCGACAGGGCACTGGAGTGCTGCAATAGGACCGCGCCGGTTGTCACTGTCAGCAGCAACCATCGTCGCGGATGCACGCACTACTCCTGCGGTCGGTGATACTGGGGTTCCACGGGCACCAGGCGGCTCGGGTGGGCGGCCATTGTGACCAACGCGCCACGGACGGTCGAGTGGCAAATGCTCCGATGTCCGTGTCGGACGCCCATCGACACCGCGCACACGCTAGCCGGTTGATTATAAGGGGAGGCGGGCGTAATGAACCGATAGGCGAGCCGGCCGGCAGAAAACTGAATCCGGGTTCATTATTTCGGTGCGCTGGAGTACAGTGGCGCACCGATGAGTAACGTCCTGCCCTCCAGCATTCGTCCCGGCGACGCGCAGTTCGAGGTCAACAGCCGCGCGCTGCGCGCGCTGGTGGCGCAGCTGCGCGAACGCAGCGCCGCGGCGGCCCGGGGCGGATCGCACAGCGCGCGCGAGCGGCATCGGGCGCGCGGCAAGCTGCTGGCGCGCGAGCGCATCGATCTGCTGCTCGACCCGGGGGCGCCGTTCCTGGAACTTTCCGCGCTGGCCGCCTATGAGATGTACGGCGGCGAGGTGCCCGGCGCCGGCATCGTGACCGGTATCGGCCGCGTCAGCGGCTGCCAGTGCGTGATTGTGGCCAATGATGCGACCGTCAAGGGCGGCACCTACTACCCGATCAGCGTCAAGAAGCACCTGCGGGCGCAGGAGATCGCCGCCGAGAACCATCTGCCGTGCATCTACCTGGTCGATTCGGGCGGTGCCTACCTGCCGCTGCAGGATGAGGTGTTTCCGGACCGGGAGCACTTCGGCAGGATTTTCTTCAACCAGGCGCGGCTGTCGGCGCAGGGTATTCCGCAGCTCGCCTGCGTGATGGGTTCGTGCACCGCCGGCGGTGCCTACGTGCCGGCGATGTCCGATGAAAGCATCATCGTCAAGGACAATGGCACGATCTTTCTGGGCGGGCCACCGCTGGTGAAGGCGGCCACCGGCGAGGTGGTCAGCGCCGAGGAGCTCGGCGGCGCCGATGTGCACACGCGCCTGTCGGGCGTGGTGGATCACTATGCGGAAAGCGACGCGCATGCGCTCGCGATCCTGCGGCGCATGGTCGCGAACCTGAACCGGCGGGCAGCGACGCCGATCGCGGCAGCGGACGCGGCAACCGTTGGCATCGAGCAGCCGCGCTACGACCCGGAAGAGCTGTACGGCATCATCCCGGCCGACACCCGCAAGCCCTACGATGTGCGCGAGGTGATCGCGCGCATCGTCGACGGCTCGCGGCTGGATGAGTTCCGGCAGCGCTACGGCGCGACGCTGGTCACCGGTTTTGCACACATCCATGGCTACCCGGTCGCGCTGCTGGCCAACAACGGCATCCTGTTCTCGGAGTCGGCGCTCAAGGGGGCGCATTTTATCGAGCTGGCGTCGCAGCGCGGCGTGCCGCTGCTGTTCCTGCAGAATATTTCAGGATTCATCGTTGGAAAAAAATACGAAAACGCCGGCATCGCCAAGGATGGCGCCAAGCTGGTCACGGCGGTGGCCACCAGCGCGGTGCCGAAGCTCACGTTGCTGATCGGCGGCTCGTTCGGCGCCGGCAACTACGGCATGTGCGGCCGCGCCTACGGCCCGCGTTTCCTGTGGAGCTGGCCGAACGCGCGCATCAGCGTCATGGGCGGCGAGCAGGCGGCGAGCGTGCTCGCGACGGTGCGGCGCGACCAGCTTACCGGCCAGGGCAAGGCCTGGAGCGCGCAACAGGAGCAGGAATTCAAGGCGCCGACGCTGGCGCAGTTCGAGCAGCAGAGCAACCCCTACTACGCGAGCGCGCGCTTGTGGGACGATGGCATCATCGATCCGGCGCAAACCCGCCGGCTGCTGGGGCTGGGACTGGCCGCGGCGTGCAACGCGCCGATCGGCGCGACGCACTTTGGCGTGTTCAGGATGTAGAGCGCAATGTCCGGCTATCAGTTTCTGCAGCTCGAATCGCGTGCCGGTTGCGCCACCGTGTGGCTGAACCGGCCGCAACGCCACAACGCGTTTCACGACGGGTTGCTGGACGAATTGTCGCGCTGCCTGGCGGCGCTGTCGCAGGATGCGACGGTGCGCGCGATCGTGCTGGCCGGCCGCGGCCGCAACTTCTGCGCCGGCGCGGATCTGGACTGGATGCAGCAGCAGGCGAATGCCGACTACGACGGCAACCTGGAGGATGCGCGGAGGCTGGCGTGGATGCTGCGCACCCTGGCGCAATCGCCCAAGCCGACCATCGCACGCGTGCACGGCGTGGCGCTCGGCGGCGGCATGGGGCTGGTGGCCGCCTGCGATATCGCGCTCGCCGCCACCGATGCCAGTTTCGGTACCACCGAGGTACGGCTGGGGCTGACGCCCTCGACCATCGCCCCGTATGTGATCGCCGCGATCGGCGAGCGGGCCGCGCGCCGTTACTTTCTGAGCGGCGAGCGCTTCGATACGAATGAAGCCGTGCGCATCGGCCTGGTGCACGAGGCGGTCGGTGCGGATGAACTCGACGGGCGGCTCGGCGGGCTGCTGGATGCGCTGCGCAGCGCCGGGCCGCAGGCCCAGGCGCACTGCAAGCGGCTGCTGGCGCAGCTGCGCGGCCATGATGCCTTCGACCCGCAGGTCGCGGAGCAGACCGCCCGCAGTATCGCCGAGGTGCGGGCCGGGGCGGAGGCGCGTGAAGGCATCGCGGCGTTCTTTGCCAAGCGCAAGCCAAGCTGGAATAGCTGATGCCCGGATACCTGGCCGCAATGCCAATTTGCCCACCTTGGAATAGCTGATGCCGGACGCCTGAACCATGTTCGACAAGGTGCTGATTGCCAATCGCGGCGAGATCGCCTGCCGCGTGATCGCGACCTGCCGGCGGCTGGGCATCGCGACGGTCGCGGTCTATTCGCAGGCCGACGCGGGGGGGAGGCACGTGCGGCTGGCGGATGAGGCGGTGTGCGTGGGACCGGCCGCGCCGCGCGACAGCTACCTGCGCATTCCGGCGATCATCCAGGCGGCGCAGCGCTGCGGCGCGCAGGCGATTCATCCGGGCTACGGGTTCCTGTCGGAGAACCCGGACTTCGCGCAGGAGTGCCTGGCGGCGGGCCTGACGTTCATCGGACCGCCGGTGGCGGCGATGCGCGCGATGAGTTCCAAGGCGAGCGCCAAGGAGCTGATGCAGCGCTGCGGCGTGCCGCTGCTGCCGGGCTATCACGGGGAGGACCAGGACGCGGCGCGACTGCGCAGCGAGGCGCAGCGCATCGGCTATCCGGTGCTGATCAAGGCCACTGCCGGTGGCGGCGGCAAGGGCATGCGGGTGGTGGAGAGCGCGGCACTGTTCGATGAGCGGCTCGCGTCCTGCCGGCGCGAGGCGCGCGCCAGCTTCAACGATGAGCGCGTGCTGCTGGAGAAGTACCTGCAGCGGCCGCGCCATATCGAGGTGCAGGTGTTCGGCGACAACGCCGGGCAGATCGTGCACCTGTACGAGCGCGACTGTTCGGCGCAGCGGCGCCACCAGAAAGTGCTGGAGGAGGCCCCGGCACCGCACCTGACCGACGCGCAGCGCGCCGCGATGACAACGGCCGCCTGCGATGCGGCTCGCGCGGTGGCGTACACCGGCGCCGGCACGGTGGAATTCCTGCTGGATGCGGCCGGTGGCTTCTACTTTATGGAAATGAATACGCGCATCCAGGTCGAGCACCCGGTCACCGAGATGATCACCGGCCTCGATCTGGTGGAATGGCAGCTGCGGGTCGCGGCCGGGGAAGCGTTGCCGCAGTCGCAGCAGCAGATCGCGATGCACGGCCATGCGATCGAAGTGCGGATCTATGCGGAAGTACCGGAGGCCGGCTTCCTGCCCTCGAGCGGCACGCTGACGCGCTTCGAATTGCCCGACGCCAGCGCTGCGCTGCGGCTCGAAACCGGCATCGAGCGCGGCGATCGCGTTGGAATTGATTACGATCCGATGCTGGCGAAGCTGATCGTGCGAGCGGGCACGCGCGCTGAAGCGGTGGCAGCGCTGCGCCGCGCGCTGGCGCAGGTGCGCATCGCCGGTGTCGGCAACAATGTGATGTTCCTGCGCCGTCTGGCTGCCAGCGCGGCATTCGCCGGCGGACAGCTGGACGTCGGCACCATCGAGCGCGAGGGCACGCTGGCGACCGGCATGCATGAGCCGGCCGGCGCGCCGGTGCTGGCGGCGGCGGCGCTGTGGACGCTGCTGCAGGAGCGACCCGCGGCGCCGTCGGTGTGGAACGCCGCCGATGGCTGGCGGCTCAATGGCACCCTGACGCGAACGCTGGAATTCGAGAGCGACGCTGGCCCCGGGACGCCGGTGGCGGCGGTCACGGTGCACTACCGCGCCGACGGCTGGTGGCTGGCGATCGGTGAGCACAGCGGTGTGGCGACGCTGCGCGCCGAGGGCAACGATCGTTTCTTTCTGCAATATGGCGACCAGGGGATGGCGCTGCAGATCGAGGAGCAGGCGGGCGCGCTGCGCCTGGTGATCGGCGAGCTTGAGTATCGGCTGCGCCGGCGCGATCCGCTGCGCGCCTCCGGGGATGCCTACGTGGCCGAGGCCAGCCTGGCGGCGCCGATGCCGGGACGGGTGATCGCGCAGCTGGTGGCGGCCGGCAGTACGGTCGCGAAGGGAGCGCCGTTGCTGATCCTGGAGGCGATGAAGATGGAGCACACGATCTGTGCGCCGGCCGATGGCACGGTGCGCGGCTTTCGGGTTGCGGTCGGCGAGCAGGTCCGGGAAGGCTGGGAGCTGATCGAGTTCGAAGCTGCTGCAGGCGCGCCGAGCCGATGACGCCACCATGATGCCACCGCGTGTGAAGCTGGTCGAGGTCGGGCCGCGCGATGGGCTGCAGAACGAAAAACACCACGTCGCCACCGAGGTCAAGCTGGAATTCATACGCCGGCTGGCGGATGCCGGCCTGGCGCACATCGAAGCCACCGCGTTCGTGTCGGCGCGGCGCGTACCGCAGATGGCGGATCACGATGCGGTGATGCGCGGTGTGCCGCGGCGGCCGGGACTGATCTATTCGGCATTGACGCCGAACCTGACCGGCTTTGAGGCGGCCATCGCCGCGGGTGCCGACCAGGCGGCGGTGTTCGGCGCCGCCTCGGAGAGCTTCTCGCAGAAAAACATCCACTGTTCGATCGCCGAGAGTCTCAAGCGCTTCGAGCCGGTGCTGCAGGCGGCGCGCGCGCGCGGCGTGGCGGTGCGCGGTTACGTCTCGTGCGCGCTGGGCTGTCCATACGAGGGGGCGATCGCGCCGGCGGCGGTGGCCGATGTCGCCGCGGCACTCTATGACATGGGCTGTCATGAGATCTCGCTCGGGGATACGATCGGGGTCGGCACGCCCGGGCGCACCTCGGCAATGCTGGAAGCGGTGGCGCGGCGGGTACCGCTGCAGCGGCTCGCCGGGCATTTTCACGACACCTATGGCCAGGCGCTGGCCAATGTCTACGCGGCACTGCAGTTCGGAGTCGCGGTGTTCGATGCCTCGGTGGCGGGACTGGGCGGTTGTCCCTACGCACCCGGTGCCGCGGGCAACCTGGCAACCGAGGATCTGCTCTACATGCTCGACGGACTAGGCATCGAGACCGGCGTGCAGCTGGAAGCGCTGCTCGCCGCCGATCGCTATATCTGCCACGCGCTGTCGCGCCCGACGCAGTCGCGCGTGGCGCTGGCACGTGCAGGACCGGCAGCTGCTGGACCGGCAGTGCACACGAGCGCGACGACATGAGCGCCGCCGCGTCCGGCTGGGTGCGACCGCTGTTGCTGGCGCTGCTGCTGGTGGGGATGGCGGCGCTGTGCGGGTTGATACTGGCGCCATTCATTACGCCGATCGTCTGGGCGGCGATCCTCGCGTATGCGAGCTGGCCACTGTATCGACGGCTGCGCCGCCTGCTGCACGGCTACCGTACCGTCGCGGCACTGCTGATGACGCTGCTGCTGGGCTGCGCGGTGGTGGTGCCGGTGCTGTGGATCGTGGTGCTGGTGCAGGGCGAGCTGACCGCCGCCTACCAGGCGCTGACCAGGTACCTGGCGCAGGGGCCGCAGGCGGTGCCGAATTTCCTGACGCGCATCCCCTGGGTCGGGGAGAATATCCAGGAGACGTTGGATCGCTATTCGACCGATCCGTCCGAGCTGACGCAGCAGTTGAGCGCCTGGCTGCTGGGTTGGGCCAGCCAGCTCGGACGCATCATGAGCGGCGTCGGCCGCAACGTGGTGAGACTGTCGCTGACGCTGCTGACGCTGTTCTTTTTCTATCGCGACGGGGAGACCATCGCGGCCCAGGCGGATGCGGTGGTCGAGGGATTTTTCGGCGACCGCTTGAATCCGTACGTGGTCACCGCCGGCAAGATGACGCGCGCGGTGGTGTATGGGCTGCTGATCACGGCGATCACGCAGGGCGTGCTGGCCGGCATCGGCTACTGGGTGGTCGGCGTTACCGCGCCGGTGCTGCTTGGCGCGCTCACCGGTTTCCTGTCGATCGTGCCGCTGGTCGGTACCGCGATCGTCTGGGTACCGGTCGGCGTCTACCTGCTGTCGGTCGGCCTGGTGTGGAAGGGCGTCCTCATGCTGACCTGGGGCGCGGTGCTGGTGCATCCGGCCGACCAGGTGCTGCGACCGATACTGATCAGCAACGCCACCCGGGTGCCGTTCCTGATCGTGATGTTCGGCGCGCTCGGCGGACTGGAAGCGTTCGGCCTGCTCGGCCTGTTCACCGGTCCGGTGGTGCTGGCGATTGCGATGGCGATCTGGCGCGAATGGACGCTGCGCGCTAAGGCTTGACCGCTGCCACGCAGAAGCGGCCGATCGCGCTGATCAGGCGTGCGCGCGCGCGCGGGTTGACCGCCTTGCTGCCGGGCGCGATCGGTCCGACCAGCGCCTCGGTGAAGGCGCCGACGATACAGGCGGCGGCCACTTCCGCATCCTGCTGCGGAAATTCGCCGCTGCGCATGCCGGCGATCATCAGGCGCTGGAACACCGCGGAAAATTCGCGCCGCGAGCGCAGCCGTTCCGCTTCGACCTGCGCGCCGATCGGTTCGGCGATGAACGCGTACGCGAGGTTGCGGCCGTCGAGCGCGCGGCGGGCAAAGGCTTCAACCGCCCGCTGCAGGCGCAGCGCCGCCGGTTCCGGCGCGGCGGCGATGCGCTCCAGCAATTCGATCTCATGCGCCACCGCCGCGCTGAGCACCTCGATGAACAGTTGCGCCTGCGAGGGAAAATAGCGGTAGATCGAGCCGGTGGACAGCCCGGCGTCGCTCGCGACCGCGCTGATGCGCGCCGCGCGAAAGCCGCCGCGGGCGATCAGGTGACGCGTCGAGCGCATGATGCGCGCGCGCTTGTCGGCCAGCCGATCCTGCATCAACGCCGAGCGTCGGTACGGCATTTCACTGCCTGGTTTTCACCAGTTCCACAATAACTGCCGGCTAGTGTAGGGTGCGGCGGATGGAAACGGCACCCGATCAGTCAGCAACCCAGTCACGCTCCGCCGGCGCGCGGCTGCGGGCCGCGGTGCGCGAGGAGCAGCCGCTGCAGGTGGTCGGCGCGATCAACGCTTATGTCGCACGGCTGGCTGCGGCCAGCGGTTTTCGCGCGATCTATCTGTCGGGCGGAGGACTGGCGGCCAATTCGCTCGGAGTGCCGGATCTTGCGATCAGCAGCATGGACGACGTGCTGGTCGATATCCGCCGCATCACCGACGCCTGTGAGTTGCCGCTACTGGTGGATGCCGATACCGGTTGGGGCGGGGCATTTAACATTGCGCGCACGGTGCGCAGCTTCACCAAGGCGGGCGCCGCCGGCATGCACATCGAGGACCAGGTGCAGGCCAAGCGCTGCGGTCATCGTCCCGGCAAGGAAATCGTGCCGCTGGAGGAAATGGTGGATCGGGTCAAGGCCGCGGTGGATGCCAGGAGCGACCCTGAATTCGTGATCATGGCGCGCACCGATGCGCTGGCGAGTGAGGGTCTGGAGCGTGCGATCGAGCGCGCCGTGGCCTGCGTGGCGGCCGGGGCTGATATGATCTTCCCCGAGGCAATCGGCGAGTTGCAGCAGTACCGTCGCTTCAGGCAGGCGTGCGGCGTGCCGATACTGGCCAACATCACTGAATTCGGGCACACGCCGCTGTTCGGCCGCGACGAGCTGGGCGCCGCCGGCGTGGATATCGTGCTGTACTGCTGTTCGGCCTATCGCGCGATGAATGCCGCGGCACTGGCGACCTACCAGGCGATCCGCCGCGACGGCACGCAGCGCGGCGTGATCGAGCGCATGCAGACGCGCGCCGACCTGTACCGGTACCTGGGTTACGAGGCCTTCGAACAGCAGCTGGATCGGCTGTTCGCGGCGGGCAAGGGAAAATAAGTGGCGAAGAAATCCGTCGCGCTGTCGGGTGTCGTGGCTGGCAATACCGCACTGTCCACCGTGGGCCTTGCCGGCAACGATCTGCATTACCGCGGCTTTGACATCCTCGATATCGCCGAGCGCTGCGAATACGAGGAGATTGCCTATCTGCTGATCCACGAGAAATTTCCCAATGCGACCGAGCTGGCCGCCTACAAGGCGCGGCTCAAAGTGTGGCGGGAACTGCCGCCGGCGCTGCGCGCAGCACTCGAGCTGCTGCCGCGCGCCAGCCATCCGATGGATGTGCTGCGCACCGGCGTGTCGGTGCTCGGTTGCCTGGAACCGGAGGCCAATGCGCACGGCGTGCAGGCCGCGCGCGAGCTGTCGGACCGGCTGCTGGCGTGCCTGCCGTCGATGCTGTGCTACTGGTATCACTACAGCCATCACGGCCGACGCATCGAGGTGGCGACCGACGATGATTCGATCGCCGGGCATTTCCTGCATCTGCTGCATGGCAAGCCGGCGAGCGGCCCGTGGATTCGGGCGATGCATACCTCGCTGAATTTGTATGCCGAGCACGAGTTCAATGCCTCGACCTTCACCGCGCGGGTGATTGCCGGCACCGGTTCCGACCTGTATTCCTGCATCACCGGTGCGATCGGCGCGCTGCGCGGCCCGAAACACGGCGGCGCCAACGAGGTCGCGTTCGAGATCCAGACGCGCTATGCCAGCCCGGATGCGGCCGAGGCCGATATCCGCGCGCGCGTGGCCGAACGGCAGGTGATCATCGGCTTCGGCCACCCGGTCTACACCACCGCCGATCCGCGCAACGAGGTCATCAAGCGCGTGGCGCAGCAGCTGGCGGATGCCGCGGGCGATCGCGAGCACTACGAGATCGCGGTGCGTATCGAGAGCGTGATGCGCGCGGCCAAGAACATGTTCGCGAACCTGGACTGGTTCTCGGCCGTCTCCTACCACCTGATGGGCGTGCCGACCGAGATGTTCACGCCGCTGTTCGTGATCGCGCGCACCGCCGGCTGGGCGGCGCACGTGATCGAGCAGCGCATCGACGGCAAGATCATCCGGCCGAGCGCGAACTACATCGGACCGACCGACCAGCCTTTCGTCGCGCTGCCGGACCGGGCTTGAGGGCATGTCGCTGGACACCAAGTCCGCTGAGCGATCAGCGCCGGACGCGGTGCTGAGCGCGATCGCCGACTACGCGCTCGACTACGGCACACCGAGCGAGCTGGCGCTCGAGACCGCGTATTACTGCCTGATGGATACGCTGGGGTGCGGCTTCCAGGCGCTGCGTTTTCCGGCCTGCACCCGGCTGCTCGGACCGGTGGTGCCCGGCGCCGGCATGCGCAGCGGCGCGCGCGTGCCAGGCACGAATTTCGAGCTCGATCCGGTGGCCGCGGCGTTCAACATCGGCGCGATGATCCGCTGGCTGGACTTCAACGACACCTGGCTGGCGGCCGAGTGGGGCCATCCGTCGGATAATCTGGGCGGCATCCTGGCGGTGGCGGACTGGCTGTCGCGCGCCGCGGTGCTGCAGCGGCGCGTGCCGCTCAACGGCCGCTCGCTGCTGCGGGCGATGATCCAGGCGCATGAGATCCAGGGCGTGCTGGCGCTGCAGAACAGCTTCAACCGCGTCGGCCTGGACCACGTGCTGCTGGTGCGGGTCGCCTCGACCGCGGTGGTCGCCGCGATGCTCGGCGCGTCGCGCGACCAGGTGATTAACGCGGTGTCGAACGCCTGGATCGACGGCGGGGCGCTACGCACCTACCGGCATGCGCCCAACACCGGCTCGCGCAAGAGCTGGGCCGCCGGCGATGCCACCAGCCGCGCGGTGTGGCACGCGCTGATGGCGGTGCGCGGCGAGATGGGCTATCCGTCGGCGCTTTCGGCCAGGACCTGGGGCTTCTGCGACGTGCTGTTCAAGGGCAAGGAAATAGCGCTGCCGCAGCCTCTGGGCTGCTACGTGATGGAGAACGTGCTGTTCAAGATTTCCTACCCGGCCGAGTTCCATGCGCAGACCGCGGTCGAGGCGGCGATGACGCTGCATCCGCAGGTGGCCGCTAAGCTTACGGATATCGAGCGCATCGTGATCGAGACGCAGGAGCCGGGGGTGCGCATCATCGACAAGACCGGGCCGCTGGACAATCCGGCCGACCGCGATCACTGCATCCAGTACATGGTAGCGGTGCCGCTGATCTTCGGGCGGCTGCAGGCGTCGGATTATGACGGCGAGGTGGCGCGCGATGAGCGCATCGATGCGCTGCGCAAATGCATGCAGGTGGTGGAGAACCCGCAGTTCACGCACGATTACTACGATCCGGCCAAGCGCTATATCGGCAACGCCATACAGGTGTTCTTCCGCGACGGCAACTGCACGCCCCGGGTTGCAGTGGACTATCCGATCGGGCATCGTCTGCGGCGCGCCGAGGGGCTGCCGCTGCTGAAGGCCAAGTTCGAAGCCGGCGTGCGCGGGCATTTCGGCAGTGCGCAGGCCGAGCAGATCGTGCGTCGATTTTTCGACCGCAGCGCGCTCGAGTCGATGGCGGTCAGCGATATGATGTCGGCGCTGGCGACAGCGGGGGCGCCCAAGAAATGAGACCAGAGAAATGAGTCCGATCCTGGTAGGCATCAAGCGTGTGGTGGACTACAGCGTGCGGGTGCGCGTCAAGCCGGACGGCTCCGGCATCGTCACCGATGGCGTCAAGATGAGCGTCAATCCGTTCGACGAGATTGCGCTCGAGGAGGCGCTGCGCATCAAGGAGCGCGGTCTTGCCTCCGAGGTGATCGCGATCAGCATCGGCCCGGCCGAGGCGCAGCAGCAGCTGCGCACCGCGCTGGCAATGGGGGCCGACCGCGCGCTGCTAGTGCAGGTGGACGGTCCGATCGAGCCGCTGACTGCGGCGCGCGTATTCCTGAAGCTGGCGCAACAGCACCAGCCGCAGCTGGTGATCCTGGGCAAACAGGCGATCGATGATGACAACGGCCAGACCGGGCAGATGCTGGCGGCGCTGTGGGATCGGCCGCAGGCGACCTTCGCCTCGAAACTGGTGCTCGACGGCGCGCTCGCGCGCGTGACGCGCGAGGTCGATGTCGGGCTTGAGACCATCGAGATTGATCTGCCGGCGGTAATCACCACCGACCTGCGGCTGAACGAGCCGCGCTACATCAAGCTGCCCGATATCATGAAGGCAAAGAAGAAGCCGCTCGATGTCACGACACTGGCGCAGCTCGGTGTCGCGCCACCCACGCAAGCCATTCGCACGCTGAAATTCGAGGCGCCGCCGGTGCGCTCGCGCGGCGTGATGGTCAAGGATGCGGCCGAGCTGGTGGCGGCGTTGAAGCTGCGCGGGGTGCTTTAAATGAACCGGGCACTGGTGATCGCGGAACATTTCCAGGGCAAGCTCAACGCCAGCACCGCCAAGTGCGTCAGCTGCGCGCAGACGCTGGGCGACGTGGACATCGATATCGCGGTGCTGGCGGCCGATGCCGCGCCGGTGGCGGCCGAGGCGGCGGCACTCGTCGGTGTGCGACGAGTGCTGACGCTGGAGCGGCCGGAGAATGCCGAGGCGCTCGCGGCGGTCTGGGCGCCGCAGCTCGCGGCCCTGGGAGCCGGCTACACGCACCTGTTCGGCCCGTCGACCACTTTTGGCAAGGACCTGACGCCGCGCATCGCGGCGCTGCTGGGGGTGGGCCAGATCAGCGACGTGATGGTGGTGGAGTCGGCGCTGCGCTTCCGGCGCCCGGTCTACGCCAGCAATGCGATCATCACGGTGGAGGCGCCGGCCGGCAGCATCGTCGTGGCTACCGTGCGGG
>Ga0302324_100016845_pt1 | contig 14535 bp, 13 predicted proteins | sample Palsa_T0_1_FD_201949 | JGI IMG/M metagenome (GOLD analysis project Ga0302324, IMG submission 201949) | Peat permafrost microbial communities from Stordalen Mire near Abisko, Sweden - Palsa_T0_1 | ecosystem: Environmental > Terrestrial > Soil > Palsa > Peat permafrost | place: Sweden: Abisko...
AGGTAGGACGGGAAAACGGGGTCTTGTTCCGCAACATAACGTTCGAATGCCGGTGACTGTTCACGGCTGATCCTTTCCAGCCGGGTGATAAAGACGGGTTGATAGGCGGCGAGGTGCGCGATGTTTTCGAGTACGCTCCATTTATCGGGCAGGATGCGACGCTGCAGGATTTTGACGGGCAGCGCGGCAGTGAGGTCGCGGATGGTGCCGTGCTGGGTCATTAAACGGGCAGACATAAACGAAGATATCGGCATAGAGTTCATTTTTTCGCGGTGACGGCGGGGCGTCAATCTTCCCAGACCTTTGTCCCCTCGCTGCAGTTGGCACAAATATCGATATTCTTGCGGCTTTGGAGGACCTGGCGGCGGAATTCCACATACTGCTCGTTGTGCCACACCTCTTTGAAGGGTTTGCCTTTGAGGTCGCCGAGGGGGTGTTGCGCATCTTTATCGAAACAGCAGGGCACTACCAGGCCGTCCCAGGTGATGACCGTTGCATGCCAGAGACGCCAACAGTGATTGTCCAGGCTGTTCTTCAAAGTAAATTCACCATTGGCCTGTTTGCGGTAACGGCTATATTTTCCGTTGGTAGGGATCAGCCCGTTGGGATCATTTTGATAGTCATAGACCTGTGCGGTCTTAAAGCGTACCTGGTCCACGCCGACCTCCACGGCGAGCTTACGGATATCGTCCAGTTGGTGTTCATTAGGCCGGACCACGAGGAACTGGAAAAAGACAAACGGTGTCTTGCTTTTCAGCTCTTTTTTCCATCGGACGATATTGCGTGCGCCTTCCAGGACTTTTTCCAGCCGGCCTCCTACCCTGTATTGTTCATACACGTCCTGGGTCGTACCGTCGATGGAGATAATGAGGCGGTCCAGTCCGCTCTCTACTGTTCGCCGGGCGTTGCGGTCGTTGAGATAATGGGCATTGGTGGAGGTAGCCGTATAGATGCCTTTGGCGGAGGCATAGGCGACCATATCGAGGAAAGCGGGATTGAGGTAGGGTTCGCCCTGAAAATAAAAGACCAGGTACAGGAGTTCTTTAGACAGCTGATCGATGGTCTGGTGAAAGAAATCGTTTTGCAACATGCCGGTGGGCCGGGTGAAGGCCCGCAGGCCGCTGGGGCATTCCGGGCAGCGGAGATTGCAGGAGGTAGTGGGCTCGAAGGATATGGAGACGGGATAACCCCATTGAACGGCTTTTTTGGTCCATTTGCTGAGGTAATAGCTGCTCAACACCTTGATACCGTTCCAGAGGCGCCGCCGCGTCAGCTTGGAGAGAAGGTTAATTGTATCGTTGCGGTTAAAATCGGGCATGGAACTATATGGAAGTATAAAAATAGTCAATTATGTTTGTAACCGGGATGGCGAAACAATCACGGAAAAATACGACCTGGAAAATCCTATTATTCTCTCTGACCGGTGCGGTGGTCGTGGTACTGGGGTATATGGGCTATCAATGGATTATGGCAAAAAGAGCCCATTTCATGAATTATACGGCATTTGGGATCGAAATCCCGATTGCTTACAGCATTCACGGCATCGATGTCTCCAAATACCAGGATCAGATCGACTGGGGGTCCGTTAAAGACATGAAGGTCGGCGATGTACAGATGAGCTTTGCCTTTATCAAGGCGACAGAAGGACTGGGCAATGAGGACGCGTATTTCCGGCGTAACTGGAAAAAGTCGAGGGATGCCGGTCTGGCCCGGGGCGCCTATCATTATTTCCTGGCCACTAAGAGCGGAAAGGCGCAGGCGCAAAACTTCATCAACTCCGTCGAGTTATTACCGGGAGACCTTCCGCCGGTGCTGGACATCGAACAGACCTACGGTGTTTCGCCGGACAGGGTGCGGGAAAGGGCCAAAGAGTGGCTGCAGACCGTGCAGGATTATTATCATGTTATTCCGCTGATCTATACCAATGTGGATTTTTACAAGCAATACCTGAAGGACGAATTTGACGGTTATCCCTTATGGGTGGCGCACTACCTGCAAAAGGAGCGGCCCAGCATTTACCGGGACTGGGCTTTCTGGCAACATAGTGAGGGAGGCCGGGTCAACGGGATAGATACGCATGTTGATTTCGACGTCTTTAACGGCGATTCGACGGAATTCAGGAAATTACTGATGAATTGAGCTTTTGGCGGCAGCCTAGCTCGTATGGTCACACACGATGCGCCACTGGCCGTCGATCTTCCGGAAAAGGAGGGTATAGATCCCGCCAATATCGCCGGTCTTTCTTTTCAGCAGCCATTTTCCGATGACAAAGTAATAATCCGGGGAAAGCGGCTTGACTTTCAGCAGGGTGAAGAAAAGCTGGCCCATCTGGTCGGCGTTGCTATACGTCTTCTTATAGTTATCGAGGGTTTGCTGGTAGCCATAGGTAATGCCGGAATGGCCGATAAACATCAGGGAGTCGTTATTCCAATAGCCCTTCATGAATTCGTCGATATTGCCCTTATTCCAGGCGGCGGCCTGATCGGCCATCAATTGCCTGATGGCGGTCTCGGGTGTTTGTGCAAAGCTAAACCGGGTGAGTAGCAGCAGGCACGCGCCGATCAATGCTATCTTCATAATGTTGTTTTGCCGGTAATTTACTTACTCTGCCTCCATTTCCTGCAGTAGTTCCTGCAATTTTTTGATATGCCGCCCATACAGCCGGTTGATATACCAGGCATTGGCATAATAGATACCGATCGTCAGGGGGACCATCAGGATAAGCCAGAAGAGGGGATTTCCCCACCAGGGGATAGGATGCAGGCGGAGATACAGGCTCTGGCCGGCGGGAGAAGACGGATAGTTGAAGACGGAGGGCATTTTCCAGCGGATGATCGCATAGCTGAGCAGGTAGCTGACCGGTATCATGGCGGTGCCCGCCAGCAGGTAGAAGCGAACGTATTTTTTCAACGTCTTTACCTGGCGGGCGAGATTGGCCTTTACCTGGCAGGTGACGCATTCCATTTCCTTCAGCAGCCGGTATTTACGGTAATAGTAGCCTAAGAAGCCCGCCGCGAGCAGCGCAAACAGCCACGAGATAGCGGACAGCCGGCCATCGAACGCCAGCAGGTAGCAAAGGACCGCGGGTGTATAGGTGACGAACATCAGAATAGCTTCGGCGATCAGATTGCGCCGCATCCGGGCGACCGGGCCCCGGGACCTTTTTTCCAGCAAGGCAGCCAGGTCTTGCCGGCCTGGCACTTTTGCAGGCGGGGTCTCCAGGGAGTGCCAGATATATTTAAGACTTTCCAATTCCATGGGCGACTGCTTTAGTGATTTTACGCAATTTGTCTTTGATCCGGTTCATTTTTACCCGCAGGTTATTCTGGGAGATGCCGAGGATCTCTTCCATTTCCTGGTAACTCCTGTCCTCGAGATACAGCATAGTGAGGGCCTTTTCTACTTCCGTCAGCCGGTCGATGGCTGCATAGAGTAGCTGCAGCTGTTCTTCTTTATCTGCGGAGTATTGGATATCCTGCAATTCCGTGGGCAATTGTTCGGGGTCGGTAGGGGTGATGAGGCGGTGTTGCCTGCGCAGGCCGGAAATAGCGGTATTCAGTGCGATACGGTACAGCCAGGTGCTGAATTTTGCCTCTCTGCGGAAGGCGGGCCAGGATCGCCAGAGCTGGATCACGATCTCCTGGAAAAGGTCCTGGCGGTCGACTTCGGTAAAACAATACAGTCTGCATACTTTATAAAGCATGCCGCGGTGTTCATCCACCAATCGGATAAATTCCTCCTGTATAGCGGGATCCTGCAATGAAAAGGTTTTGAGGATAATAGCTGTCTTCGATTTGCTTTGTCGGGGGTAAGGCGAAAATATTACATTCGCAACGGGTTTCAAACTATAAAGAATGAAAAAGATCTATCATCTTTCCTCCTGCAGCACGTGTCAGCGGATCCTGGAGGAAGTGCAAGCCGAAAAAAAGGGGTTTATCCTGCAGGACATCAAAACGGAAAAGATCACGCCGGCGCAGCTGGATGAAATGAAGCAAGGGGCCGGTTCGTATGAGGCCTTATTCAGCAGACGGGCTATCAAGTATAAGCAAATGGGGTTGAAAGACCAGGTATTGACCGAAAAGGACTACCGGAGGCTGATCCTGGAAGAGTATACCTTTCTGAAAAGGCCGGTGGCCGTGGTTGGGAAGCAGGTATTTGCCGGCAGTGAAAAGAAGACGGTGGAGGGGTTGAAAAAGACCTAATTGGCCGAGACCATTTTCACTCCGAAGAGTCCCTGTTGACGGACGACCTTGACGGTGACGAGGCCAGGTATACCCGCATAGTCACGGGCGGAACTGAAGATATAGGCCTCAGGATGTTCGACGATCTTTTCGCGAACGGGGTTTTCGTGAATATGGGCGATCCTGTCGAGCAACAGACGGGGCTGCTGGCAGTCCATCCGCAATGGGCTGCTGCAATTTTGCCACAAATGGAATTTCTCTATCCGCTTCAGTGGCTTGCCATAATCTTCGAAGCGTTGCATCATCCATTCCCGGCGAAAATCTATTTCCATTTCGATGGCTTTTACAATGGCCGGGGTCGTAAATTTCTTGAAGTCCCTCTCGAAATAGGCGGGAGGCATGCCTTCCTGAGGCCGGATGGCCAGATGGAGATGGCTGCTCATGAGGCACCATGAATAAATGACCAGCCCCTGGGAGTGAACAAAGTAATTTAAGGCATCGGCAACCACTTGCTTATAAGCCGGACGGACGAATACATCTATTTTGTCTACCGTATTGAAGGTTAAAAAGTAACAGGCGTCGAGAGGGAGAATAGGCTTGTCCTTGTCATTCAACGGCATAACACTCAGTTTAATGAACGAAATAAAAAACGGGACAGGATTGTAAGGGGGGAATTGAATTAAAGTTACAAAAATCCGGCCCCTTTTGAACCCCGATGTTAATTTTATTTGTCAATTAGCCTGAAAGGCCGGTGAGCTGGCTGTCTTTTACAGATAATTTAACCCTTTGATGGGGCCAGGCGCTACAATAGATATAATGCCGGGGGTCGTCGACCCATTTTGCCTGAATCAGCTTATCTATGGGGGAAGGTACAGGCTTATCTTTTTTAACGACTTTTTCTAAATCTATGGGCTGATTGCCGAATTGCCAGAAATGATGTTCGGCATCATGCTGATAACGGTTGGCGAAGAACTGGAATAATCTCATCAACCATTCTTTCCGGCTCTCTTCGGGGTGTTCGGAGATGGCACGCAGGAGGAGTTTTGCAGAATGGCTTTTGAGGTCCCGTAGTACTTTGGGCAAATTTCCCTTGCCTTGTTCTACGTCCGCAATCATATACAGTTGACTAGGCAGGATAGCGTATTCGTATACCCGTAGCCGTTTGTTATCAATGCAGTAGTTCAGTGTGTCTACCAACAGATCACAATATTCGTGGCGGGTGAAAACATCAATTCCGCCAACTACGGTTAGGGTCACAAAATACAATCCCTTAGGCTGTATCTTGTACATTTCGGTCATGCGTAAAAGATAGCAAACTTTTGTTAAAATCAATAGCTACAGCCGGTTTCCGTCTACCTTAAGCAAACATTTTTTTGCTTCACGGCATCCAAAGGTCTTGTTTTTTCCCAGCAGGAGAAAAATTCCCCGGTCGAGAGGGTTTTTTGATCATGAGACTGCAGAATGAATGCACAACTGCAGGATTAACGCGTCGGTGACGGAGGCGGTGGAAGGCTACAGCTTAACTGATGATCCGGAGCTTGGCATAATTCAGCATGATCTTCTTCTCGCCATTGTACTGAAATTTAACGGTAGCGATCGGGTTGTGTTCAGAACCTTCCATACCGACGATTTCGCCGAAGCCGAACTTTTGATGTTCGACTTTTTGACCCACCTGAAGAGCAGAAGTGTCGCTGGCCACGAAATCCGGGCCCGGATTATGCTCGATGGTCTTCATGTAAGGTTTGGGGGGAACGTAGGACGGCTTGGCGTCTTTTTTGGCCCCCGGCGGAGGTCCATATTTTCTTTCTGCCTGAGCGGCGCTGCCGAATCCGCCGCCATTCATCCGGTCGTAGGCAGAGCCGGAAGACCCTGCGAAACCCTGGCCCTGGTTGCGAACGCCACCGCCGGCAAAGCTCCTGTCCATGTATTCAGAGGGGATTTCATCGATAAACCGGCTGGGCTCGTTCTGGACCAGGTTGCCGAAGCGATACCGGGTATTGGCATAGGTGATCCACAGTTTCTCTTTGGCCCGGGTGATCACGACATAGAACAGCCTTCTTTCTTCTTCCAGCTCTTCCCGGGTATTGATCGACATAGCATTGGGGAACAGCATTTCTTCGAGGCCTGCCGCGAAGACGCAGACGAACTCCAATCCTTTTGCGGCATGGATGCTCATCAGTTTGACGGTATCTGCATTGGGGTCCTTTTCGTCGGCATCGGTGAGCAGGGTGATCTGCTGCAGGTAATTCCCCAGGCTCTTGGTTTCCGATTCCAGGACGCCGTCTTCATCGGGCATTTCCGTAAACTCCTTGATGGAATTCAATAATTCCTGCAGGTTTTCATACCGCGCCAGGCCTTCGGTGGTCTTATCGCTGAAGAGTTCCTTGACGAGGTTGGTTTGTTTGCCGACATGCTGGGCCACGTCATAGGCATTCTTATTGGTCAGCATACTGGTGAAGCTGCGGATCATGAGCACGAAGTTATCGATTGCCTCGAGTGTGCCCGCCTTATAGCCGAATTCGGCGGCTCTTTCCAGTACTTCCCACAAATAAATATTTTGTTCATTGGCTGCCAGCACGGCCCTGTCGATAGAGGTCTTCCCGATACCCCGGGTGGGGTAATTGATGATACGTTTGAGGGCTTCCTCATCCCTGGGATTTACAATGACACGCAGATAGGCGACGAAATCTTTGATTTCTTTACGTTGATAGAAGCTGACGCCCCCATACATGGTATAAGGGATGGCCATGCGGCGCAGGCTTTCTTCAAAAGCCCGGCTTTGTGCGTTGGTCCGGTAGAGGATCGCAAAGTCCCGGTTGTTATAGTGATTGCGGAGCCGTTGTTCCTGTATGGTATCAGCCACGAATTTGCCTTCTTCGTTGTCTGTCATGAGGCGTACCAGGCGGATCTTTTCGCCGGGAGCATTGTCGGTCCAGAGGTTTTTAGGGATCTGGCCTTTATTATTCCTGATGACTTCATTGGCAACATTGAGGATACTCTGTGTGCTCCGGTAGTTCTGTTCCAGCTTGACCACTTTCACATCGTCATAGTCCTTCTGAAACTGAAGGATGTTCTCGATAGTGGCGCCCCGGAAGCTGTAGATACTCTGAGCGTCATCGCCGACGACACAGACGTTCTCATGCGCGGCGCCCAGCAATTTGATGATTTCATACTGTGCAGCGTTGGTATCCTGGTACTCATCGATCATGATATATTTGAACTTATGCTGGAATTTATGCAGGCTTTCCGGGAAGTTCTTCAGCAGCTTGTACATATTGACGAGCAGGTCATCGAAATCCATGGCCCCGTTCTTCATGCAACGGGCGGCATAGGCGGTATAGATTTGGGCGATGGCGGGGCGGTTGCTCCGCATGTCTTCCTGTTGCAATGCGTAGTCGTTGGCATATTCTTCCGGTCCTACCAGGCTGTTCTTGGCGGACGAGATGCGGTTATATACTACATTGGGTTTGTAAAGTTTATCGTCGAGGTTCGCTTCGTTGATGACCGTTTTCAAAACACTCTTCGCGTCATCGGTATCATAAATGGTAAAATCCCTTGTATACCCCAGGTGATGGGCCTCCCCCCGCAGGATACGGGCAAAAACGCTGTGAAAAGTGCCGATATAAAGGTTTCGGGCTTCTCCGTTGCCGAGGATCTTTTCGACCCGCTCCTTCATTTCCTTCGCCGCCTTGTTGGTAAAGGTCAATGCCAGTATATTGAATGCGTCCACGCCCTGGGCCAGCAAGTGAGCGATACGGGTGGTCAAAACCTTCGTTTTTCCGCTGCCGGCGCCGGCTACGATCATGATGGGACCGTCCTTGTGTAATACCGCCTCTCTTTGCTGTTCATTCAATTCGCTGATATAGTCTCGCATGCCGCGAAGTTAGTCAAATCCCAGGCAATTTTAACGTTGAAAGACTACCCCGAATGGGATAAGTTTTTTAGATTTACCGGGTCTATGTTACAGGAAATGAGCCGTATCAGCTTCGAAGCCTTTTTGTTGACCGCTTTCGACCAGGGCGATTATTCCACCGATGACGCCATCGCGTTCGTCCTGCCCTTATTCAGGAAAGTTCTTCGGCTGCATGAAGCAGGCTTAGTCGCTGCATTCGAAAGAGCAGACGGGCTGTTCACAAAAGAGGGTATCCTGGATATAGACGAGACATCAGCCCATGCACCGGCCGAAGCGCTGTATCGGGTATTGGCTCTTTTCCCTGCCGATGGCAAGCAGCCTTTGCCACGCCCGGCCTATCTGCCCGGCTACGACAGCTTTGAATTAACGTTGGGTCATCACGACCCGCTGACGGATATATTATCCCTGGGCCTTATCCTGGGCAGTATAGCCATGGGCCGGGATCTTTATGACCCAGAAGATTTGCCACGCTTTGTGCAGGCCCGCACCCATCCTTCTTTTCATCATCCGCGCATCCATCCTACCGTAGGCCGGCTGATCACGGAAATGACGGAGCTGGACAGGAGCCGGCGTTCGCAGGACCTTTATGAGGTGATCCGGCGGCTGGAGCATTATCGCGACTACGATCCGGAAAAGCAAACTGACCTCAGCCAGATCGCGGGTTGGGTGGACAAAGACCTGAAGGAAAGAGATGCGTTCATATTAAACAGGTTGCGCAACCGGCTTTTCGATACGAGCCGCCGCAACCGCCTGCTATATTACAAGCCGAACATGCGGCTGGTCAATCTGACGGTCAGCAGCGTACCGGTCGTCCTGCACTACGAAAGCATCCGTCCCGACCTGCTATTCACCTGGAACGGGGAGCTGGCGGAGAAGATCACCGGGATGAAGGAGATTGTGCTGAATAAATATCTGCGTTTTGAAGATCACGGCTATCTGCCATCCTCTCTCGACAAGGTAAGAGTAGAATCGCAACGTGATATCCAGGAATATGGTTTCAGCCAGCTGAAACTCGTGATTGCCTTTCTGAACTGGCATAATCTGAAGGAGGACCCGAAGGAAAGGATCCAGACGCCGTTGCTGCTGCTGCCGGTAGCGCTGAAAAAAAACAAAAAAGTAAAGGAAGATCATTATGTACTGAAAGTGCTGGACAATGCCGCCGAGGTCAACCCGGTACTGGCCGGACAGCTGGCGACACTTTATGGGATCCGCCTGCCGGATTTCATCGACCTGGAAGAGATGAGCCCCGAACAGTTCTATCAGCATGTAAAAATGCAGATCGAGGGAGCCAACCAGGGAGTGGTCCTGCATTATATCGACAAACCCCCGATCGGGCCGATTCATCGTGAAGCATGTCAGACCGTGAATACTTACCTCAGGAAGCAGCGCAGGATGTCCGGCCAGCTATCGGAACCGGCGCTTCGCAGCCAATCGATCGAACCTGACGCCGGCCAGCAGGATGTCCGGTTGAACGGGGATGCCGGGGCTGCGGGAGAGCCGGCCGAAACGACTGTGGCGGCGGAGCCGGAGAAAGGGGCGGGAGACTGGGACTTCGACGTCTGTCACATGGTGCTGGGCAACTTCCACTACAAAAAAATGAGCCTGGTAAGAGATTACAATACGGTGATCGACCAGCAGATGCAGCACTATGTCTTCGACGCCCTGTTCAGCAATCAGCCCCGGACTCTTCCCGGGCATATCTTCAACCTGAACAGGCCGGATGACTGGTATCATGTGATCACGGCAGATCCTACCCAGACCAGGGCCATCCTGCAAAGCCGGGCAGGATACAGCTATATCATCCAGGGGCCGCCCGGCACCGGCAAGAGCCAGACGATCACCAACCTGATCGCCGATTTCGTGGCCCGGGGCAAAAGCATCCTGTTTGTCTGCGAAAAGCGAGCGGCGCTCGATGTCGTCTATCACCGGCTGAAACAGGTCGGGCTGGAGGAGCTTTGTTGTTATATCCATGACAGCCAGGGGGACAAAAGAGATTTTATCCGAAACCTCAGGACGACCTATGAGGATTTCACGAAAAATAAAATGGACCTGGCACTGATGAAGTCCAGGCGACAGGGATTGCTGGACCGGATGAACAGTCAACTGGACCTGATCCGGGAATTCCATCAGACCAGCCTGTTGGAAGGGAAGGATACTGGCATGGGGACGCGGGCGCTGATCGAACGGCTGATTACGTTGCGAAAGGAATTAGTCGACCTGCGACCGGAGGAAGAAGAGCAGTTGCCCTCCTACCTGGAATGGAAGGACGCGGGGCCGGGGCTGGCGGAGCTGGAAGCCTTGCTGGCGGAAACAGGCGCCGACCCTGTATTCAATGCCCATCCCTTCTGCCGGTTGCGGGAAAACATTTTCTTTTCGCCTACACCACACCGGGACTTGGGTGACGCGCTGCAACAGGCGCTGGCCGTGCTGGAAGAGGTGGACAGACTGCTGCTTGCCTGCCTGCTGGAACCTGCGGTGGTACAAGACCCCGAGCGGATCAGGAACCTGGTGCAATTTTCCGTGCTCCTCTATCCCCTGGCCCGTACGGGTCATCTCGCCCTGGCCGATCCGGACCGGCAGGAAGCGAAAGAGCTGGGACGTCAGATGCTGCATTACCGGCAGTTGCAGGAGGCCTCGCAGCAGGCGATAGGAAAAAATGCGGACTGGACAGATAAGTTGGGCCAGCAGGATGTGACCCCGTCGCTGGCGCTGGCAGCTAAGTATGAAGGCTCTTTCCTTGGCGTGCTGAACGGACCCTGGCGGAAACTGAAACAGCTGCTGCAGCAACGGTATGATTTCTCCCGGCATGTCGTCAAGCCTTCTTATACCACTGTGCTGGAATGGCTGCAAGCGGAATACGTAGCCGCAGGCGCGGTGGAAGAGGCCCGGCGTCAGCTGGAGGTAAAGTATCAGCTCGAAAACATCGATACGGCATGGCGCAGCATCGACCTGCTGCAAAGTAAAAAAGGACATCCCGATCTGGACTACCTGTTGCAGCATCCGGATGGGCCCACGCTAGTCGCTTCGCTACAGGCCCTGCACCAACCGCTCAACCGGCTGGACACCCTTCTTCAAAGATGTCTGCAGGAGCCTCCTGCCGGCCCTCTCTCCGCTATCCGGGACGAGCTGCTAACCTTGCAGCTTAACGCCGACGGACTGGGAGAATGGCTGCCCGTTTTGCGGACCTTCAGTGGTCTGCCTTCTTCGGTAAAAAATACGCTTCGTCATCTGTCGCTGCGCGTGTTGCAGGCAGAGGCGGCTATTGTCCGCAAGGCTTTGCAGGAGCTCTATCAGCACAACCGCCTCTTCTCAGGCATCGACCAGGCCGGGCTGGAAAAAGCAGTGCAACAACTGGGAGAAGGTTATAAAGCACTGCTGGACATCAATGCGGATACGATCAGGGCCTTTGTGAGGCACCGGTTCCTTCAGCAGCTGGACCTGTCCAACAAGCCCGCCAGTCAGCTGAACGAGGAACAAAAAAAGTTCAAGAAAACGTATACCGAGGGCAGGAAGATCCTGGAGAACGAATTCGGAAAGAGCATGCGTTATAAGAGTATCCGGGAACTCTCGGCTAAGGAAAGCGGAACGGTACTGAAAGATCTCAAACCGGTCTGGTTGATGAGTCCCTATAGTGTCAGTGACAGTCTTCCGCTGGACTTCGACAGCTTCGACGTGGTGATCTTCGACGAGGCCAGCCAGATCACGTTGGAAGAAGGCGTACCAGCGTTATACCGATCGCGTCAGACGATCATCGTTGGCGATGAGAAGCAGATGCCGCCGACCGATTTTTTCGGCTCGGCCTCCAAAGACAATGATCCCGACGACCTTGACAAAACGGATGAAGACACAGGTGACGAGTGGCTGAGCGACGATGCTGACAGCCTGCTGGCGCAGGGAGCGCGCAAGCTCGAGAACTCACTGCTGAGCTGGCATTACCGAAGCCACTATGAAACGCTGATCAGCTATAGCAATCACGCTTTCTACGAAGGAGAGCTGTTGACCATTCCCGACAAGACGATCCATCACCGGGAAAAAGCACCGATCCGCGTGGCCCGGCCTGACGACGCAGCGGTGAATGCAGACTATCTCTTCGACCGCAGTATCAGCTATCACCTGCTAACCGACAGTGTATATGACAAACGGAGCAATAGCGCAGAGGCCGGCTATATTGCCCGGCTGGTGAAGGAATTGCTGAATCGCGGGGTCAGGGAGAGTATCGGCATCGTAGCCTTCAGCCAGGAGCAGCAGCACGCGATCGAAGATGCGCTGGACGAAATAGCGGCAGCGGATGCCGATTTTGCCCAACAACTGGAAGAGGCTTACAACCGCACGGAGAACGACCAGTTCACGGGTCTTATCGTCAAGAACCTGGAAAATATCCAGGGTGATGAAAGGGATATCATCATCATGAGCGTCTGTTATGGATTCGACAGCCAGCGCCGGATGCTGATGAACTTCGGGCCGGTGAATAAAAGAGGGGGTGAAAAAAGATTGAACGTGCTGTTCAGCCGCGCCAGGATGCATATGGCTGTGGTGTCCAGCATCCGTTATGATCATATCACGAACGAATATAATGAAGGCGCCAATTACCTCCGCCGCTGGCTGCAATATGCGGAGCTGATCAGCGAAGGCCGCATGGCGGCAGCGCGGGTCATCCTGGACGGCCTCACGACCCGCAAACCGGAAGACGCCACTACAACCCCGACCATTATGCGAGAAGAGATCCGGGATCAGCTGGTTGCCCGGGGCTACGAGGTGGCGGAGCAGGTGGGACAGTCGGGCTTCAAGTGCTCATTGGCCGTCCGGCGGACGCCGGATGACGAGGAGTATGCGCTGGCTATCCTGATAGACGACGATCAGCATTACCGCAATGAGAACCTGATCGAGCAGTATTACCAGCGGCCTGCCATCCTGAAAAGTTTCGGCTGGAAGGTGTTGTCTGTTTATGCCAAGGATTGGCTGCACCAGCCGCAGAAAGTGATAGAGCAAATATTGAAGGCACTGGAAGCAGGATCCGATGACAGCCGCGCGGAGATGCCATTGGCAGCGGGAACTGCTGCAGCCGACCCGATGACGGGGGCCCCTGCACGGACGGGCACATACGATCACCTTGCGTTTAGCCGGTGGGTACTGCAGGACGGGGCGGGTGAAAAATTCTGGGAAGCCGCGACCGACGGCAATAAGCTGATCATCCGCCAGGGCAAAATGGGCAGCCGGGGGCAAGCCTCGTTGAAAACCTTTGCCAATGACGAGGAGGCCCGGAATGAAATGAACCGACTGAAAGAGGAGCAGAAACGAAAAGGCTACGAGCCCTCAGGCGATAGCACCGACTCAGGAACCGCGTTGTGAACCGCCGGTCAGCCGGGTATTCTTGGGTACGCCTTTCGTGTTAGCTTTGCCTTTGCCGGCGGGAAAGCCGGGGATATTGCTTTTGGGACCAGCGAGTGGTTTGCCGTCTTTCTTCTTCTTGTTATTAGGAATGAGAGCCATATAAATAATTTTTTATAAGATAATAGAAATATAGCCCGAAATTACAAAAAAACCTTCATCATGCCTAAGGAACTCTATTTTGATATAAGCTCGGAATACAGCGGCGGAAGTCTCTTCCGGGTGCCGGAGGGCAATGGGGAGGTTTCATTTCTTTACAACTATAGTGTTGCCGATCCGAAGACAGGTGAAGTGGAGGTATTCGACACGTGGTATACCAGCTTTGAGGCATTCTGGAAGGCGTTGACAAAGGAAAAGGACTGGTATTACCGGCATCCTTTATTTGTGCATCCGGAGCAGCGGACTTTTGTAAGAGAACAGCTGAAGCAGGTGAACTGGGGCATCCACCCGGACAAAAAGTGGCAGGAGAGCCATCAGCGCCAGTGGAAAAAGGTGCTGGAAGATCCCGGGAGCTATTACCGGGGGCCTCAGGCTTCGTAGAATTCTTCCCCGTACACGTCGATGAGCGGCTGGCCCATCCGTTGTAAATACTCGTTGCATTGCTGCAAAAGATGGGGAGAGGCATTGGAGGAATAATAATCCCCCCGGTACCAATAGCTGAATAACGGCGCCAGCGGCATTTGACCCTCGCTTTGTCCCTGCAGGATCATCCAGTGCAACCTGCCGATCTCGTCATCTGGAAGATGATTGAAGACCCCGCTATTCAGCAAGTCCCGTGTCAGGTCTGCCAATGTAGTTGTCATGAGCATGTTTTAAGGAAAGTTCCTGCAATTATGTTACCACAAAGTGAATTGTATGTTATGTCTCTGTAACCTACCTTTATCGTATGCAAACCATCAAAATAACCAGTCTTTTATTGTTGTCGGTCCTTGCCCTGCGGTCCGCCGCCCAGGAACCAGAGTATCTCCATCCCCATACCTCGGGTAAAGGATGGCATCCATTGTTCGACAAGAGCCTTTCCAACGCCATTTTCCCCGACAGTGTCTGGAGTGT
>Ga0302324_100016846_pt1 | contig 14531 bp, 12 predicted proteins | sample Palsa_T0_1_FD_201949 | JGI IMG/M metagenome (GOLD analysis project Ga0302324, IMG submission 201949) | Peat permafrost microbial communities from Stordalen Mire near Abisko, Sweden - Palsa_T0_1 | ecosystem: Environmental > Terrestrial > Soil > Palsa > Peat permafrost | place: Sweden: Abisko...
GGCGCTGTTGAAGCTACCGCCCGCGCTGCTACTGTCATCATCGAATTACCCGTAACGAATCCCATGAAGACCGTGCTCACCGGCACCTGCACAATCACTTCCACGTAGGCGGAGTTGCTGGCATGCTGGCCTAAGGTCGGTGGATTGTTCACCGTCACAACTGCGCCGCCCACCCCGTTTGTCACTCCGTTTTGTGTAGCTGCCTGCTGCGCAACAGAGGACAAATCGGCGTTGGTGGTCTCTTCAGAGCCTGCAACCGCCGCGGCGTCGGCAGCGGTCTGCGCCATTCTGCTCGAACGGAACGCGAGTCCCACGTCCATCGCAAGGGCGCAAAAGCCCATGATGACTCCGAGGCACAGGATCCAGATCACGATCGCCTGGCCCGCTTGCTCTATCAGGATGTTCCCGGGAATCCGCGAATATATTACCATTTTGCGCATTTTGACGTGACTATGGAAACCTTTAGTAATACTCTAGGCGCTTTGGCAGCGCTGTGCCGCCCAATTACGAGCGAAGTAACCCAACAGTTGTATCTTCGGGATCAGGCGATTGTTCAAACGGTTCCGGCGCACACGGTTCCAACGAGGCTCGAATTCGGAGGCTCGACCGGCCAGCGCTATCGGATGTTTGTGTCCTCCAGCAGGGGCTGGACGTTACTCTACAATCACCTTTTCCGACGTGGCGCTCATAGGAAAAGCGGACAATTTCATAAAGGGCAGAAGATTATAGCTGTAGCTAACCGTCACCTTAACCATGCAGCCTGGACTATTGTACGAAGTCCCGGTATTGGTTCCGCATGGGGCCGTGGTGCCATCCGGCGTCACTGCCGGCCAGACATAAGTACGCGACTCGTTAATTGTCAGGCTGCTTGGCACAATCCCCGGGCCTGCAATGCTTTGAACGAAATTCTGAATATCGCCGGCGTTAGCCGTGCAATTGTAGGGCATCGTGAAGCTCGGAGGCGGCGAAGTCCCGCATTGTGTGCCTACGGTCGTATTTGAGCTCCAGGTATAGCCGCGCACAACGGCGAAGCGCGTGGCTTGTTGTGCCGCGTAGGTCGTAAAGTGATACACGTACATTCCAACCATCCAATTAAAAACGCCGAACAGAAGACAAAAGAGAAGCAAAGAAGTCAGGGCGAATTCCACCAGTTCCGCGCCGCCCTCTTCGCGCGCCAGGCGAAGGAGCTTTTGCATTTTAACTCCTTTGATCATCGATAGCCCTTTCTATCCCCCTTTTCGACCGCTATTTGTTGCGCATCGACGCGATACTGGTAAATGTGACGCTGGAATTATTCTTTGGCCAAGGGAATAGCGGCGTATATGTGGCCTGCACCGTAACGTTCACGACTTTTACCATGTTGCTGCTCGAACACGTCGGCGTGGTTGAGCAACTCGCACTGTAGGCGCTACCGTCTGCGCATTCACATCCATAGGTGGGAGTTGTTACCGACAGGTTCGGCACATCCGGCGCATCGTCCTGGGCCGCGGTTTTCATCCCGGCGGTATCGGTCGGATTCTGAGACCCGTAAAGAGCTCCGGCATGTGCGGCGCCTGCCACCTCTGTCGCCAAATAATAAGCCCGCCCAAAATCGAGACTGCCAAGCAACATCAGGACAAATATTGGAAATACGAGCCCCAGTTCCACAAGACTGGCCCCGTTTTCGTCACTGAACAGGTCGAATCGATTTCGTTTCATCACGCGCTACTCCACGAGCGAAAATGACCCCAGCGTCGGAGGATTAGTTACGGCAGTGCCCGGTAAGACGGAGGTGATGTTAAAGTGCTCGCTGTCGTCAACCATCATATTGGCCACATCGACAGCCGCTACCCCGGCCGCGTTGATCGTCACGCCCGAGCCGCTGTTGAGAGTGAGTTCTCCGTCGGGCATATAGATGGTTCCCGTGAAATACGACGACGAGCTGGTGTCGATCGTCATGCCCGAGCTGTTGCTGGCAGACTCCCAGATCAACATATTCGCGTTCTGGCCGTTGGTGCTGACCGTGGGCGCGGATAGCTGGATGACGGTGCTGTTGCTGTTCATCTGCAACGAGCCGTTGACGAAATAGAGCGTCACGCCATTCGCCCCCCCCGTGCATCCCGTGCACGTGATTGAGGCGCCACTGTTCACGTTAATGCTGCCGTTCATGTAGTAAACGCCAGGCTGTAGGTTCACAGCGACATTCGAGTTGAGATTGACTCCGTTTGGATAGTAGCCAGGTTTCAGGACGTCGCCGTTATTTGGCGTGGTGTCGCCGGCAGTTAAAGAGTTGGCCGGCTGGGAGGGGGGTGTTAAGGAAGCCAGCGGGTCGGCAGTCGCCACAGTGGTATGCGACGGTTGGGTCTCTGAATTCCCTAACGTCCATGAGCAGCTGCCATTGCAGTTGTTTGGATTCCATGTTCCGTTGTAGAGGAAGAACGAAGCTGTAACGCTGTCGTTGTTGTCGGTTTGAAGGTTACCAAGGTCGTAAATTCCGCAATTAGTCAGGGTGAAGTTGCCGTTGGAGCTATTGAATTCGAAGCTTTTCGTGTAAATGCAGTCACCGCTGCTGGATCCGCTTTGAATATATGCCTCGCCCGCTTCAGCCCGCGCCATCAGGTTCATGTTCGACATCCCGGTAAAACCGCTAAAGAGGCCGAGAACGCCGGCAAAGAACGTGTTTACCGGTTCGGTAAGCACAACCTCGACCACATTTGTGTTGCCGTGGTTCGGATCGTTCGTTCCCAGCACGCAGGGACCAACATTAATGACGATGGCCAACGTCGACGAGCTGGGGATCGGGCAGCCGGTCGTCGGAGTGATCGTAGAAGAAGTGGCCCGGTCTTCTATTAAGGCTTGCGCCGCCGCCGTTTTCATGTTGGCGCAGACGGTATTGCTGCAGTTGCCAATTTCGAGACCCGCGGCAATCGCCGCTGCATCAGCCGCAGTCTGTAGCTGGCGCTGTCGATAATGGATGTTGCCGACATCGATGGCCAACGCCATGCCGCCCAGGAGCATTCCAAGGGACACGCTCGTAAGAACTGTCATGGAACCGGATTGGTCGTTTAGAATCTTCATGGTAACTCTCCCTAGAGATTACTATTGCCAATTCTTATATTACTTTGGATCTGAACAGTAACAGTCTAGAGGTTTTACTTCAAGCACTCAAGCACGATTTGGCCCGCCTGCCGCAGAAGTTGTATTTTCGCCCACGCACCATGGTCATTCCCGCAAGCTCGAGGTTTACAAGCACTAACACTTTAGTCTTTGTTCGCAGGTTGCTTCCGATGTAAACTGTTCACTCTGTTACTTATACGTCCATTGTCACGGCTATGAGCTCGCGCCTCTCCGACATCGCGCCCCAAACCCAATTCCGGCTTCAAACCAAGAGATCCGGGGGCGTCGCTCCCCACACATATCCCCAGTCGCTCCAAGAACTAAAGTAATCAACTGGGCGCATCATTCTTGGCACTGTTTCTTTTTTAGCCAAGTGGAAGATCGCAGGTACACATCCTGGCAGCGTTCTGGTTTTTTGTGCCAAGGTTGGGAACCCACAGACTCCGACCCGAGTCGCCAAAGCGCATTTGCGACCATGCCGACTCCGCTGCACCGCAGGTGCCCCCTCTGCCCAACGCAGTGCTATCCTTTCGCCCATGGCCACCACCAACCCAGGCACAACCGCCCGTCCCGCAAGCACCCAAATTGACCGTCGCGGCTTCCTCGCCGCCTGCTCAGGCGCAGGCTTCGCCTCGGCTCTCCTGCCTGGCGTCCTCTTCGCCCTCGCCGCCGAGGGTCAGGAAAAAGCCCCTGACGGCTCGCCACGCACTCTCCGTCCCATAACCGCAGAGTTGATCGACCAGGCCGCCGCACTCGCCGGGGTCGGGCCCTTCACGGCTGACCAGGTGAAGATGATGCTCGACGGCCTCAACGACCAGCGCACCGCCATTACCGGCATCCGCGCGCTGAAGCTGGATAACTCGGTTCCGCCGGCGTTTGTGTTTCATCCGCTGCCGGCTGACACGGGCAATCATGACCCGAACACTGAGGCATGGCATCGGATGCCCCGCTTTGTGCGCACGCTTGATTCGCCGCCCTACAAGCCCACAGGAAACGAACCGAAGGCGCCAACTCAAATCGAGGACCTTGCATTCTCAACTGTCTCTCAGTTGGCAGAGTTGCTTGCGTGGCGCAAGATCACCTCTCTCGCCCTCACCCAAATGTTCCTCGCCCGCCTCAAGCGCTACGACCCCAAACTCCACTTCGTCATCACCCTCACTGAGGAGCGCGCCCTCGCCCAGGCCCGCAAAGCCGACCAAGAGATCGCCGCCGGCAACTATCGCGGCCCCCTCCACGGCATCCCCTGGGGCGCAAAAGATCTCCTTGCCGTCAAAGGCTACCCCACCACCTGGGGCGCGGGCGGCTTCGAGCATCAGTCCTTCGACGAGGACGCGACGGTTGTAAAGCGCCTCGACGATGCAGGCGCAGTCCTCATTGCCAAGTTCTCCCTCGGCGCGCTCGCCATGGGCGACAAATGGTTCGGCGGCCGCACCCGCAACCCCTGGAACCCTAATCTTGGCTCCAGCGGTTCGTCAGCCGGATCAGCCTCCGCCGTCGCCGCCGGATGCGTGCCTTTTGCCCTGGGATCGGAGACTCTTGGCTCCATCTCGTCTCCCTCCACGCGATGCGGCTGCACCGGCCTCCGACCCACATTCGGCCTCGTCCCCCGCACCGGCGCCATGGCTCTGAGCTGGACCATGGATAAACTCGGCCCCATCGCCCGCTCAGCCGAAGATTGCGCGCTAGTCCTGGAAGAGATCTTCGGGCCTGACGGAAAAGACGTATCCGCAGCAAATCGGGCATTTGATTGGCCTATCTATTTCGACATAACCGCAGCCCGCATCGGCTATCTGAAATCCGAGTTCGACCCGCCTGAGCCGCTTAAGCTCGAAGACGCCAAGCCCAACGAGACCGCGGACGAAGCTCGCGCTCGAGCCAAGCGCAACGACGACGCCCGCATCGCCCGCGCCCGCATCGACTACGATCGCCGCTTCCTCACCGCCGCGCTCGACAAGCTTCGCGCCATGGGCGTCAACCTCATCCCCGTCGACCTTCCCGCCCTCCCCTTTGACGCCATGGTCCCCCTGCTCACCGCTGAAGCCGCCGCTGCATTCGACGACCTGACCCTCTCCGGCCGCGACGCCCTCCTCACTGAGCAGGGCCCCGAAGACTGGCCAAACGCCTTTCGCATTGCCCGCTTTTACCCCGCGGTCGACTACATCCAGGCCAACCGCGCCCGCACCCTCGCCGTCCGCCAGATGTCCGCCCTCTTCGAGCAGGTCGACATCATCGTCACCCCCTCCACCGACCGCCAGCTCATCTGTACCAATCTCACCGGCCACCCCGCCCTTATCCTGCCCAACGGCTTCCGCGGACCCGACGCACCGCCCCCGCCCGCCATCGACGACGGCGACCACGACGACATCGGCGGTCCCGGAACTCCAGTCTCCCTCACCTTTCTCGCCGCCCACTTCAAGGAAGCCAAACTCGCCGCCTTTGCCGCCGCCTACCAGCAAGCCACCGGCTTCCATCTCCACCACCCCAGGCTCGACTAAACGCTGCGCCCGTGCCAGGAGCCCATTTCTGCGCATCTCCCATCGGCCCCGGTTGTTGGCCGATTTGGCAAAGAGATTCCGGTTTTTTTCGGAATTTGGCGGGTTTCGGCTCATTTTTGCGTCGGTAAGTCCTTTGTTTCTGAGGTTAGAACTCGTAAGTGCTTTATTTTCAGCGGGCGGAAAGAAGGGAAAAATTTTCGCGAAGTCGAACTCATGGTGATCCACTTGGCGAATCTCTCTTGCAGACCGGTGGACGAACTCAATCCAAACTCCATAAGTGGATTCTGCGCCAATGTGGGGAAATATTGCGCAATCGCAAACGGGATTTCTTGACACCTCCCTTCTTCATTGATCCGGTCCTCGCTCCTCTGACGTTTTGGGTCAGTTTGGAAGAGAACATTCCCTCGGGGGCTAAAGACCGATGATTTTTGAGACCTGGATGTACTGGCTGAAGCCCGTACCCTTCAAACCGACCCACTATCTCCTCCGGCGTGGCGATTGACCAGGAGCAAGAACTTCCGTAGACTAAGTAATTGCGAGGGATGCGGCTCGAGCCCCATTCTGCACCGCATCATCTTCTTCACAAGATCAAGGACTTTTAATGGCAAACCACGTTTCGTCGCTCAAGCGCGCCCGACAGACCGTCACGCGCACTGATGTCAACCGCGCCAACCGCAGCCGCGTCCGCACCAGCCTGCGGTCCCTGCGCGAAGCTCTCACCAAGGGCGACGTCAAGGCCGCACAAACCCAGTATCGCGAGACCGTCTCCGCCCTCGACAAGAGCGTGCAGAAGGGTGTCCTCCACAAGAACACCGTCTCCCGCTACAAGAGCCGTCTCAACGCCCGCCTCAAGACCCTGGCCACCGCCAAGGCATAGCTGGCCGCGCCGGCGTACTCCTCCAAAGCTAAGAAAAACAGCCGCGCTCCGTCGCGGCTGTTTTTGTTGGTCAGAAGATCCGCCGCCAGCTATTCGATATCCATCCGCTCAATCAGACCTTGATCGATCCGATACACATGCACCACCATCCGGTCCACCAGGACCTTTCCCTCCAGGTCCTTGACCACCTGGTGTACATCCACCGCGATGCGGCCGTCTGCCCGTTCACTCGTCCCAACCGCGTCCACATGCGGGTCAAGCGCCGCCCATTGCCGTGTCCAATAAGCGCGCACTGCCTCGCGGCCAACCTCGCGGCCACCCTCCTGCCCATTCGGCCAGTCAACGTCCACGCTCATCAGCGCAAGCACCTCTTCCATCCGCCGCGCGTTGAATCCTGCATAAACCGCTGTCAACAAGTCTCGATTTGCGCTCATGGTTTTACCGCCTCAAGCATCCAGCCTAATCGGTCGCGTGGGGATCAAATCCGAGCCTTCCGGTGTCAAAACATCAAAGAGGCTACAAAACATGCCGCGCATCTCGCCAGCCAATCCGTCTCAACCTGCCGACCCCGCGCTCATCGCTTCTCTGGCTCGGCTGTGGCCGCATCGGGAACACGAATCCAGCGCCATCAAGAATCTCTGCTGCCGCTCCGGCCTGCATCGATGGCGCCAGCTCGATCTGAGCGAACTCTATCCGGGCAAAGAAGTTCACTTCTGCTTCTGGTGCTCCAAAATCAGAGTCGACGGCATGATCCATGAGCCGTAGCCTCATAACAACTCAAAGACTCCCGGCGCGCTCGGTTCGGCTGTTTCCGTTTGCGCCAGAAAAGGCCGCCGCCAGCAATCCGCCATCACGGCACCGGGTCCACCGTTCCCATTGGTACGCTGGGCCGGCATGAAGCAACGCGGCGCAGGCCCATCCAACCACCCCTGGCGATCCCATATTTCCGCACAGCCTCAACCGAATACTCTGAGCAGGTGGGCGAGTACCGGCAGCGGATGAGACGGCCCGTGACGGGATGAAGAAACCGATGATAGCCTTCAACGGACGCCGCAAAAAGACGCACACTCACCTGGTTGCGGGGCGCGCGCATCGCGTCCGCCCCAAAGAGCACAACCAGCAGCAGAGTCGCTGCAAGCCAGGGCTCTGGCCTTTTAAGCCAGCGGCCTCGACCCCTCGCCGTTACAGAAGTGCTCAGCCGCCGATTCCGCAATGCGGACATTTCACGCTCGTCTGCAGCCGCTGGTTGCCGCAGTTTGGACATTGAATGAGAATTCCCTGGGGCCGCGACAACAGGTAGATCACCAACCCAATCAGGTTAAGGCAGAAAACCACCAGCATCCACAGCACCGGGCTGTCCATGCCGCGCGCCTTTGCATCGCGCGCTACCCACACCAGAAGAGCGATGCTGATGGCAAGTGCCGCGATGGGAATGAAGATAAACGTCCCGCAACAGCCGCAGCCTGCCAGTCCACTGGCTGCATACTTCGGGCCAATCTGGGCAAAACTGGCAACTGGAAGCAAAAGAGCAAGAGCAGAGGATAGCCCTGCAAACCTGCTTAAGGTCTTCATTACATACCTGCTTTCTTACGTTTAGTGGTTTGGCAGGTGATCTTAAGGGAATCGCAGCGCTGAGTCAATGGACCAACCATGATCTCCGGCTTAGAGCAGCTCAAAAATCCCCGCCGCGCCCATGCCTCCGCCCACGCACATCGTCACCATCCCGTAGTGCGCTTGGCGCCGGCGCATCTCGTGCACCAGCGTCGCCGTCAGCTTCGCTCCCGTGCACCCCAGCGGATGTCCCAGCGCAATCGCTCCGCCATTCACATTCACCCGTTCCGGATCGATCGCCAGCCCCTGCCGTCCCAGCTCCTCGATCACCGCCAGCACCTGTGCGGCAAAGGCCTCGTTCAGCTCGATCAGCCCGATTTCGCCCAAGCTCAACCCAGCCAGCTTGAGCGCCTTCGGAATCGCGTTCACCGGTCCCATGCCCATCTCTTCCGGCAAACATCCCGTCGCCGCATACGCCACCAATCGCGCCAGCGGCTTGATTCCCCGCTCCCGCGCCCGATCCGCATTCATCAGCACCAGCGCCGCCGCGCCATCCGACGTCTGCGACGAGTTGCCCGCCGTCACCGATCCCTGCGCGGCAAACGCCGGTTTCAATGCCGCCAGCGCATCCGCTGTTGTGTCCGCCCTCGGACCCTCATCCGCATCAAACACCCGCTCCGTCACCACAGGCTTTCCCGCCTTCTTGCCCGGCTTCCAATCCTTCGTCGCCGTCGTCACCTTCACCGGGATTAGTTCCTCCGCAAACCGCCCTTCCGCCTGCGCCGCCAGTGCTTTCCGGTGGCTCGCCAGCGCAAACGCGTCCTGCGCCTCACGCGTGATGCCATAGTGCCGTGCAACTCGCTCCGCCGTCAGCCCCATCGTCAGCAGCGACGCCGGATAGTGCTCCGCCATATAGGGATTCGGACTCGGCTTCATTCCTCCCATCGGGATCAGGCTCAGAGACTCAGCCCCCCCCGCAACCACCACTCCCACGCCTCCGGCCCGAATGCGCAGATCCGCCTGCGCTACCGCCTCCAGCCCCGACGCGCACAGCCGGTTCACCGTCACTCCCGGAACATCCACCGGCAGCCCCGCCCGCATCGCCGCCCACCGCGCAATATTCCACCCCTGCTCGCCCTCCGGCTGCGCGCATCCCAGAATCACATCCTCAACCTCTGCCTTACTTAGGCCGGGAATCTTGTCCAGAGCCCCGCTCAATGCAATTGCGGCAAGGTCGTCAGGCCGCGTAGTCGAGAAGATCCCCCGTGGCGCGCGCCCCACCGGCGTTCGCACCGCGCTAACAATCACTGCTTCCGGCATCTTGTGCTGCTCCTCTCGCTCCTGCTCGATCCTGCTGCTCTAGTCCTGCTAGCCCCAACGCTTGTCAGTTAAGGGATCCGACCTGCGCGGCAGAATGTAGCGCCGGTCTCCTGACCGGCTGTCGTGCGGGCGTCCCGCCCGCATTTCTCCTCAGCCAAACAGCATCGCTGCAGGCCCCGCGTTCTCACTCCGGCATCGCCAACACAATCCACGCGCCGTGCGTGTAAAAGTGGTACACCGTATGCCGATCCACCAGCGTGTCCGCTAGCGCATCGTGATCCACCCGCGCCGGACGATTGTCCATTCCGGCCTGCGCCTCATGGACCCGCTCCGGTGTCGCCGGATCGATCCCCCAGTTGAATCCCAATACCCCGTCCAACCCACTCACTTGCAGCCGTTCCGTTTCTACCGCCGACGCCAGAACCTGAGCGTGCGCTACACCGTCCCTATCACCGACTTCACTCCCAAAGAACACCAGCAGTGAAACCGTCCCCTTCGCCGAGCACAAAACCGCCCAATCCGTCGATCCCGGCCGTTCCAGGCTGGCCTGGACGACGTTTTCCGGCCGATGCGCCTGATAGGTCTGCGGAATCAGGCAGCCGCGCTCATTCAAAGCTTTAGCTACTGCCTCCGGAAGCTCAGGAAACGAGCTCACGGGCAAATGCCGGATCATATAGCGTGTCGACCGTCCATCCACCAGGATTTGCCCGCTTCTCACCAGCTGCCCTTGCGACTCCTGCGCCCCGGAACCCGCGCTTTGTCCCATCGCGCAAGCCGCACCGAGGGCCCCTGCAATCATCAACGCAACAGCTCTTTCCCAACACACTTGCTTCATCCCTAATTCCGCAACGGCTTCCCGGTCTTCAGCGTATACGCAACCCTCTCCTGCGTCTTGCGCTCGCCAGAGAGAGACAGAAACGCCTCCAGCTCCAGATCCAGCAGATACTGCTCGCTCACCAGCGATCCAGCCGTCACTCGGCCGCCGCACAAGATATACGCCGCCCATCGCGCCACCTTCTCGTCGTGTTCGGATGCGTAACCCGCCTCCTTCATCAACGAGATTCCGGTTTCGAGCATCGCCAGCACCCCAAACCCCGGCGCGGGAATCTGCGTCCGCGGCTGCGGAGCTACATACCCTCCTTCAGCCAGCGCCCCTGCTTGTGCCTTCGCGTCCAGCAACTGCCGTTCGCGGTTCATGGTGATGCGGTCCGCCGGTCCCAGCATCCTCATCCCACGCGCCTCCGCGGCCGACGTCGAAACCTTGGCCATCGCGATTGCCTCGAACACCTGTTTCACGGCACTCGCCAACTCCGCCGATTGCGCAAACCGTGAGGGCGGATCTCGCGGATCGGGCTGTGCCGCCTTCATTGCCTCGTCCACCGCCTTCAGTAGCATTTCTTTCGTCCCACCGCCGGCAGGAATCAACCCAACCCCAGCCTCAACAAGTCCGATATATGTCTCCGCATGCGGCTGCCGGCGCGCCGCATGCAGACAGATCTCCGCCCCACCCCCCAGCGTCAGACCAAACGGCGCCACCACCACTGGCCGCGGGCAAAACTTGATCGCAGCCGTCATCTGCTGAAATGCATGAATCGTTGCTGCCAGCTCATCCCACTCGTCCTCCTGCGCAGCCAGCAAAAGTTGCATCAGGTTCGCGCCGACCGAAAAGTTCTCGCGGTCGCTCGCGATCACAAACCCCGCAAAATCCCGCACTGCGTCCGAATCGGGCTTCAACACCGACGAGATCATCGCCAGCACATCCCCGCCAATCGCGTTCTTCAGCGAGTGCAGCTCAATGCAGCCAATGCCATCGCCCAGATCCACCAGCGAAGCCCCCGCATTGCTCCTTACCACGCCGTTCGCGCGCTTGAAGTCGGCAACCCGTGCATGGCCCTCAGCTTCCGCAACCGGCTCAAGCTTTCCCGAGGCAGGTTGAAGACAACTGCGGCCATCCTTCCCGTACCAGCTCGTCTGCCCCGCCGCAAGCAACTCTTCCGCGCGTGGGCTCACTGCCATCCCCAAAGCCTTCATCCGCTCAACCGTCCAGCCAACACCCGCCGCGTCCCACAACGCGAACGGCCCCAATTCCCAGTTGAAGCCCGCCTGCATCGCGCGATCGATCGAGGCCGCATCTTCGCTCACTTCACCAATACGGTCGGCCGCGTAGCTCCACATCCCCGCCAAAAATGGCCACAAGAACCGCGCTGCCTTATCCTTCGCCGGGTCGCCGGCCAGCAGCATCTTCAGCCGCTCTCCGACCGTGCCTGCGTTCTTCGCCATCTCCAGCGACGGCAAAGCCGGTTTGATCGACGGGCGGTACTCCAGCGTCGCCGGATCGAGCACCATCCGCGGGTCCTTACCCTCCGCTCCGCGCACCTTTTTATAAAAGCCCTGCCCGGCCTTATCGCCCAACCAGCCGCGCTTGATCATCTCTTCAAGCAGCTGCGCAAAACGCCCCTGCTCTGCGCCGCCGGGAAAGTTCGCTGCCACGTGCGCCGCAATATCCACGCCCACCAGGTCCGTCAGTCGGAAAGTTCCCGTCTTCGGCCAGCCAATCGCCGGGCCCGTCAGCGCGTCAGTCTCCTCAATCGTCAACCCCTGCTCCAACATCAGTGTGGCCGCGCGAAACATCACATGCAGCCCAATCCGATTCGCAATAAAGTTTGGCGTGTCGCGCGCAAACACCACCTGCTTGCCCAGGTTCCGATCGGCAAACGCCGCGAATGCCGCGCACAATGACTTATCCGTCTCTTCGCCTGGAATCACTTCGAGCAGCCGCATATACCGCGGCGGATTGAAGAAGTGCGTTCCAAAAAACCTGTTGCGGCGCGCCGGCAATGTGGCGGCAATCTTCGCGATCGGCAATCCTGAGGTGTTTGTCGTCAGCACGGCGTGCTTTGCCAAGTGCGGAACCACCCGCCCGAGCAGCGCCGCCTTGATGTCGAGGTTCTCGGCAACCGCCTCCACCACCCAGTCACAGTCCGCGAGTCTGGGCAGATCGTCTTCGAAGTTGCCCGCCGTGATCAACCCCGCAAGCGAAGGCTCAAACAGCGCTGCAGGCCTGCCCTTGCCGAGTGCTGCAATCGCATTCAGCGCCAGCACATTTCGCGGCGCGTCTGCTTCTTTCGGCAACATGTCCAGCAGCAGCACCTGGATTCCCGCATTAGCCAGCAGCCCCGCAATCCGCGAGCCCATGGTTCCCGCGCCCAGCACCGCGGCCCGCCTCACCAGCATTGGCCGCGCAGCCACGCCCCGTTTCGCCAACTCCACCTCTGCGATCGCGCCCATTTAAATTCCCCCGTCCAATTTCCCGCTTTCAATTTCCCCGGCCCGGCTCCATCGTATGGGCGGGCAACGCATCGCACAGGCTAAGCGCCAGCAGCGGATACACAGTACCGCTGTAGCAGATGAACTGGTACCCATCCCTGTTCAACGACCGCGTCCACCACCTGCCCGAAGACCGCTGATTGGTAAGCAGCCACGAAACGCCGCGCTGAATCCGCGGATCGCCGACCGGAATTCCTGCCTTCCGCAAAACAAGAATCGCCAAACCCGTCATGTGCCCGTCGCTGGGAGGATCCGGAAACTCGAGCTCGGCCTTCAGCTTCTCCGCGCGATTGCCTTTGCCCCATTCCTCGGGCTGCGCAAAGTTCCTGATCGACCATCCACCATCCTCCTTTTGATGCGCCAAAATCATCTGGATCAGTTGCTGTTTTCGCGAATCATCCAGCAGTCCCGGCAACTCCGTCGCCGCCCACAGCAGATCCGTTCGATCGTAATCACCCTGCAGCTTATGCTCTGCCCGAAGGTAGTTCTCAAGCAACCTCACCTTCGCCTCAACCGGCTTGCCACTTTGCTGCGCCAGCCATCCCGATGCATTGCCCACAGCCCGTGCCGCGACGGTGGCCAACTGGTAGCGATTCGACTCAAGCGGCGGATTGTTGTCGTCGCTGATCGTCCAGTCCCCGTCCTTCCGTTGCAGCTTGAACATCATGTCCAGCGCCTGCTCCGTCTCCGGTGACAACCGATGTGTCACGTGCGCATCCCAGATCGCAAGCCCCGCCGCAATATAGACCGCTTGCGTCGAATCCAATTCCGGCCTCTGATCCTCAGGATCGACGGCCAACTCCTCCTGCAGGCTCGACACAAAAAAGTCGTGCAGCTCCTTGTTCGGCTCTCCCAGTTGCGCCGCCATCAGCGGGCGCACCACCATATACGACCCATTCGTATGGCAGGCCACGCATTTCCACTCGGCGCTCCATGCCAATGCGCCCTTTTCCATGTAGTCCACGGCCAACTTGGGCGAAAACTTGATCTTCGCCTCCTCCGGCGATGGTCGAAGATACGTAATCTCCTTCAAGTGGTACTGATACTGAAAGGGCACCTTCCACGCGGCTTCTTTCGTCGCGCTCTTGAGATCAAGCTCTGCCGCGTGCTTGTCGTACGTCCACGTTCCCGCAATCGACGCACCATCCGCGCTGATCTGCCCCTCGTAGGCGCCCCTGCCTCCTTTGGTGGTGAATTTCAGCACAGAGCCATTTACCACCAGCGAGTCAATGGACAGGTCGTCGTGAGTGAACTCGATATAAAACGCGCCGGCCTTCCATCCGCCTTCCGTCTTGTCCATCTGCAGAACGGCGCGATGTTTCTCCCCATCTGAAACAAATGTCCCTTGCCAGGTGGTCGCCGCCTGTTGGGCACACACCGGACCAGCCAGCAGCACGACGAATGCGCCACCCAGCATCGCCCAGCTCTTCATCTGCATTCCCTCCACAGGATGCTGCCCCTGACGCCCATCCCGCCCATTCTACCCGGAACGAGCCACCCCACACTCGACACCCAGTCCCCATACCCGACACCCGATACCCTATACCCGAGTTACACTGTTTTCAAAAACGCCCCCTCAGGAGCCAGCCGTGACCCCAACCGACAGCTTCAATCCCCGCATCGACGCCTACATCGCCAAATCCCAGCCGTTTGCCCAGCCCATCCTCGCCCACATCCGCGAACTGGTCCACAAAGCCTGTCCCGGCGTCGAAGAAACCATCAAGTGGAGCCGTCCTTTCTTTGAATACAAAGGCGTGATCCTGTGCAATATGTCGGCTTTCAAAGAGCACTGCAGCTTTGGCTTCTGGGGCGAAGAGATCGCCGCCGTGCTGCGCGAGGAGAAGATCCTCAAGCCGGACGCCATG
>Ga0302324_100016850_pt1 | contig 14529 bp, 10 predicted proteins | sample Palsa_T0_1_FD_201949 | JGI IMG/M metagenome (GOLD analysis project Ga0302324, IMG submission 201949) | Peat permafrost microbial communities from Stordalen Mire near Abisko, Sweden - Palsa_T0_1 | ecosystem: Environmental > Terrestrial > Soil > Palsa > Peat permafrost | place: Sweden: Abisko...
ATCGGCCTCTCCACCATGATCGCGCTCGGCCCGGATCACTTCCGCGAGATGCTGGCCGGCTTCCACGAGATGGACGAGCACTTCCGGACCGCGCCCTTCGAGCGCAACTTGCCGGTGCTGCTCGGCCTGCTCGGGCTCTGGAACTGCGACTTCCTCGGCGCGTCGACGGTGGCGGTCCTGCCGTACGAGCAATACCTCAAGCGCTTCCCGGCCTATCTCCAGCAGCTCACGATGGAGAGCAACGGCAAGCACGTCACGCGCTCGGGCGCCCGGGTCGAGGCCGAGACGGGGCCGATCTACTGGGGCGAGCCCGGCACCAACGGACAGCACTCATTCTACCAGCTCATCCACCAGGGCACGCGGCTCATCCCGTGCGACTTCATCGCCTTCGGCCAGCCGCTCAACGCGCTGGGTCACCACCACGCCATTCTGATGGCCAACGTCATCGCGCAGGCCGAAGCGCTGGCCTTCGGCAAGACCGCCGCCGAGGTCGAGGCCGAAGGGACCAAGCCGGAGCTCGTGCCGCACCGGGTCTTCGAGGGCAATCGCCCCTCGAACATGTTCTTGCTGGATCGACTGACCCCCGCGGCGCTCGGCAAGCTGGTGGCGCTCTACGAGCACGCCGTCTTCACCCAGGGAATCATCTGGCAGATCGACTCGTTCGATCAGTGGGGAGTCGAGCTGGGCAAGGTGCTCGCGCAACGCATCATTCCAGAGGTGGAGGGGCCCGAGGTCGAGGGGAAGAGCGAGCCGGCGCTCAAGCACGACGCTTCGACCAACCGGTTGATCCGGTGGTATCGGAAGATGCGGATGGCTCGCCGGCCATGAGCAGCGGCGATCCACGCAGAGACCTTCACGGCACCCTCTTTCAGGCCCACCCCTGGCACGGCGTCCCGGCGCGCACCCGCAACGGCGAGGCCTTGAACGCCTTCATCGAGATCGTGCCGACTGACACCGTGAAGTACGAGCTGGACAAAGCCTCCGGCCACCTGCGCATCGACCGACCTCAGCTCTTCTCCAGCATCTGCCCGACGCTGTACGGCTTCATCCCGCAGACCTACTGCGGACCGAGCACCGCCGAGCGCTGCCAGGCCCGCACCGGGCTGACCGGCCTCGAGGGCGACGGCGATCCCCTGGACATCTGCGTCCTCACGGAGAAGGCCATCTCCCACGGCAATCTGCTCGTCAGCGCCCGGCCCATCGGCGGCCTGCGAATGATCGACGGGATCCAGGCCGACGACAAGATCATCGCGGTCCTGGAGGCCGACATCAACTACGGCCACATGCGCGATGTCGCGGACTGCCCACCCGGCGTGCTCGACCGGCTCAGGCACTACTTCCTGAGCTACAAGCAAGGGCCCGAGGAGCAGGCGCCCAAGGTCACCATCGCCGAGGTCTACGATCGCGCCGAGGCGCTCGAGGTCATCGAACGCAGCCTGGCGGACTACACCGCGCGGTTTGGAGCGCCCGAGGAGCCTATCGCCGAGTTGCGGCGGCTCATCACGGGGAATGATGCGGGGAAAGACGCCGGGTAGGTGGGGAAATCGCATGCTCGGGGGCGGCGGAATCAGCGCGCTGGTTGGCTTTCTGACACTTGCCGGGTGCTGCACGTCGACGATCTCGGGCCAGGAGACTTTCGGTGGCACGACGTCGGGCGGCACGACTGGCTCGGGTACTTCGACGAGCTCCGGTAGCTCGACCGGAGCGGGGCCAAGCACCTGTCCGGCCGCCACCTACCAGAGCTCTCCCGGGCCACTCACCCCGCGCAACGACCCGGGCGCGGCCTTCGGGAGCGATGGCCTCGCCTACATCGCCGGGGGCGATGTTCCAGACGCGGGACTCACCAACCTGGTCGAAGCGTTGAACCCCGATTCGGGGACAGTCACCCGCGCCCCGCCGATGAGCATCGCGCGCAGCGCCTTCGCGCTCGTGGCTTCGCCGGATGGCGACGTGTTGTATGCCATCGGTGGAAACAGCCTCACCGGGGCCACCGCCAGTATCGAGAGCTTCGACATCGCGGCTCAGACGTGGAGCCCCTTGGCACCGTTGCCCATCGCCGGAGGGCGAACCCTCGCCGGCGTGCTCGACGGCGGCCGGATCGTCGTGATCCTCCCCGAGGTCCTCGCGGCCGATGGAGGCACCAGGGTCGAAGTCCTTTCCGGCGGAGTCTGGTTCCCAGGCCCCGACCTTCCGTTCGCGGCGTTGTTTGGAGCGTCGACAGCGGCTGCCCTGGGCCAGGGAGATACCGTCTACGCCGTCGACGAAGGTCTCAACGTGCAAGCCTGGAACCCGAGTCTCGATGCCGGCGGCTGGGAGCTCGTCTCGATCGATCCGGACTTCCCCGGCGCCCTGCAGGATTCCGCTTTCGCGCAGGAAGGCCGACATCTGTTCCTGGAGGGCGGCCTCCTCAAGGGGGTCGACTGCACCGAGGCATCCACCGAAGCCGCGATCCTCAGCCTCGCCGACACCGATGCGGGCTGGGTGCAGCTCCCCGCGCCGCCGCTCGGCCGTGACGCCGCGGCCGCCGCAGTGAGCCCCGACTTGCGGCTCTTCGTGTTCGCAGGCGAAGCCACCGCGTCTTGCTGCACCGGGTCAACACAGGTGCTGTCGCGCACCTATCTCGGAAGCTACGACGTCCTGGATCTCGCGTCCGGGCTCTGGGAGCCGACCCACGGGAATCCGTGAGCGCGTCGGGATCACGGCGAGGCCCTGATCTTGCGAATGCGGTTGTTGGAAGAGTCCGACACGTAGAGATTGCCGATGGTGTCGACCGCGATTCCTAACGGACCATTGAACGAGGCCGTCCCGTTCGCCCCGCCACTCCCATCGGCAAATCCTTGAGCTCCATTCCCCGCGATCGTGGTCACGTTGCCGCTCACGTCGATCTTGCGAATCCGGTTGTTTGCCGAATCGGCAACGTAGAGGGTGCCGTCAGGCTGAGCCGCGATTCCGGTGGGGTGGAAGAATTCCGCGCTGCCGTCGGGGCCTCCGCTCCCGTCGGCATATGATCCGGCTCCATTTCCCGCGACAGTCGTGACGGTTGTCGCGCTCGGATCAATCATGCGGATGCGGTTGTTCTGAGTATCCGCGACGTAGACATTCCCGGCGACGTCCACTGCGACGCCCCACAGCAGGTTGAACTCCGCGGCGCCATTCCGCCCGGCGGTCCCGTCCGCGAAGCCCTCGACTCCGTTGCCCGCCAATGTCGTGACATTTCCACCCGGATCGATCTTGCGAGCTCGATAGTCGTCGTAATCGCCGACGAAGAGATTCCCGGAGACGGCCCACACGATCCCGTGAGGGAGGCCGAAAGTTGCAGTGCCATTCGGACCGCCGGTGCCATCTACCCCAGCCGGTGTGTAGCCGGCGTTAGGGTTGCCGGCCACCGTCGTGACGTTGGCGCTGGCGTCGATTTTACGGATGCTATCGTTCCACCCGTCGGCGACGTAGACATTGCCGGACATGTCGACCGTCACGCCGGTTGGGTTTTGAAACTCGGCGGTCCCTGTCGGTCCACCCGTTCCATCCGCATAGCCCTGAGCCCCATTGCCTGCCAGGGTCGTGACGTTGCCACCCGGGGCGATCTTCCGAATGCGATTGTTGTTGAAGTCCGCTACGTAGACGTTCCCCGCGGCGTCGACGGCGACACCCCAGGGCCAAGCGAACTCTGCAGTGCCGCTTGGGCCGCCGGTCCCGTCGGCGAAACCCCCGACTCCGTTGCCGGCCAGCGTGGTTACGAGGGGCCCGGCGTCAAAGCCGCCGGTGGACCCGCCGCCGGTTGTTCCCGTGCTCTCAATCTCGCCCGGGGCCAAACCTCCGACATCGAGGCAGCAGCCACCGAGGGCGAGAAGCAGGGCTACGATTGCGAGCCGAGGCTGCATGCGGATCCGAGATGCTCCCGCAATCTGCCAAGGAGTCAAGGCGCGTACCCGTCATTCAGCGTCTTCAAAAACGCGATGATGTCACGCATGTCCTGCTTGCTCATGGCCGGCGCCTGCCCAGGCTTGCGATCGAATGGCGGGTCGGTGATGTCAGCATTGGGCCGGGAGGCGGGAGGCAGGTCGTTGAACTTCTGGCCGCGGGGATAGATCTTCTCCGGCTGCGTGTCCCGGAAGTCATAGAACTCCATCACCTGCTCGAGGCTCGTGTAGCGGCCATTGTGGAAGTAGACCGGCCGTACTGCCGTGTTGCGCAACGACGGCGTGCGAAACATGCCGCAGTACTGCTTCTGGTCACGGAGGTCGTCGCGGATCGGGCCACACAGGCCGAGGTCGTAGAAACCCGGGTCGCGGTTGATGTGGATGGCGGGATTGCGCGGAACCCCGAGCGCTTCGTACTGGAAGTCGGTGAACATGGGCGGCCGGCCGTCGCGGCTGGCGCGCGAGGGGTGGCATCCGGCGCAGTTGGCGGCGTTGCGGTCGTTGAACAGGTCGAGCCCGTGGCGCTCTGGGGCGGTGAGGGTCGCCTTGCCTTCGAGGTAGGCATCGTACTTGCTGGAGAAGGGCCGGAAGCTGGGATCCTCGATCTGAAAACGCGCCACCGCGAACATCGCCTCGTCGACCACGCGGCTCGGGTCGGCGAAGATCCGCGGCCCGAACAGCTGGGTGAGGATCCCGGCGTATGAGCTCTGTTGCAGCTTGCGGCTCACGTCGTTCGCGTCGCGGTTGGCCATCTCGAACGGGCTCAAGAGCGGCCCCATGGCCTGGTGCTGCAGGGTGTTGGCCCGGCCGTCCCAGAAGAGACCCCCTTGCGGAACCAGGGCGGCGGCGGCCGCGTCGGAGAAGGCGGTCTTCAGCGGGCGCGTCGCGGTGGCCGCCTGCTTGGCGAGCGCGGGGATGTCGACGTTCTCGACCTCCGGGTCTTCCAGACCGATGCTGAAGCTCGGGTTCCGGAACAGGTAGCGCAGGCTCGGGACGGCGCGGATGCCGAAAGCTTTGCCGCTGGGCCCACCCCGCTGCACCGGGTACCGGTTGGGCGGGCCGTAGGCGGCCTCGGGGCTGTGGCAGGTGGCGCAGGCCACCTTGCCGGAGGCCGAGAGGGTCTTGTCGAAGAAGATCTCTTTCCCCAGCAACCCCATCGCCGACATCGGCGCCACCTTCGGGCGCACCAGATGGATCGGCGTGGGGTTGCTTCCGTCGTCAGGGGCTTCGCCGGCGTCGCCCGCCGATGCCAGCCCGGCGGGCGACCCCAGTGTCAACGCGATCCCGAGAAGGATGGTCGCGGCTTGCTTCGAGCTCACTCTCCTAGTTCGAGCTCGGGGGCCCGGCCAGCGGCGTCCCGTAGTCGTTGTCGAGGTACATCGGCGTGGTGTCGGCGCTGCCGCTGAAGTCGAACATGCCGTTGACGCTTCCGGTCGTCGCGTCGAACGAACCCTGGCCGATGCGGGTACCGCTGAGCCAGTTGTCCTCGATGAACTTCACCACCGAGGCCTGGGTGGTCAGCGTGTGGTCGACATAGTTCTGCTTGGCCCAGGGCGAGATCACCAGGAACGGCTGGCGAACTCCCGGACCGCAGCGGCCATCGACGCCGCCGCTGGCGGTGACGCCCCCCAGCTGCGCGGTGGTGCCCTGCGCGCCGCACTTGCCTTTGCCGTTGGCCGCGTCCGCGCTCGAGAACGATCCGTTGGTCGCGGCGACACCGGCGTGATCGTACCAGCCGTCCGAGTCGTCGTAGAGGATGAAGACCGCGGTGTTGTTCCAGTCGGCCTGCTGCTGGAGGAAGTTCACCACCTCGGTGACAAAGGCCTGCTCGTCGAGCGGATCGGAGTAGCCGGCGTGGGCATCCTGGTACCCCTGCGCCTTGAGGTACGACACCGACGGGTAGTTCCCGGCGTTCACCGAGTCGAAGAAGTCGTGAATGTCGTACTCGTGCTTGGCGCCGTCGGTCTCGGTCCCGATCGCCGCCACCGACGACGGGCGGGTGTGATCGGTGTTGTTGGTCGAGGCGTAATACTGGAACCAGGCGTGGTGAGGGATATAGTCGGCCTTCGGGCTAGCGGTGATCTCTGAGTAGGTGCTGCGCTTGCAACCGGTGGTCCCGTTGGGGTTCGTGAGGGTGAGATCGAAGCCGCCCTGGAAAGCGCCCCAGGTGACGCTGCCCGCGGTGAGAAGGTCGCCGACGCTCTTGCCGTTGAACGAGACCTGATCGGTCGCGCTCGAGCACATGTCGTTGCCGGGATCGACGTCACCCATCAGCGTCATGCCGCCCTGGCCGTCGTCCACGTAGTAGGAGGAGCCGCTGCTCTTCACGAGGTTGATGTCGTTGGTCTGGCCCGAGATCACGTTGATGGCGCCGACCGTCGACGGCCCGTACATGTCGCCGTACGAGTTGTCGCTCATCGCAAAGCGCTGGGCGTAGTTCCACAGCGCGGTGACGGTGTTGCCGTCGAAGTAGCCCATCACCAGGCCGGTGGTGCCGAAGGCTCCCGCGCCGCCGGGGAACGCGCTGCCGGTGTAGAGCGGGAAGAGGTCGGAGGCGCCGTCGTCATAGGCATCCTGCTCGGCGGTGTAGCCGTGGTTCATGTCGGCGGTGTTGGCCTGCGAGCGATCGAGCCGGAAGGGATTGGCCGCCCCGGCGCCGTTCATGGTGTTGGTGGAGTTGGGGTTGCTCGTGAGCAGGCTGCCGCTCAAGCCGTTCACCGTCGGTGTTCCGGCGGCGGCGTTGAAGGCCGGCTCGCCGTCCACGTTGGTGGCGGTCGGGTAGGTGGCGAAGTAGTGATCGAACGAGACGTTCTCGCCGTAAATGACAACCAGGTGCTTGATGGGGGTCGCGGTGGTGAGCTTGTCCTGAACGCTCCCGGCATCGGGAGCTGCGCCGGTCGTGCCGCCGGTGGTTCCACCCGTGGTTCCTCCCGTCGTGCCGCCCGTGGTTCCACCCGTGGTGCCTCCCGGGGTTCCACTTGTCGTTCCGGTTGTTCCTTCAGAGCTGCTGGAGCCGCAGGCGGACATCATGAGCGCCAGCGCCGCAACAGGGACTGCACTTCTGAGCTTCCTCATGGCGAGACCTCTTCCCTTCTTCTAGAGTGGAACTCCGGTTCGTTCTTTCGCGCCGCTCACGGAACGTCGCGTCCGAACACGTGAGGCAGGGTAGGGGAGCCAGGTGGACGTAAAGAAAACTCTGGATGGCGGTCAGGTGAACTTGCACGAGAGCTCGAAACGGCGCGGGGTTAGCTGGCGATGTCGCGCGTCTGTCACGCTGCTGTTCCTCGCCGGTTGCCCAGGAAGCTCGGCGACCCCTGATTCCGGGAAAAACTCGACGGATGCTGGCCGCGATGGCGGCATGTCGATCCCCTGTGGGCTCACCGACGGCACGAACTGCACGCGAGATGCGGGCGGCTTCGGGGTCTGCTGCGACGGCACGTGCGTCGACACCGGGAGCGACCCGTTGAATTGCGATCAATGCGGAAACGCCTGTCCCCGCAGCGCGATCTGTCGCGCCAGCACCTGCGTGCTGGGGGCCGCTCAGGCGACGTGTTTCGACGGTGGCTGCCCGGCCGGCCTGGCCTGCGCGGGTGGCTACTACTGCGGAACGCTCGCCTGCGCCGCCGGCGAAGTGGGAGGCTTGTGCGCGCTCTCGGTCACGGCCAACCAGGCCGGGATGTGCTGCAGCGGCGCCTGCGTCAGCGTGAGCTCCGACGACATGAACTGCGGCGCCTGCGGTCGGTCCTGTGTCGACGGAGGCTTTTGCTTCAACCGATCCTGTGAGCCGAATCCGAGCTGCGCCAACTCCCGCGCCGGCCTCAGGTGTCGCCTGACCGAGAGCAGCCTCGGAGGTTGCTGCGGCTCGAGCTGTCTCGACCTCGACAGCGATCCGCAGAACTGCGGAGCTTGCGGCGAGGAGTGTCCGGTCGACGGGACCTGCCTGGACGGGGGTTGCGTCTCGCCCGACGGCGGTCCCGAGAGCTGCGTGACTGGCGACGGTGGCGCGCTCTGTCCCAGCGGCACGCTGTGCGTGGGCGGGGGCTGCCTCGCGCCCACTTGCGCCGAGGGCGGGAGCGGCGCCCGGTGTGGGTTCGACGCAACCGCCGAGCCGAGCGTCGGACTGTGCTGCGATGGTGGGTGCGTCGATCCCATGAGTGATTCACACAACTGCGGCGGCTGCGGAATCGACTGCCACTCGGGTGTTTGCGACGGGGGTTGCTTGCCCGGAGCCTCGGACGCGGGGGTGGACGCGGGAATGGACGCGGGAGCGGACGCGGGCCCCAGCTGAGCCGTGATGGTCAAAGGGACCGACAACGCAGGCCGAGTCCTGGTGCTCCTGAGCGATGGAGCAGAAGCCGAGCTCACCAGCCGCGTGCTCGCGGCAGCGGGCTTCAATTGCTGGGTGGCCCCCGGCGGCGGTGCGCTTTGCGAGCAGCTCGGCCATGACCCGATGGCGGTGGTGACGTCCGAGGAGGCGCTGGCGGGGCTCATGACCACCATCCAGGGCGCGCTGGCCAAGCAACCACCCTGGTCGGATCTACCGCTCGTCATCTTCACCAGCGCCGACGATCAGACCGACGCCCGGCTGCGCCTCCAGCAAGCGCTCGGTCCCTCCGCGAACCTGCTCATGCTCGACCGGCCGGTGAAGGACGGCGCGCTGAGGGGAGTGATGCAGGTCGCCCGGCGGGCGCGCCTGCGGCAGTTCGAGGCTCGCCATCAGACGACGCGCCTCGAGGTTCTGGCGGACGCCTCGCGTTTGATCTCCAGCCTGGACGGCGAGGAGGTCCTTCAGTCCCTGGTTCAGCTGGTGGTTCCGCGGCTCGCCGACTGGTGCGCGGTCGACCTCCTCGATGGCGGCTCGACGCGGCTGGCGGCGCTGGCTCACGTGAGCGCCGAAACGGCTGAAGGAGTCAGGGAGCGGCTGCGGCAAGGCACGGCTCTCGATCGGCGCGAGGCCGGCGCGGTCTTGCGGGTGACCCGAACCGGATCGCCGGAGCTGCTTCAGGAAGTGACCGACGCCCGCCTCGAGCAGGCCGCGTCGAGCGACCTTCACGCCCGGATTCTCCGCCAGCTCGGCATGCGATCGGCGGTCATCGTCCCGCTCGCCTCGGCTGGTCCACCGCTGGGTGCTCTCACCTTGGCCCTCAAGGAGCCCGGCAGCAGCTACGATGAAAGTGATCTCCACTTTGCCCTGGAGCTCGGTCGCCGGGCCGCGGCGGCCCTCGAGAAGGCGCGGCTGCTCCAGACCGAGCGGGCCGTTCGGGTCGAGGCCCGCATCGCTTCCGAGCAAGCCCGGCGAGCCGAGGAGCGAATCTCCGGCCTGGCGGGGGAGGCCGAACGGAGCCGCGCCCAGCTGGAGGCCACCTTTCAGGCCATGACGGACGGGGTGGTGGTCGTCGACATGGCGGGCAACGTCGTCCTGATGAACGAGGCCGAGGCCCAGATTCGCGGCTACGAGAGCGCGGCGGCGCTGAGGATGGACCTGGCCCGCTTTGGGCGGGTGTTCGAGCTCAAGGATCTCGAGGGCAAGAATCTTGCGGCCGACCGCTGGCCCATCTCGCGCGTGCTGCGCGGCGAAACCCTCGTCGACTGCGAGCTGAGCGCGCTGCGACGCGACACCGGGCAGCTCTGGTACCTCTCGTTCAGCGGTCGGCCCATCTCGGACGAGCGGGGCCGGCAGAGCCTGGCGCTGGTCATCACGCGCGACATCACCTCGCGCAAGCTCGCCGAGGACGCGCTCCGGGAAAGCGAGCGGCGTTTCCGCTTTCTGGCCGACAACGTGCCGCAGATCGTGTGGACCGCCAACCGGGAGGGCGTCGTCGACTACTGCAATGAGCGCTGGTACGACTTCACCGGTCAAAAGCGGGCGAATGACGCGGAAGAGAGCTGGGTTCCGCTGCTGCACCCCGACGACCTCCAGCAGAGCGTTGAGACCTGGGAACGCTCGGTGCGGACCGGCGAGCCCTACCAGATCGAGCACCGGCTGCTCGACCGCCGAACCGGCGAGCAGCGCTGGTTTCTGGCCCGCGCCCTGCCGTTGCGCGACCAGAACCACCAGATCCAGAAGTGGTTTGGAACCCTGACCGACATCCAGGATCAGAAGGAGGTCGAGGGCGAGCTGGCGCAGGCTCTCCACACGCGCGAGGACTTCCTGGCCATCGCCGGCCACGAGCTCAAGACGCCGTTGACCGCGCTACTCATGCACGTCCAGGGGCTGCAAGCCGGGCGACGTGCCAAGATCTCGGCGGCCAAGCTCGACGAGCGACTCGAGAAAGCCTCGCGGGCCGGCGATCGGCTGGCGAGCCTGATCGACCAGATGCTGGATGTGTCGCGGATCTCGGCCGGCCGGTTGCAGCTGGAGCGGGAGGACGTCGCGCTGGACACGCTGATCCGGGAGGTGTGCGATCGATTCTCGGAGCAAGCGGCACGGGCGGGCTCGGCGATCGTGCTCGAGATCCAGCCCAGGGTCCAGGGCAGCTGGGATCGGCTTCGGCTCGAGCAGGTCGTGACCAACCTGGTCAGCAATGCCGTGAAGTACGGCAAGGGGAATCCGATCGCGGTCAGCCTGGAGGTCGCAGCTGGCCGGGCGGTGATCCAGGTCAGGGATCACGGCATTGGAATCCTGCCGGGCCAGCAGCAGAAGATCTTCGAGCGCTTCGAGCGCGCCGTCGGCCCGCGTGAGTTCGGCGGCTTCGGGCTGGGGTTGTGGATCACGCGGCAGATCGTCGAGGCCAGCGGCGGTGAGGTCACGGTCGAGAGCGAGCCGGGGGTGGGCTCGCTCTTCACGGTTCGTCTGCCCCTCGAGCCAGTGGAGAATCGACATGCCAGCCAGGGATGAGAGGCCGGTGCTGGTGGTGGACGACGACGCCGACATCCGCGAGGCCATTCAGGATGCGCTGGAGCAGGAAGGCTACGCGGTGGAGCTCGCCCGCGACGGGGGCGAGGCGCTGGCCTTCCTGCAGGGGCATCCGGCGCCGGCGCTGATCCTGCTGGACTGGAACATGGCGCCGATGAATGCCGAGCAGTTCATGGCCGAATTCTCGAAGGAGCCGCGCTTCGCGCAGGTGCCCGTCGTCCTCGTGACGGCCGACGTTCGGGCGAACGAAAAAGCCCAGCAGGGGTTCGCCGGCGTTCTCAAGAAGCCCATGAAGCTCGAGGCATTGTTCGAAGTGGTCGCGCGCCATTGCGGTTCGGGACGCTGATGGTTAAGGCCGCACGACCCTGCCAGACTCGCAGAGCGCCGAGTCACGTCCGTGGACCGTCGCGGCGGCGATGAGGTAGCTTGCGATGTGCCCTTCCAGATTTCCATCTCTCGATCGATTGTTGCCTCCAGTTTCCTGGCGTCTTGCCTTCTCGCGGCCTGCGGCAGCGGGGTAGGAATCAACGGCGAAAGCGAAGCGTCCTCGACCACCGGCGGGGGGTCGACCTCCGGAGCAACGGCCGGAGGTGGAGCGAGCTCGACCAACGGGACCTCGACCGGCGCCTGTGTGAACCGGCCGGACGCCGGAGAGTTCACCGCCTGCCAAGCCGACGACCAGTGCGGCTGCGGCCTGAGCTGCCAGAGCGACGCGGAGCAGGGTTCGATGTTCTGCGAGTTCAACTGCCAGCAGACGAGCGACTGCGCTTCGGTTCTCGAGTCATGTCAGAACAACAGCTGCCGCCAGAATAACTGCGGGTCCGGCACGAGCAACGGCCAGTATGACGGGCCCTGCAACATCGCCGATGCCGGCGACGGCTTCTGCTATCCCTTCTTCGAGGGCGGCGAGACCGTCGGCATCTGCGAGCTGGGCGGCAGCGCCGCGGCGGGCGCGAGCTGTGCGCTGCAGCCGGCGCGAAGCAGCCCCGCGTCCCAGCTCTGTGGCACGGATGCCTTCTGCGAGAGCACCTGTCTGGTCGCCTGCGATCCCCTGGAGTTCGACACCTGCGGCCCGGGGAAGGTCTGCAACAGCTTCGGCGGTCTGAATTCGCCGCACCTCGGAGTCTGCAAGGCCGGTCAGCCCTACGACGGCGGCTTCGCCGCGTCCCACCTGCCGGCTCCCCAGATTCCCTACAACGGCGGGCCAGTGATCACCAATCCCCGGGTCGTCACCCTCAGCTTTCCGCAGTACCAGGACGGCGGTTTCGCCGTCAGCACCTACGCTGACTGGATCGTGGGATCGAGCTGGCTCAAGACCGTCGGAGCCGACTATGGCGTTGGGCTCGGCACCCACCTGAAGGACTTCGTTTTCCCGACCGTGGCCCCGGCGCAGGTCAGCGACAGCCAGATCCAGGAGGTGCTGGCGTCATGGATCGCCGACGGGGGAATCCCAACCTCGACCGAGAGCTCGATCTACCTGATCTATTACCCGGTCAGCACGACCGTCTCCGGCGCCGGCGGGGTCAGTTGCCACTCCTTCTTCGGGTACCACAACCAGTTCGAGCTCTCGAACGGCACCCCCGTGACCTACGGGGTCATCGCCACCTGCCTGGATCAGAACGACAAGCCGGACTACGCCGAGGCCGCCATCACCACCTCGCACGAGCTGATCGAGGCCGCGACCGATCCCGATCCCCAGGGGCTCTACGGCAACCCGGGTTACCGCTTCAACGACCTGACCATGGCCTGGACCTACGTCATCCCCGAAGCAGCCGATCTCTGCGAGGGCAGCACTGGTAGCTACTCCGACAGCTACAGCAACAGCTATTTGGCGCAGCGCATCTGGTCGAACTCAGCCGCCCGGGCGGGATCGACGAGCCCGTGCGTGCCGGTGCCGTCCAACGAGGTCTACATCAATGCCAGCGCCCTGCCGAACGGAACCCAGTTCCTGTCGACCTCGACCTCGGCCCAGATCGTCACCTACCAGATCTCGCCCTGGGCGCTCTCGCCGACCAACGATTGGTACCTGATCGCCTCGCAGATGTTCGGCAGCTTCACGGCAGACATCAACCTGACGGGCGGCACCGCCATCGGCTCGGGTGTCATCCAGGTGAACAACGGCGTCGCCGTGACCTTGCAGGTCACGGTCCCGCCGGGAACGCCTTCCGGCTCGTACGCGGGGATCCAGCTGGCGTCCGATCCCAACACGAGCCTGACGAACTACACGCTCTGGCCCTTGGCGATCGTCGTGCAGTAGCGCGGCCGGCGGCGAGCGCGGGCTACATGTGAATCGCGAGTCCGATGTCGCCCTGCACCCCCGCGGCGTCGATGTTCTCGCTCGGGCTCGGGCTCGGGCCCTCGTTCAAGCTCAGGTGGCCATAGTCCACCCCGACCTTTCCATAGAGCCCAAAGTTCTTGACGAACAGCCATTCAGCGCCGCAGTTCAGCGCGAGACCGAAACCCAAGTCCGAGTAACCGGCACTGCTGCCTGTTCCGCTTCCGCTTCCGGGGAAAGAGATCAGGCCGATCGTGACGGCTCCCTCTACAAACGCTGTAATTTTCCCGGTCCGCAGCGGGCTCATATAGCGCCGATAGGTTGGGGTCACACCGAAGAAGATCGCTGAACCTGAACCACTCATGCCGCCGAGGACCGAGATTCCAACCCCAAGCAGCACTGCGTTTTGATCCCACTGGTAGCCGATCGACGCCAGCGGCTGCATCGTACCTAGGAACGCAGCGAACACCGCACCTATGGATCCCGGTGTTGAGTCCTCGTCGGAGGATAAAGTTCCGAAGAGGCTCAAGGTGGAGTTGGTCGAATACGCGCCTGCCTCGCGGAAGACGTTCAACTCGAGTTGCAGCCCGTTTCCCGGACCGTCAACGGCGGAAGCGTCGTCGGCGGGATGGAAAGATCCGTCACCGTTGTCGTAGTGGCGGGGCGGTGGCATCTGGGCCAGCGCCGAGCTTGCGGCGGTGAGCAGTACAATGGCGGCGGGAATCGACAAGCGCATGGTTTGCCCCTCTCTGGAGGAAGACGGCCAAGGCAGCCTAGTCAGCCGCCCTGACACCCCACCACGCGCAAGTGCCCGAATACAGGCCTCGAGCTCTCAGGCCTTCCAGCGCAAGGGTCGCTGCCGCAGGTCGCCCTTCTTCACGCGCTCGCACCAGCGTGCGAAGGGCTCGACCGGCACGCCGCTCCAGGCCAGGTCCTCGAGCTTCTCGGCCAGCGGTACATCCTCGATCAGCGTCGCGAGCTTTCGATAGAGCAGGGCGGCGTCGCGCTCCTCGGTCAGCGTGCGGGCCAGCCGGTCGGCCCCCCGGATTCCGGGCGGCCAGAGTCGCGGGTCGGCGGGAATCTGCTCGAGGTGGCCGAAGCGCCCCAGCAGCGCCGAGGCCGTCTTCTCGCCGAAGCCCGCCAGCCCAGGGAACCCGTCGGCGGTGTCGCCCACCAGCGCCAGCCAGTCGGGAATGCTGGCCGGGCGCACGCCCTTGCGGCGAAAGAGCTCCTCCTCGTCGATGACGCGCTGGCGCATGCGATCGACGAGGACCACGCGGCGGCCGCGAACGGCCTGCCCCAGATCCTTGTCGGGCGTCAGGATTCTCACCTGCTGGACCTGCTCGCCGAAGCGGGCGGCGGCCGTCGCGAGGGCGTCGTCGGCCTCGTAGCGATCCATCGGCCACACCACCAGGCCCAGGGCGCGCGCGGCGTCCTCGGCGGGGTCGAACTGCGCCCGCAGCTCTGGAGGCACCCCT
>Ga0302324_100016853_pt1 | contig 14527 bp, 9 predicted proteins | sample Palsa_T0_1_FD_201949 | JGI IMG/M metagenome (GOLD analysis project Ga0302324, IMG submission 201949) | Peat permafrost microbial communities from Stordalen Mire near Abisko, Sweden - Palsa_T0_1 | ecosystem: Environmental > Terrestrial > Soil > Palsa > Peat permafrost | place: Sweden: Abisko...
AGGGGCCTTTCCAAAAGCCCCGTTGTCGGTCCCAGGTAATCTGAAGCCGCGCCAAAATGGTTGTAGATGTTGCTGCAACCTAATCCGTTGCTCTGGAGGGCCATCGAAGACCGGCGCACGATTCGGCTGCTCTATCACCGCAGAAATCGCATTCTTGAACCACACGATCACGGAATCCTCAACGGCTCGGTCCAACTACTGGCATATCAGGTTGGCGGTTCCAGTAGTCGTCCCCTTCCCAACTGGATCCTAATGAAAGCGGATGAAATCGCTGACCTCGAACTGCTGGATCAGAATTTTCCGGGGGGCCGGCCTACCGCCTCCGGCAAACATCTCAAGTGGAACAAGCTTTTCATCAGAGTGAAACCAACCGATCACCTGGAAGCAGGCGCAGAGTAACCGCCACGCCCCACCTGCGTTTTGACCTCCCAGTCATTGGTTACGCAGGCTTACCGAAAGCTCACAATTAATGCAATTTCTCCATATCTGTGACAAAAGGCCTGACTGTCGAGACTGCGATTGGGTGCTCGGCCTCATAGCCGTTTTTGCGAAACAGAACTCCAACTCGACGCGGCTGTGGCTGCGGAATTGGGACTTCATACCTCCCTTGATCGTTTGTGAATGTCACATACGTGCCACGTTCGGTCTCGACATCAACTTCAACCCCAGCTATCGGCATGAGAGTCTGGCGATCGATCACATTCCCCTGACACTTCCAAGGTACAGGATGAAGGTAACGCCACACGCCTAGCATGGCAACGATTGCAAAAAGAAGCGCGGCTAGTTCTTGAATTCGCCGTCTAAGATTCAGCGGCCAACCGAGCCTGGGCCGCAGTTTCGCCGCAACATGGAACGCCTCTGTTTCCTCGATACCTTGAATTTCTAGCATTACGGGCAATGGTGTTGAATCCAAATACCACGGAAAAACAGGCTTGCGAAGCGCCTGGGCGCGAGAATATTCGAAAATAACATATTCGGATTCACGAGCGTGCTGCGACCAGCAGAGTACGAGCGCGCGAGACGCGTGGATGGCATGTTCCAGGCGCCGCTTCCACTTTTCGCCGGGATCGATCGACTGAACGTCCAAGAAAACGCGAAATCCGAGACGGCGCAGCTCGTCGCACAATGGCTTCACGCGTTCTGTGTCTGTGCGGGCGTAACTAATGAAAACGTCGTAACTCGTCAGCGGCATTGCTTTAGCTCTGCATAACCTCCTCGAGGCGTCGCAAAGCTATGGTCATCCCGGCGCTATCGCCTTTTTGGACGCTGTCAAAGAGTTGGAGCCAAGATTCTCGCGCTCTCTCAAAGATCGGCGATTCCGAAAGGAAGTGGAGAGTTCCCGCAAAGCTCCAGAAGGATTTCTGCAAAGCCGAGGTCTTTAACGAGAGACCTCTCAAGGTCAGAAGCGCATCGTGAATCTCGCCTGCACCCCATTGGCAACCCAATTTGATTGTATCTCGAATCAGTACTCCGGTAGCTTGAGACATCTCGAGTAACGTAGCATCCGGATCGGTGATAGACGTTGCCTCTTGAATGCAGACGGGAAACTTTGAAGCGGTCAGGCTTGCTTCGATGAACTCCATCCTTGTTTCAGAAGAGGAATGTATCTTGAGCTCGCGTTGTTCTAGTTCAAATGCCCGTTCAAAGCGAAATAGCCTATCGTGGTAGAGCGCCGCAGCAGCCGCAAGGAGCTTCTCATCACTGGGATTTACATCCAAAGCAGATTCAAATGCGGCAGCGGCAGCGAGGTAGTTTCCTTCGAACGCGCACACTTCGCCCACATTTGTCTGGGCCATGGCCCAGTTATCTGGGTAGTCGGTTTTGGTAAATAGCTGGAGAGTCTCTCGGTAAGCCTTTTCCGATTCCAGAGCGAGAGTTTTTGACTCGCTTCCGGTGGTCAGTCTCGCGGCGTCGAAGGATGCTGCACCGAGACTCGTTTGCGCATCTACCCATTCCTGCGGCGAAGTTTCCTTTGTAACGGTATCGAGGACTTCGTGAAAGATCACGCTAGCCTGACGCAGCAATTCGGCCGGCTTTTCCCCGTCTGTCCAATTCGCGTCGGCCGCAAGGGCACGCCCCAAATCGATTTGTGTCTTGGTCCATTGCTGCGGAAAATCCTTCGGGGTGTATACTTCGAGTGCGCTCCTAAAATAGCCTGCCGTCTGCTTTGCCAGGCCAACCGCGTCTGGCGTACCAGCGATTTCAGCTTCTCTAAACGTCGCTCTACCGAGACTCGCCTCCATTTGCGCCCAAGCCCCGGGAAAATCCGTTCTACTATACACTCTGAGTGTTTCTTCAAAAGCGGTTTTCGCTCGCTCAAGCAAGATCGTACCTGCCTTCCCCTCAGTCGTGTCCGCGTGCCCGAGAAGCGCAAAACCCAAGTTTGCTTGAACTTTCGCGCGATCCTGCGATAAAGGGGAATCTTTGCTCCATTGCAACGATTGTTCGAAGGCTTCTTCCGCCTCTTGATATAACTTGGCGCGATCCACCCCCTCGGCCTTTTCTGCCTGGCCGGACAGTGCCAGGCCAAGGTAGTATTGAGCTTGAACAAACTCATTCGGAAATTTGGCCGCACCATAAACCTCAAGTGCGTTGCGAGACGCTTCTGCCGATTGTCGAAGAAGGTCGATGACGTTGGCCTCGTCCGTACTTTCAGCGTAGTTCTTTAGCGTCTTGGCTAGCTCCAGCTCTGTTCTTGCCCAGAAGTCCGGGGAACCCGATTTTGTCAGTACTTTGAGGGCCGTGCGATAAGACTCGGCAGCGTCCTTTAAAGAGGAACTTCTGAAGGTCTTTGCGATTTCCGAATCCCCGTTGATTAGCATCGCTTCATCGAAAGAGGTACTGCCCTCGTTGAATTTAAGGTCTGCCCACCTTTTGGGATCGGCGGTTTCGGTGTAAACCTGCGATGCCTGGTCAAACGCCTCATAGGCTTTCGCAAACAACTTAAGGGCCTGCTGTACGTCGGCAAGATGCATAGCCTCGCTTTCAAGGGCGCTCCCAAGGCCTACATGGAGGTCCGCCCATATTTGCGGTGTTTCCTTTGTGTAGATCTCCAAGGCCCGTTCATATGATTGAGCCGCCTGATCGAATAGGGCTGCCTGATTTTCGGGAGACTTTTCTGCTTGCACAAGCAGTGCGCTTCCGAGAGATCCCTGAGTCGATGCCCATTGCTGAGGAAGGTCGTCGCGGGTGCGCACCTGAAGAGCCAGCCTGAGGGATTGGATCGCTTCGTTAAGCAATTGGGCGCCCTTTTCTCCACTCAAACGTTCACTCACATATAATAATGCTCCGCCTAGGTTCGATTCTGCTTCCGCCCAGTTTTGGGGCAGATTGTCTTTCGTGTAAACCTTAAGCGCATCTCGGAATGCTTGAATAGCCTCCGTATATAAATGATCGGCTACATCTCCCGATTTTCTTTTTGCCTGTTCGAATAGAACGGCCCCTAGGAGGTCCCGTGCTGTCGCCCAGTTCTGGGGTAAATCGCGTTTGTTGAGGACTTCGAGAGCTGATTCACAGGCGCTAAGGGCTTGTCCATACAAGACATCGGCCTCTTCGGTTACGAATTGCTCTCCTTGACTTCGTAATACGGTGCACAGGCTGAGTTGTGTTCTAGCAAATGCTTCGGGTAAAGCGTTTTTTGTCCGTATTTCCAGGCTGCGACGAAGAGCCTCGATGGACTGCTCATAGAGCGCGTTTGCCTTGTCCCCGCCCACTTTGTCAGCTTCATCAGACAAGGCGAGCCCTAGGCCCTCTTGGATTGCCGCCCACTCCACCGGAAAAGCGGCTTTATCGATCACCCCGAGCCCGTCTTTGTACCCTTTTATAGCGCGACCGATCAACAGATTGAAGTTGTTTCCAGGCTCTCGCTCCGCGGCAGCCATAAGAGCTAGAGCCAAATTGACTTGAAGTAAAGCCCAATCTTTTGGATCGCTTTCCTTCGTAAGGATTTCGAGCGCTCTCTGATAGGCCTGGACAGCTTGCTCCAAATTGGAGCGAGCCTTGTCCTCGCCCACTCTTATCCCCATATCCTCAAGCGCATTTCCTAGGTCCCCCTCCGTTCTGGCCTCTTCCTTGCGATCGTTGGATCTTTTGTACTCTTGAGCAAGCATGCGCAAATCGTCAACGGAGCTCTGCAGTAACACGAGGCTTGTCGTCGGGTCAGCATGGGAAGCTTCGCCCTTCTGCATGAGTGCGGATTCGCGCCAAGTGTCCATCCAAACCTCACGCAAAGCTGCATCGTCCGGGAACCGCCGATGTTCAGATTCGGCACGGTTACGAGCGGTTATAAGCACTTCTGTTGCCCTGTGATATTGGAGATGCAATTGAAACGCGTTGGCGCTCTGGATCTCGTCGTCGATCAACAGCCGAAGCTTGTTTCTTCGGTCCTCCAGATATTTCTTTTCGTCTTGATCGAGGGCCATATCTTGCTCATCGGCGGCCTTCTTGAACAGTTCCGCAGCTGCGCCAAACTCCTTCAGTGCAAGTTCAGCCAGCGCCCTTTGCTCGGTAGTGGCTTGTTCTTTGCGCCGCCCGATGTCCTCGCCCCATTCGCGAATTCGCTTGTCGACCTCCTCGACGTCAAAACCGTTGCGCCTGGCCCATTCGGCAATTGCGGCAGTCAGGTCAGGCTTCTGAACTTGCGCTTCGATGAGGGCTCCCTTCAGGGAACGCATCTCTTGTTGCAGTCGGTGGCTTTGCAGTGAGAGACGACGAAGCATCGCCTCAATCTCAGCCGGACCCAGAAGGGCAGGCGACCCTTTCGGTAGCAGTCTGACAGTCACCGAGGTCGGGATTCCCGACAACTGGCCCTCGGGAGGTTGGTAGATGACAAGATCGCCTGCGCCGGCTATCTCAATTCGCAGATCCCCTCGTAGCGCGGCATCCCGTGAGACTTCGAGCAACGCCTCGCCTTGAGAATTGGTGACTGCTCTCGCATCCATCATCCGAATGGCATCGTCGACAAAGCTCAGCGACACGCGTACAGCCTTGAGCGGTCGGGAAGGCTCGACATGGGCGTCGACAACGACCACAGACAGCCTATGCTCATCCACTTTCATTGCCTGTGCTGCCGAAAGGCATGGAAAACAGAGGGCAAATCCGAAATAGATGAATGTCGATCTCATCGATTTCACCTCGAAGGACTCTAACTGCATCTTGGGAAAGAGCACTGTTAGTTTAACGCATTAGCAGCGTGCTGACAAAACGTCGAAAACTTCTTGCGGGCGTGCGCGGCTCAGAAACGAGTGGTCGTGATGACAACAACTTGCCGAGCCGCGACCGCGAGGGAGCGGACGATAGAACCCGAATTGTCGCGGGGCGGCTCTGTTCGCTTGCCTGTGCGCCCTGGAACAGGTCTGGCAAAGCGAGCGGCGTTGGCGCCGCTCTATGCACCGGCAGTGGAAGAACTGAGCAACACGGCTCGATTCGTTTCTTGAGATTCAACAGACGCTGGCGGAGGACTTCAGATGGATCGGCCTTGTGGGCATATATTGGAAGCCCCTGTCCCCGATTATAGTCGCTAAGCGGGGAAATCTAGTTGCGGCTCGCGCCTCCCGGCCCGAAGAGACGGGCGCTCCTTTCGAATCCACACCACCAGCTGGTTTGAGGCGCTGAGTCTCAAACCGGACTTGACGCCAAAAATTTCCTCGTCCCCTCGGGCGATTTGGTCATACCGCGGGGAAGATAAGGAGGGCGTCATGTATCAATATCGCTAGTGACGCGGCCCGGCGGCAACCTCGATTAGCTGCTGGACTCTGGCACCATGGATACGATGAAAACAGCGACGCTGATTTCGTTTTGGTCATGCTTCCGGTCGCCTGCTATTCCCAGTCGGTGACTGAACTGCAAAGACTGTTGACCCTTCGTCGCTCGATCTGTCCTCCGATGGTACGTAGCCCTGGTACAACTTCGGTGAGGACTGCTGGGAGATCGGAACGACGCCAAACTCCAAGCCGACGCGAGCGCGAGTGCATCAGCCCGCAGCGGCGGACAAGCCGCCCGGCGTTCACGGAACACCGCGCCTCATGAGTCCGCGAAGATCGCCTGACGAAAAACAGGTTGCCTAATTCGATGCAGAAAAGCCCTACGGACCCGGTCTGCTACACCGCCTTTGCGGCGGAAGCGAAAATGGCAAGTCCCAAAAGGTCTCCCGGCTGCCGGTCCTTGCTTTCCAGTGGGCGAGCAAGTCCAACTCGCTGTGGGTTATCGCTTCGGACGTCGCCGACCAGCCGATAGGCCGGTTGAGCCTGGACGGCCGCTTCCAGCGGGTGAGCCTGGGTGCAGCCATGCGCGTCTTCGGCCGTCTGCAGGCGGAGAAAGACGTGGTCGCGTGGGTCCAGAGCGACGGTTCTCACCACGGGACGATATGGACATATAGGAAAAGCCCTCGAGTTTTTTCGCACTGCCGGGCCTTCAAAACAGTGATCAGCCCGACCCCCTCGTGGTCCAGGGGAGTCTCAACTTACCGAAGCCTTGGGTGATCCGTAAGCTTGTCGTGGCCCGACCGGTCCGGACGGAAGCAGCAACTGATGGTCTGGTTGCTTGGCTGCCGTTGCGCCTGATCTCGGCAGGACACCTGATTAAACGGCGTAGCGTAGGCGGCTGCGGACAGAGCATGCGCGAGGAACGTCAAGTTCCAACGCTATTGCGCGGCGGTTGGCCGACCGGGTGCGCTCCAAATATCCAAGACACCAGTGGCGGAGTGCTGATTCGCGTTTCCTTCCGGGAGCGCGATTCTGCCATCGGCCACGATTGGGCTATTCCAGTGACCGCCGCCGCAGGTGAGATCGGCGATCTGCGTTCCGCTGGTGGGATCATAAACGTGCAAACCGCCGCCGGCATTGTAAACGTAGAGCAGGCCGCCGGCGATGACGGGACTGGTTCCACCCGTGGCGTGGTTCCACATGGCAGTAAGCGCGCCATTGCTGTACGTCCAGGCAGCGGTAGCGCCATTGTCGGCGGCGAACAGCCAGGTCTGCTGCTGATTACGCCAGACCGTAAGGGCGGTGAAGAGCATGCTCTTGGACGGAGTGGAGACGTTTTGCAGTTCGCCGGCGGAGTGTGGAACGACGCCGGAGATGGCGGAAACCGAGACCAAACGGATGAGACTGTCCTTACCGCCCTGCGCCAAAACGCCTGGGGCAATGAACACGGGCGAAGTCGAACCTAAATCGAGATCGCCGCTGTTCAGTGCGGCGTTATCAGCCGGCGTATAGTTTCCGAGTACCTGACTGGCGCCAGGATCGAGTTCGATCAGAGCGTCGCCCCAATTGGATTTGCCATCGTAGGGTCCATTTCCGGTTGCCACGAATATGTTGCCGGTTGCAGGATCAATCATCGCGCCCGCGCGGCCCCAAATCGCGGAGCGCGTCGAGTTGCACGAGGAAGGCGCGATCAAGCCAGCCTGGCTGCTGCACAGCGAGTTCCACACGCTCAACAAGGTCCCGTCCTGCGCGTCAAGAACCGCGACGTGACCCTGATAAGGAGGGGCATCGCCATCGTAACCGCCGGTAACGGCGATGACGTGGCCATTCGAGACCTTAATAGGTGAGGCGATCTTTTCCTTCGACGGGAGCCGCGTGATGGAAGTGGACCAGACCACGTGTCCGTCCTCGACCGCGAGTTTCTGAACCGTCCCATCGGGCGCGGCGGCGTAGATGAACTCACGGTTGGGGTCGGCGGCCGGGGTGCTGTTGGTGATCTGCGCCGTGCCCACGAGGGTACTGTAGCTGGCAGGCGTGAATCGCCACAAAGCGGCCCCGGAGTCGGCGTCGATGGCCATGGTTGCTCCGTACGAGGTGGTGACGAAGAACGTGTCGTGGAACGAGCCTGCGATGTTGACGCTGTGAAGGTAGATGGCGGAAGCATCGGCCATGCCGCCGAGACCCGCCTGGCGGCGGCTGAGTGAAGCGACATTGGCGGCGTCGATGCCGGTCCTGGCGGGCGAGGCGCTGGGACTCGCGGCGTCATAGCCGAATTGAGGCCAATCCAGCGTGGGATCGGCGCCGCCGTTGCGTTGCGCCGCGATTCGCAGTGTGAGGACGGCAGAGAGGAGCAACAGCAAAATTGAGAGACGCCGGCTCGGAACCAGTGCAAACCGGACCATGACTCAATCATACGGCGCGCGAATGATGCTGCCAAACAGCGTTCTGTCCGGCGCCATACAGTGGTACGCCAACCGGGCCAAGAGCGCACCCAAAGCCAGGAAATCGCCCGCGAGCGAAGAGAAACCCAAGGGTATACGCTGAGCCCGGAATTTGCCCTCGCGCACCTGCTACTGAATGGCCTCCGGCAGCAACCGCCTGAAAGGTCCAGCTAAAATTTTCGCCAATTCCGCCCCCGGTTTCCGCTTTTCAGTGTGGGGGGGCAGGCGCCAAAAACCATTACCGCCGGAACCGGGGACTCTTATCCAACGCAGATGGCAAGAGGGGTTCTTCTGACCGCGAAAAGCCTGGAATGGCTGCTAGCGTCCCTGCATTGGGCTCGCCAGGGGGTCTTACTTTTCATCGAGCGTGAAGTGCCGTTCTTACAGGACGGAGCGAACGTGACCGTCTACTAGCGCGGCGAGCTGGAGACGTTGGTGCGCAGGCAGAGTAGGTCGTGGAAGAGAATCGGTCAGGGGGAGGAGATATGAGTATACAAACTAACATACCAGCAATCGGAGGGAACGCTCTCGGGTGGGTCGAGAACAATCGGGCCCTGATGTTCCTGATTGAGGGTACACACACAATTTCGGAAGCCGCGCGTGTAACGCGGCCCTCTCGCAAGATCGCGCGGATACAGTCGAGAAATAGCTGACTTGTCGTGAATTTCAGGAGCGCAAAATGGCCTACAAACAGAACATACCGGACGCATGGAAACGCATGCGCCCCAACACGGCGAAGCTGCCTTTCATCTACAATCTGGACGCCGCGGTCGGAGTGGGCTCTCCCAACCAGCGTCTGGATGTAATGATGGTTCAGTACTTTCTTCAGAATTGGAGGATCAATAAAGGCGAAACGGTCCATCGAGTCAACCCGAATGCCGTCCCGCAACGCCCGCTTCCGGCCACGGGCGCGTTCGATAACCGGACGCTCGCTTGGATTTTCTGGTATCAGCTTACGAATTTCGCGGATACCTCATCGATTACCGGTAAGATCACGCCGGCGGCGCAGGACGGCTCCGACCTAACCGGCCGCCACACTCTCTTGCACCTGGAACTGCAGCTTCTCGATCCGGACGCGAATGGCAAAACATTTACGAGCGACAATTCGAAGATGTTTCTGGATTTGTCTACGGATCCAACCGCGCCGCGGGAATTAGTCGCAGCGCTGGCGAAGCCTCGCTGAAGCGGCGGTTCTGCTGTACTCCAAATCCATGCCGCAAACGATTACCGCTTCCAATGGGATTCGTGAGCCCACGCTCCTGAGTCCGGGTCTGGTCGATGACGGCGTTCAGGATCTTGGCGATTCCGAAATCCAGCATCTTGGGTTCGCCCTCGGCGTTGGCCAGGATGTTGGAAGGCTTGATTCGCGATGATTAATCGCGATGAATAACAAGGTTTCGATGGGCGTAGGAGACTGCGCCACAGACTTGCAAAAAGAGCGGCGCAGCTTGCCCACAGGTCGCGCATCTGGCAGGCCACCTCGATTGGGGCGCCATTGATGTACCTCCAACACAAGCGGTATGGCCCGCACCGCAGCCCTTGCGAAGGCCACGCGCGCGATTCTAGTACGGCTTCCCTTCCCCAGCAATCAGATCGGCGAGGGACGCATCCGGCGAATCGAAGCTGAGGAGCGACTCCACCTCCGCCCGCAACTCCGCCGGCACGCGATGGCGCTCGAAGTAATGCTGGCGCTCCGGCGGAGTGAGGTCGGCCACCTCACGGAACAATAAGGCGACCTCGTCTCGCATAATTCACCATATGATGCCACAGGGCGCCCGATACGGTCCGCCCCAGCTTCCTAACTCTCTTAGCGATTTATTTGGAGGAAATTGGCGAGTCGTATAATACTTTCCATCGACCCTCAACCCGATCCCGCGATCACCAAGTTGCTCCATCATCTCCGCTCTGGAGACGAAGCAGCCCGCAGCGAGCTGATGAACGTGGTGTACGCGACCCTGCACCGGATTGCCAAATCGCATCTCCGCAAAGAGCGCTCGGACCACACGCTGCAGCCCACGGCGTTGGTGAACGAAGCGTATCTGAAGCTATTCGGCCATTCCGAAATCCAGTTCGTCGATCGGGCTCACTTCTTTGCGGTGGTCTCCCAGGCGATGCGGCGGATCCTGGTCGACCATGCCCGCGCTCGGGCGACGGCGCGGCGGGGCGACGGGCGCGTCCAATCCGATCCGGCCATCGAAATGGAATCGGACTCAGGCCGCCAGCAGACCCGGCTTCTGGAACTCGACCTTGCGATGGATGCGTTGGCGCAGGAGAACAGTTCGCTTGCCGAACTTATCGAGATGCGCTATTTCGGCGGCATGACCGCGGAGGAGACGGCGGAAGTGGTGGGCCGGTCCGTGCACGTGGTGCGCCACGAACTGCGACTGGCACACGCCTGGCTCCGGCGGGAATTGGCAAGACAACGTTGAGGTCCAGAGCCAATCATCAACCCAAGCGCGACCCGCCCTGACCCGCCCAAAGCCTGCCTTCACCCGCAGTGTATGCAGATCGGGGCGGTTCCACTCCCGTTCCCAAATGTGAAGGACCTAATCTTGATCCACTTTTGCTCAGCTCGAATCACGTAAGCCGCCAGGCCCGCCAGGCCCGGCATGTATATCTCGCCGAATCGGATATAGTAAATTTGCCGTTCGCGTCTGGATTGAGTAGCTGCAGTTCCTGATACAGGAGAGTGTGGCGGCCGGTTAACCCATTCGGTTGATCGGCATGGGAGTAATCATCCAGGAGTCAAGGTTTTCGCGCGAATCGTTCTCAGCTAAGTCCCGGAAATTTCTTGCTAATTTTTTCCGGCTGCGCCGCTATATAAGGTAGAGGCCGGTTCGCCAGTCCACTCTGCGAATACGCGCCGCGTCGAACGGCCCCCGGGAGGGTTGAGCCAATCGAATTCTGGAGGAGGTTATCAAAATGGGCAACGATCTGGGAACTCGTGTTCAAGGCCTTGAAAACGCAGTCCGCAACCTCAATGATGCGCTGAATACCGAGAGAAAAGACCGCCAGGCCGCCGAGGCCCAAATCCAGCAGGAGCTTCAGGACCTCGGCGTCTTGCTTGACGATAACAACCGCGCTGCTGGACACGCTGTCGAATATCTAAGCCAAATCGATGCCTCGTTCTTTAAGAAGGCCCTAACGCTGCAGGGGGCAATTCGCGACTTTAACGACTTCCTTCGCTTGCCGGCGTCATCCAACAAGTGGCTGGCGATATGGGATACAGTCTGGGCGGGACTCTCGCTCGCGCTGCCGGCACTTAGGCTGACGAAAACATTCATTGAGATTGAGAAAGAAGCCCAAACCGCTTTGACTACAGCCACTGCGCTTTCGAAATCGCCGCGGCTGGTAGACAGAATGGTTGTCGCCGCGGGCAAAGGGCACAACATTGCCGATGTGATCAGAAAAGGGAACAGTTTGCGCGACAAAGTCGACCAGGCCATGAAAGGCCGGAGCGCTCCTGTATCGATGGATCGCGTCAAGCGGCTGATTAAGGACCTTATGAATGATTCCGATCGCGCGCACAAGGTCGTTAACGTCGCGATTGACGCGCTGGATGAAGAATTTAGCTTCAGACTCAGCAGCCTTCTTTATCAGATTCCATACAATCCCAAGGAATCCCTGGTGAACATGGCAAATCGCTTGATGCCGCCGTTCAAAGACTTGAGTCCCGATGAACTCGATCAGGTCGGAAGGTATTACCTCTGGACGATTCTCGGTCAATATGCCTCTGCCGGTAATGTGGTAATCCTCGAGACAAGATACAGAACCGGGACAAGCTATTCTATCGACGGGCTAAATGATACTCAACAAGACCAGATCATGGACTGGTTTGGCTTTCAGTCTAACTATGGCGGAGGTATGATTCCGCCACAGATCAATATCTGGTATGTTCTTGCCGCGTGGGGAGTGACGACGAAGAAAACCAGTTCTGGCGCCGCCGTTTTTGGATACGGTTAAAGGGCGGCCATCATCTGGGAGGTTTGTTCGCAGTCCACCGCCGGCAAACGTGTCCTGCGTTTCAAGCCCGCCATGCGTGCGGCGTTGATCTCGACAACGTCGCGTAAATGCGATCCCGCAATTCCTCCCAAGTCCAATTAGCCATGAGTTCCTCCCGCTAAAAACCGTCTCAAACCAAGTCTGCCTCCCGATCTGCTCGCGAGGCAAGCCGGGGCGCGGACTGGCCTAGCGCGCATCCGTTCGAGCAGTTGTCGCGCCCCAGGCGTCATGCCCACTCATGCCAACAACGGGACACCCTTCGATGGGCCCATTGTTCTATAATAATGGCCCGGTAAGGAACTGAGATGAATCAGGAAGTTTGCGCTCTATTCCAGGAGCTCGTCGAGCTCTCGCCGGGCGACCGTGAACGCGTCCTTGCAGATCGGCGCATCGGACCTGAAGTTCGCGAGGAACTAGAGTCCCTGCTGAGTTTCGATTCGACCAACATCCAGGGTCTTACCGACTGTGTGGCGGATGCCGCGCAACAGGTGCTGAATTCCGCCAACGGCCAGGAGCCGGATTCTTGCGGGCCCTATCGCCTGGTTCAAAGGCTCGGCTCAGGGGGCATGGGCGCCGTCTATCTGGGCGAACGCAGCGACGGCGAGATGCGGCAGAAGGTCGCGGTAAAGCTGCTCCGCGCCGATGCGCATCGCCCCGAATGGCGGAACCGTTTCCTCAGGGAACGTCAACTGCTGGCCTCACTCAATCATCCTTCCATCGTCCACGTGATCGATGCCGGTCATACGGCTGATGGCCGGCCCTTTCTGGTGATGGAGTACGTGGACGGGATTCCGATCGATGACTTCGCGGCCGGAATCGAGGTGCGGGAACGGTTGGCGCTCTTCCTCGGCGTCTGCGCCGGGGTCTCGCACGCTCATCGGCATCTGATTATTCACCGCGACCTGAAGCCTTCCAACATTCTTGTCGATGCGTCGGGGCAGCCGAAGGTGCTGGATTTCGGCATTGGAAAGCTGCTCGATGAAACGGCCGACGTCACCCAAACCGTTGAGCGGCTGCTGACGCCGAATTATGCCAGCCCCGAACAACTGAGTGGGACGATTCAAACCACTGCCACGGACGTTTACTCGCTCGGCGCGGTTCTATACAAGCTCCTGACCGGCCGGTCTCCTCACGAGCCGGAACCGGGGACCGCACGGGGCATGGTCACCAGCCGGGAAGTCACCCGCCCCAGCCGCTTGGCGCCCAAACTGAAGGGAGATCTCGAGTCCATCCTCCTGAAGGCCTTGCGCGAAGATCCGCAGCAGCGCTATGCCACCGTCGAGCAGTTTGCCGACGATCTCCGGGCCTTTCTCGAATCGCGGCCGGTGCGGGCCCGCTCCGCCAACTCGTGGTATCGCACCCGGAAGTTCGTGCGGCGTTATTGGATGCCGATGACCGCCGCCGCGGTCGTCATCGGCAGTCTCTCCACGGCGCTGTATTTTGTGAACCGCCAGCGAGCCGTCGCGGAAGCGCGGGTTGCGCAGTTGCACCGGGTTGCCCTGCAACTGCTCGAAATCGAAAAACAACTGGCTCTACCGAATGCCGCCAGCGACTTAAAGTTGCACCACGCCCTTGCCGCCACGTCCATCCAGTATCTGGAAAGCCTGGGCCGCGATGATCTTCGGAACAAACAACTGGCCCTGGAAATCGGCGCCGCGTACCTGCGCATCGCGCGCATCCAAGGGGTTCCCGAGTGGAATCAACAGGGCCAGTATTCGGATGCGGACCGAAGCTTGAGCAAGGTGGCGGAGCTCGCCAACTCGGTTCTGGCCACGGATCCCGCCAACCGGGAAGCATTGTGGCAGTCGGCCAATGTTGCGCACGATCGCGCCGTAATCGCCTATATCGAACGCCGCCCTGACCAGGTATTCGCCTACTCCCCAAAGGCGGTCGAGGGCTTTGACCGTTTAGCGCGCCTAAGCAATCTCACCCGCCGCGAAATCAACGGCGCCACCTACATCTACGGAGATTTGGCCGAAGTCCACATCGGTCTCCATCGATTTGAGGATGCCCTTCGTTATGCACGGCTCGCTATTGATTACTCCCGGAATACCAGCACCGTTCCCGGACCGCGCGCGCAGGCATTCAACATGTTGGCCGGCGCCCTCACGTACCTGGGCGACTTGCAGGGCGCGCGCAAAGCGGTGAGTGAGGCGCGCAACCTTTGGGACAAACTCCGCCATGACGAAGGCGATAACCGATATACACGCCTGATCCTCTACCAGACCCGCTGCCGCGAAGGTCTCCTTTTGGGAGAGGATGGCGGCGTCAATCTGAACCAGCCGAAGGAGGCCGCCCTACGCCTTGAGGAAGCGCTCGCCACTCTGGAAGACTATGCTCAGACGGACCCGTATGATTACGAGGCCCGCACCATGATCGCCA
>Ga0302324_100016855_pt1 | contig 14526 bp, 12 predicted proteins | sample Palsa_T0_1_FD_201949 | JGI IMG/M metagenome (GOLD analysis project Ga0302324, IMG submission 201949) | Peat permafrost microbial communities from Stordalen Mire near Abisko, Sweden - Palsa_T0_1 | ecosystem: Environmental > Terrestrial > Soil > Palsa > Peat permafrost | place: Sweden: Abisko...
GACAGGGCAGCCGTGTGCACGTATCTATCGATCCAATCGGTTCGTTCCATCGCCAGGAGCATCACTGCACTAGTATCGATAAGGCAGAATAAGAGCAGCAATGATTCCTTTTGTAAAAGCGCACGCCTGCGGCAACGACTTCCTCATCCTTGAGGAGCCACTGGCCCAGCGCCGTCATGGAGCACTCGCGCAGAAGCTCTGTGCTCGTAATACAAGCGTGGGGGCCGATGGCATAGAGTTCCTTGAGCGTAGAGCAAACGGCGAGTTCTTCCTGCGCCTCTTTAACGCTGACGGCAGCGAGGCTGAGCTCTCTGGCAACGGCACTCGTTGCGTCGCCGCGTGGCTCGCCCAAAGCGAAGGGTTACAGCGCGTGGCGCTTGGCACTCATGGCGGTTTGCGTACCTGCCATGTCGTCGAGGCCTCCGATCCCGTGTATCTCATCGAAAGTGAGATGGGCATCCCTCGTGTTTTGCAACGTACGATCGCGGTTCCGGGCGTTGGCAACGTCCCCGGAGCGATGGTCAACGTGGGCAACCCGCACTTTGTTCTCTTTGTCGATAGCGACGACTTTAGTGCTCACGGGCTCAGTTGGCAGCAACTGGGCGTGCAGATCAGCACCAGCCCAATCTTCTCCCACGGCACCAATGTTGAGTTTGTGCGTGTCATCTCTCCTTCCGAGATTGCCTTCCGTATCTTTGAGCGTGGCTGCGGCCCTACCACCTCCTCCGGTACCGGAACCTGCGCTTCTTCTGCTGCAGCGATGGTGCTGCGTGGTGTGGACCGTGAACTGACTGCGATCGCTGAAGGTGGTGCGCAGCGCACTGTCTGGCCAGCAAACGATGCAGTGATGCACCTTACCGGACCGGCGGAGATCATTTGCCATGGTGAGGTCTCCGCGCTATGACCGCCATCACGCCTACGTCTGCCGTGAAGCCTCGTGCTTTACGTTCTGGTGCAACGCTGGCTGTATTGTCTCCTGCGAGTAAGGCAAAGCCAGAGTTGGTGCAGCAAGGCATCGCTCAACTACACACTCTTGGTTACAAATCAGTTCTCAGCCCACACGCACTGGATAGCGGCCCACTCTACTATGCGGGTACGGTTGCGGATCGCCTTGCAGATTTGCACGCTGCTTTTGCTGATCCTGCAATTGACGGAATCGTCTGCACCCGTGGCGGTTGGGGTTCGGCAGAGTTGCTCCCACACCTCGATCGCACGTTGATTCGCGCAAATCCCAAAGTGTTCGTAGGTTACAGCGACCATACTTCGCTGCATTGCTGGTTGCGCAACGAGGCCAACCTTGTTACCTTCCACGGACCCATGGTGGCTGCTGATTTTTCGCGTAAGGACGGAGCGGACCTCACCTCCTGGCAGCATAGCCTCACCGCCGACAGCCCATGGTCTCTCGGTGTTGCCGATGGCCTTCGCCTTCTTCGCCCGGGCGTGGCACAAGGGCGTCTTATCGGCGGCTGCTTGTCCATCTTCGCTGAGGCGCTCGGCACACCCTATGCGCCGCGCATCGATACCGACAGCATCCTTTTTCTTGAGGACATCGGGACTAAGCCTTATCAGTGGGACCGCATGCTGCTTCACTTGCGCTACTCCGGTCTGCTTGAGAATGTGACCGGTATCGTCTTCGGCGACATGCGCCAATGTATCTCTGGTGACGAGAGCGACTATCTCGACCGCGCCCTGCTCCACGCTCTACGCGACTTCGGTGGTCCCATCGCTATGGGGCTTCGCTGCGGTCATGTCGCTGCGTCTAATATCACTCTCCCGCTTGGCATCGCAGCCAAGCTCGATCTTACGGAGGCAGGGAACCCACAGATGCACCTTCTCGAATCTGCCGTCACGGTTTAGCCTTGAATTCTTCGACTATGCAAAACTCGAAACACATTCATCTCATCGGCATCTGCGGTACGGCGATGGCGTCGCTCGCAGGCATGCTACAGCTTCAGGGACACCGTGTTACCGGTTCCGATACCGCGGCCTACCCGCCGATGAGCGAGCAGCTCGCTCTGTTGAATATTCGGATTTATGAGCCATACGCCGAAGGGAATCTCGACCCACGGCCCGATCTTGTCGTCGTTGGCAATGCTATCTCGCGCGGCAACGTCGAGCTCGAGCACGTCCTCGATACTCGCATTCCATTCTGCTCCATGGCTGCGATCCTGCATGACGAGTTCCTGCCTGGCCGCGAGTCACTGGTGGTCGCGGGCACCCATGGTAAGACGACGACCACCAGCATGCTTGCCTGGATCTACGAGGTTGCTTCGCGACAAGACCCAGCTCTTGCGCCCTCGTTTCTGATTGGCGGCGTTGCAGAGAACTTCGGCACCAGTTTCAAGGTGAGGCCTACGCGGCCCTTCATTCTGGAGGGCGATGAGTACGATACCGCTTTCTTCGACAAGGGCCCTAAGTTTCTTCACTACTTTCCGGATGCTGCGATTTTGACGCACGTTGAATTTGATCATGCTGACATCTACGTTGATCTTGACGCCGTCAAGACTGCTTTTAAACGCTTCGTCAATCTCATTCCACGACGTGGCCGTATCGTCGCCTTTGACGGCAGCGCGAGCGTGAGCGAATGTGTTGCAAAGGCGTTTTGCGCGGTGGAGCGCTACGGCTTTGCACAGGACTCTCAGTGGCGCGTCTCCGGCATCCGCCACAATGGCCCACTGAGCCGGTGGACACTGATGCGTGGCGGCGAACTCTTCGCCGAGCTTTGCCTGCCGATGGCTGGCGAGCACAATGCACTGAACGCCACGGCTGCCGCTGCAATTGCTGCCGGTCAAGGGGTGCCTACTGACGCAATCGTCGAGGCACTGGCGACCTTCAAGAGCGTGAAGCGCAGACTCGAAGTGCGCGCGGTCGTTTCTGGAGTTACCATCATCGACGACTTCGCTCATCATCCGACTGCCATACGCGAAACCCTGCGGGCTCTGCGTGAATGCTATCCCGGTCGGCGACTTTGGGCGGTTCTCGAGCCACGTTCCAATACGCTTCGCCGCAATGTTTTTGAGGCGGACCTTGTCGAGAGCCTCGCCTTGGCTGATCATGTTGTGCTCGCTGCGGTCTTCCAGTCAGAGAGCATTCCAGCGCCGGAGAGGTTGCATCCAGAGAAGGTTGTCGCCGCACTCAACGGTCGTGGCATCCCGTCGCAGCTCCTTGCCGAAGCGGACTCGATCGTAGCGGCGCTGTCGCCGCAACTTGAGAGCGGAGATATCGTGGCTATTCTGTCGAACGGCGGATTTGGCGGTATCTATCTGAAGCTTCCGGCTGCAATTGCAGCTCAAGCGTCTCTCCCCGGACGGGGTTGAACTTCGTTATTTCCAGGACGCATGGCGTAGTCCTTTCGAGCAATAGAGCGTCCGCGATAAGCGGCACTTACGCGTGTGCGGTATGCTGCAAAGTGGTATGTTCGCAACCTTTAAGCTCCTCTTCGTCTATTTCGCGCTGGGTTTACCAGCAGGCATCCTTGGTATCCCGTACTCGTTTTTGATCGGGGATATTGGTCTGCTTTATCGCGTCGCGATGTGGATCACCAACGCCGGTGTCCGCGCCGCGGGCATCAAGATTGAGATTACCGGTCTCGAACAGGTGCCCTCCGGTCGCAGCTGCATCTTCATGTGCAATCACGTCTCGAACCTCGATCCCCCGGTCGTACTTCCGCTTCTGCCCGGCCGGAGTTCAGTGCTTTTGAAGAAAGAGCTGATGAACATCCCGATCCTCGGCCTGGCCATGCGGATGGCGAAGTTTGTGCCTGTGGCGCGGGGCAGCCGGCGCGATGCCGCAGAGGCTAGTGTCGCGGCGGCTGGCGATGCGCTTCGTTCCGGATTGCACATCATGGTGTTTCCCGAGGGCACACGCTCTCTGGATGGGAGGCTTTCAACCTTCAAGAAGGGGCCGTTCTTTCTCGCTCAGCAGACGCAGGCGCCGATCATCCCCATTGCTGTCTCCGGCACGCAGGACTTGATGCGGAAGGGAAGCAGTGCGATTATGCCTGGGCTAGCCCGCATCCAGGTGTTGCCGCCGATTGATCCTGGGAGTTACGAAACACGTGAGGAGCTGCTGCGGGCAGTAAGGAAGGCCATCGCAGACGCGTTGCCGCCCACGATGCGGCCGGAAGATTACTTGACTATGGCGTTGTAGCCGTCCGCCAGGAGGCGCTGCCGCATGGCTTCGGCGTCCTTTTTATTGGTGAAGGGGCCAACCTGAACGTGCAGCAGCTTGTCTTGTGGCTCCTGCCGAACGGCCACGTTATAGCCATGCTTCTTCAGAGCGCTCATAAGTACATTGGCATCTTCCTGATGCGAGACTGCCGCGACCTGAACGACTGCCAAACCCAAGCTGGGTATCGCAACCGGGCCAGATGGGCTTGTTATTGCGGTGGCTGGCCGAGGCATGGAGACCGGCTTTATTGCGGAGTTTGCGGTTGGCTGTGTCGATGAGTCGACCCGCGTGGGCTGAGATCTGGCAGCTATTGTAGCGGGCGAGAGTTTGCCTGGTGCCGGGCTGGAGGGTGTAGTTGAATCGACGCTCGTGGTCGATGCACCCTCTCCGTCGACGGCTTCGTTGCCACCGTGCGATGCTGCCGAGGCACGCCCGCCAGTGCTGCTGGGTGAGGGCTTGGCGTTGGTCGAATCGGATGCTGCAGCCGTGTCAGATGTGCCAGCTAACGGTTGTGCCGATCGTCTCCCCATGCTGTAGCCGAAGCCAAAGAAGACGGCACAGAGCAGCGCCAGTACGAAAAAAATCCCGAGAATCGTCGTTGTCCCGAGAGAGATTTCGCGCTCCCGGCTGCCGGTGTCATGAAGATCCTGCAGGTCATCGTCTCTGTCGTAAGAGCGGTTCACGTTTAGTCCTTCTTCTCCCCCGCTGGGGTTGGCGTGAGCGTCCTGTTGAGCAGGTTCATCAGCTCCATGGGCAGCGGGAAGACGATGGTGGTATTTTTTTCAACGCCGATTTCGGTCAGGGTTTGGAGGTAGCGCAGCTGCAAGGTCATGGGTTGAGTGGCCATCAGGGCGGCGGCGTCGACGAGCTTTGCCGCTGCGTTGAACTCGCCTTCGGCGTGGATGATCTTGGCCCTGCGTTCGCGCTCGGCCTCGGCCTGCTTGGCCATCGCGCGCAGCATGGTCTCGGGCATATCCACCTGCTTCACCTCGACCGAGACGACCTTCACGCCGAACGGTGCGGTATGCCCGTCGATCAGAGTCTGAATGCGCAGATTCAAGGCTTCGCGGTGGGCCAGCAGACCGTCCAAGTCGACCTCTCCCAGCACAGAGCGCAGGGTGGTCTGCGCAAACTGGGAGGTCTGGTAGATGTAGTTCGCAACTTCGATGACAGCCTTTGTGGGGTCGACGACACGCAGGGTAATAACGGCGTTCACCTTCAAGGTGACGTTATCCCGGGTGATGACGTCCTGCGGGGGTACCTCCATCGCCTCCTGACGCAGGCTCACGCGCACGATCTGGGCGATGGGGCGAAAGACCCAGACGACGCCGGGCCCCTTGGCCGCTTCCTTGCCAACTCTGCCAAGGGTAAAGATCACGCCCCGCTCATACTCCTTCAAGATCTTGATGGAATTGAGCAGGTAGAGAATGACAATGGCAATGGCGAAGAGGACGGGAATCGGCATAATGGATCGAAAACCTCTGGGACCCGACTTCGGCCACCGCTGCGATTGTAAAGCAGGCGTCAGCGGTGCGGCTGTCCTGCGCTAAAAGCGCAGGAAAAAGCCTACGCCCGGCTCGAAGGTCGAGGTGTGCTGCTGGATGGTCAGGTAGTTCGTTTCGAAGTCAGGGGCTTTGAAGAATACCTGCCGTATCTGGACGCGAATGCCAAAGTGGGGAGAAAACACCGTCTGCTCTGCGCCAATCGCGTAGTAGTAGCCAGCGCGTGCCTGTTTGATCAGGCCTTCACCGCCGCCTGGGGTTGGCCGAAAGGCGAGGGTGCCTAGTCCTGCCGCGGCGAACGGTTTGACACCGAACAGAGGATGTAAATGGGCGACGTAACCTACGGTGTACTCCGCTGTATTCTGCTGGACACCGGCTCCAACGGGTGGCTGACCTGGAGGGGGGAGAATGCCGAATGGGGTGAAGGTGTCCGTGTATCGGGCCTGACCGTAGTTGAGTTCGAAGCCCAGCAGGGGAGATTTGATATAACGCAAGGTGACGAGAACGCCCACCGTGTTGCCAGGATGCAGGTCTACGGTTGTTGGTTCGCCATCCACGACAGCGGTTCCGCTGGAGTTGCGGTTCAACGAGCCGACGCCAGAGACAGCAAGATCGACGCGATCTAATTGCTTGTCGAGTGCCGGGTGCTGAGACTCTTGAGCCTTGGCGGTTGGTGCGGCCAGTGTTGCGAGCAAGCACAGCAGAAGGGTCCATACACACGACGAACGACGCACATTCAACATCAAGACGAAACTCCCTTTTACGAGAACTGTTGCTCTACCAGTCTACTCTGGCGAGGACTTGAGCGGCGCTGGAAAGGGCGGCTAGATTGAATCTGGTGCTGATTCGACGATCAGCACCAGGCCTTCTACTTCGCGAACGAGGGCCGAAGCTCCTATGGGAAGAGTGGATTGGCCGCGTAGGGATGCCTGCCAAAGTTCGCCGCGAATCTCGACCTGGCCATCGGGGCAGAGCGGGGTCCGTACGATGGCGGTGCCCCCAACCATCGCCTGAGGGCCAAGAAGTACCTTGTTGCGGTGGGCACGCAGGGCGATGAAGGCCAGGCCGAAAGAGATGATGCCGAAGCCTATGCCGGCGCCTATGGCGACGCTGTTGTGAACTTGTAGCTCAGGGATAGGGCCGTCGACAAGGGTGGCCAGACCGAAGACAAGCGAGACGGTGCCGGCTAAGGCAAGGATGCCGTGGCTGGCGAACTTGGTCTCCAGCAGGATCATGACGAGAGCCGCAAGGAGAAGAACGACCGCCGTGTGCCGCACCGGCAGGAGGTTCAGGCCAAAGAGGCCGAGCAGGACGAACAGCGTTCCGATGGCGCCGGGAACGACGGTTCCGGGGACGTTGAACTCAAGATAGATGAGCAGGCAGCCAAGGACGAATAGACACACTGCGAAGTCGGGATTGGTCAGTTTGCTGAGGAGTCGTTCGCGTACCGAGGGCGGCGTCATGACGATCTCCGCTCCCTGTAGGTGAAGCGTGGCGGCACTGCCGTCGAAGCGGTGGATCTCGCGGCCGTCGAGCGCCGTTAGCAGAGAGTGGTCATCCTGCGTGACCAGATCGATCAGTTTGAGGTTGAGTGCCTCCTGGTCGCTGTAGGACTTTGAGTTGCGGACAGCATCCTCGGCGGCTTGGACGTTGCGACCGCGGCGGTCAGCGTAGGAGCGCAGAAACGCCGCTGCATCGTTCTCGATCTTCTCTTTGAGCACGGGGTCCATCTGGCGCCCCTCGACGATGGGATGAGCTGCACCGGCGTTGGTTCCGGGCGCCATTGCCGCTATGTCGGCTGCTTCGAGCAGGAAGAAGCCAGCTGAGCCAGCTCTGCTGCCGGAGGGCGAGATGAAGATGATCACGGGCACAGGCGAACTTTCAATGGCCTGAACCATGACTCGAGTGGACTCCAGGAGGCCGCCCGGTGTTCCCATGGAGACGATGACAGCCTGGGCGTGGAGGCGCGCTGCAATATCGAGACCGCGCCGCAGATAGTCGGCTGTGATCGGCTGGATGGTGTCGTGAATCGTCAGCTTGACGACCAACGGGGGATCGGGCGCCTTCCCCGTAGAAGGGGTGGCAGAGAGCCTGGGCATGAAGCAGAAGAACAGGAGCAGCAACGTCAGACCTAGTTTTACGGGGGGCCTCATGGGAGGCTCTGTCCGCGTGCCTGTAGCGCTTGACGCATACCCTGCGCGGCTGTGTTCCCCGGCTCCAACTGAAGGGCCTTGCTGACTTCAGTTGCGGACTCTGGCATGTGGTTCGCTTGTAACTCAATTCGCGCGAGGACCAGGTAGGCGACTACGTTGGGATGCAGACCGAGCGAGGTTGTTGCCTCCCTGCGGGCATCTTCGGTGTTTCCGCTGCGCTCCCGCACCTGGGCAAGTCCGGCGTGGGCTGCGGCGCTGCTGGAGTCGGCGGCGATTGCAGCCTGAAACTCCTGCTCCGCCTCTGGAATCAGGCCCTGGGCGAGGTAGTCCTGCCCCAGTTGCGTGTACTGCGCGGCTTGTTCGGCGGGGGGAAGCGTGGCCATCCGCATGGCGCGCATCTGGTCAAGCTGGAAGGCTGCTTGCCGAAATGACGCCTCGGAGTAGGTCCTGCGAATTCGTTCCAGGGGATCGAAGTCTTTGGTCCCGGTTTGATCATTGGTAGAGACGGTAGCTGGTGTACCGAGCTTCACGGAGGGGGTGATGTTTCGGCCGGCGCTAATGCTGGTCTTGAGAGACGCTGCTTCGGTGTCTGCTGGGCGCAGCTTCAGCGTGAGATCAACTTCGCGTTTCGCTCCTGTGAAGTCGCCACGGCGCAGCAACGCGACGGCAACGTTGTAGTGATAGTCGGGATCGTTTGGATCGGCGGCTGAGGCGCGCTGGAACAAAGGTGTGGCGTCGTGACCCTGTCGGCTGGAGGCGACACCTTGATTGTTCACTACCTCAGGCAGAGGCAGTCTGCTAGCGACGAAGGCAAATGCTGACTCCGCTTCAGCATATTTTGCCGTGTTGAAGCGGGCCAGACCGAGATAGAAGCCAGCCTCCAGCGAACGCCGGTCGGTGGGAGGGATCTTTGCGAGGGTGGTTGCCGCCTGGTCGTACTCCCGTTCCGCATACTGCGCCTTGCCGAGGGCAAGAAGTGCGGCAGTGTAGTTTGGCGTGCTCTGCACCGCCATCTGCAGCCGCTTGATCCGCTCCGGGGAGGTGATGGCGTCTGTGCCTCGGATGTAGTTCTCGAACGCGCTGAGCTGGATGTTTCCAGAGGAGGCGATAAAGGTTTGTTCGGCTACATTGAAGTGAGGATCAACCTGCCGGGCAACCTTCCACGCAATCGCGTTCTCGACATCAAACAGTCGAGTCAGCTCGCTGGAGTCGGTAAGTGGCGCGGATAACCGTAGCTTGTCTACCTCAAGCACCTGCGCCTGAACCGAGATGCGTCCGTTGGCTACCGTATAGCTGCCAACAATAACAAAGTCTGCATCGAGTGTCTGGGCGATGCGAATGGTGGTTGCTCGTGAGGGTCTAAAGTCGACGGGGAGGCCGAGATGATCGAGTGCGTACTGCCGGTCGTCCCGGCTGATGGTCAGAAAGCCTGCGGAGGTGAGACGCTGATCCAGCGTATCCGGGAAGGAGTCGCCGATCCAAGCGAGGTTGTTCTGTCCGGAGCGATTGTCGAAGGGGAGTACGAGGACAACGCGACCGCCAGTCTCGGGTGTGGCAGTAGCGGGCGCAGGCTCTGCATAGTTCGTTTTACTGAACAACACCAGGAGCAGTAGCACACAGAGTCTTTGAAGCGTCCATCGCATTGGAACAGGGCTTCGCACAGATATGAGTATAAAGCGTCAACGTCTGTATGGGATGTAGGTGTGTTTGTCGGGCTGCATCAGCGTGGCCTCAACGATGCGGGGGAAGTGGAGAACCGCGGCCCACTCTCCTTTGCTCCGTGCCTGCCAGACGATTTCACCGTGAAGAAGAGTCGCTACCTCAGCCGGGGAGAGATCGCGATGGAAGTCAAAGTACTTCATGTCGCTGGACTCATTTCGGCGCCCTAGATCCAGGTGGTTGGCTGGGGGCTCCCACTTGGTGGAGAAGATGAGAGCAGTGTCGTAGTCTCCGGGACTGGCTGCTGCTTTTTGGATCTCTTCCATGGAGAAGTTCTGCAGGGCCGTCGTCTTGACGGGATGGTTGGTGTAGCCGAGTTCGGGCCGGGAGAGCTCCGCGGTTGCCGGCCATGCTGTCAGGACAGTTGCTCCAGGGTACTTCAGATCGATGAAGCGCACGGCTTGCTGGTGGAGGACGATCATGTCGCGGTAGGTGAGGTTGTCTTCGGGAGCGAAGGCGTAGGGAGGGTTGATCCAGAGGGCGCAGAGGAAGGCAGCGGTACTGAGGGCGGCGATGAGAGGCCAACGTTCAGGGATGCGTCTTCGCCATGTGTTTGCACAGACGACCAGGATCAGCGGATACATGGGGAGGAGGTAGCGGGTGAGCAGAGCGCCGCCAAGGACGGAGAAGGCTATCCAGTTGGCCAGCAGGATGACGCCGATGGCCTTTAGTGCGGGGCGGGCGATGGGTTTGCGATCGTTGGTTGAGGCAACGGGAATCAGTAGTGCGGCGATGGTGCAGACGACGGGAACGAACATGTTCATGTGTGTCGTCAGGTGCAGCAGGCGATGCCAGAGACACAGTGCGATGCGGTAGGGATCGAGGTTGGCGGTGGCGTTATAGCGGAGGAACTCCGGGTTGCCGAAGATGAATCCGGTGCGGTGCTTGTGATAGGCATACCACGCTGCCAGTGGCGCTACGGGCGCGATCAATGCTGCTAACCAGCCTTGATGCGTGCAGCGTAAGAGAGCCTGGCGTCGATGCTGGAAGAATAAAATTGCCTCCCAGAGCGCAAGAGCGAATGGCGTTACGATCGCGGTCTCTTTGGAGAGAACCGAGAGACAGAACATTGCAGCGGCCCACAACTTTGGCCTGACCGCTCCCGTCTTGGAGGTCTCGGTATCGATTGACTCGCTGCGTTCGAAGTAGAAGGAGAGTCCCCAGAGGGTGAAGGCTGCGGCGAAGATGTCGGCGTGTGCGAGTGTGCTTTGCGCGAACCAGATGGGATAAGTCGCGGTCAGCAAAACGGTTACTGCTGCAACTGAGGGAGTAACGAGATTTTTTGCGAGCCGGTAGATGCCGAGGAGCGCGGCGGCCGAGACCATGCAGATGAGGGTGCGAGTGCCACTGACGACGTATCCGGAGAGATGCCACCAGCCGGCCAAAAGGATGGAGGGCAGTGGGGGATGGGCGTTGGTGATGGTGGTTTGGGGAATCAGAGTGCCAGTGCGGAAGAAGTCCCACGCGGCGGGGATGTAGTAGCCGGCTTCATCCCAGAAGTACGGAAGGCGCAGAAGGGTATAGTGCGAGAGATAGACGGCCACGAAGAAGAGCGGATAGAGCATCCACAGAGGGATGTCTCGGCTTGCCAGATCGTCGCGGCCTGTCGTTCGTCTGGGCGATGGCGGCACGGATTAGTGGACGGGGCCTTCGGTTTGGGGTAGTTGCTGCTCGAGAGTGATGTGCCCAAAGGTCTGTTCGTACTGGGCAAGGTTGTGGCCGATCACATTCCAGAGGGCCTTGGCCTGCTGGGGGCTGAGGTAGATGCCCTGGAAGTTTTTAATGGTGACTTCATCGGGGGTCTCCTGAGCCATGGTGCCGAAGACGAGGAAGAAGTCCCAGACGCTCATACGGACTTGAACGCTGTTGGCGTAGCCGTCGCGGTAGTTCTCGGATTGGGTGAGCTTTAGCTTGGGCTGCTCAACAGGAGGGTTTTGCTGGCTCATTAGGTCACTTTCTGATGCTGTTTCGTAAGAATTGGTGCGAAAGGGGGGACTTGAACCCCCACGGATTGCTCCGCCAGATCCTAAGTCTGGTGCGTCTGCCAATTTCGCCACTTTCGCACGGGTTACAGATGATGTTTACTTCTTGTCGTTGTCTGCTTTGGCTTCCCTTTGAGCGCTCATTCTTTCCGCCGATCAACTGCGGGCGGATTATGAGCCAGACTCAAGTGGCTATACCTCGGAGACATCTGAATTGTATCGTGTTCCGTGAGTTCGAGAGTGGTGCTTCGCTAGTTTCGAAGGGCAGATGAGCGTCATACACTTGCAGCAAGTGGTCATCTAACTATGAAAAACAGAGATGTATTGGCGACGGTATTGATTGCAGTCTTCTTAGGGGCGCCAATGGTAGCCGGACAGCAGTCTTTTCAAGTTATTTCCACGGTGAACGAGTCATCCATCGCGGGGCGTCCCGTTGCATTGGACAATGAAGGAAAACTGCTGCCATGGCCGATGCCGGACAATATTGGGTACTCCTACTCTGGATACTTTCTTTCGCAATGGACGATTTTGTGGGACCAATACAATCGCCAGAGGCTTCCATATTATTTCTGCTGCTTTGACTTTGACCGCACGACGTTTGAACTGATACCCGACCGGCACTGGGCGAACTCGACGGGCTATCTGCGTGCGATGATGCAGGGTTTTGTCGAACGCCTCTATCCGTATACGGGCGATCCGCACTCGCTGGAGTTCCTTGAGAACTTCGTCGACTACGAGCTGGAAAATGGCACGACTCCAGAGGGCTACGTATGGTCTCAGGTTCCTTATCCATCTGCTAATCCGGGCAGCGTACGTTACACAGGCTGGAGTCAGCATGGAGAGGATTTCGTAGAGCCTCATGTTGTTGGGGAAGATGGCTATGCGTATCTCCGGCTCTACGAGATGACAGGAAACACGAAGTATCTGATCGCGGCTATTCGCTGCGCCAATGCGCTTGTCAAGAACTTCAAAGCTGGCGATGAGAAGAGTTCGCCATGGCCTTATCGGTGTCACGCGCGTGATGGCAGCCTCGAGAACGGGAAGGGAATGTTTCCTTACTCTGCGAATGTTGTTGAGCCGATCATGCTGCTGGACGAACTGATCCGCCTGGGTCAGGGAGATGCTGCTTCTTACAAGAGAATTCGTGAGGGAGCGTGGGCTTGGTTGATGAAATATCCCATGAACAATAACGTTTGGGTTGGATACTTCGAGGACGTTCAGGGCAGCATGGACAATATGAACCAGGTTATTCCGCTGGAGTTTGCGCGTTATGTTCTTCTGCATCCGGAGAAGGATCCTGAGTGGCGTGGGCATGCGCGACAGTTGATTGACTGGGTGAAGACCACGCCAAAGTGGCCGAAATATATAGTGCACGGCGCGATGATCACAACAGAACAGGGGAACGGAAAAGAGTTCTGTTGCAATGTGCCGAACCAGTGTTGTGACAGTCATAGCGCGAGGCTCGGCGCTGTCGAGGCTCTGTATTTTGCGAAGACGGGAGACGTCGCTTACAAGGAGGCAGCGTATCGAACCTATAACTGGGTCACCTATTTTCAGGGACTCTCTGGGGCTGCTCACGCTCCCTTCAGCGATCAATGGTGGTTTACCGATGAGTTTGCGGATGGACCGCGCAGGATGATGGATGCTTTCTGGGCTGTGCCTGAATGGGCTCCTGCGGAGGAATCGCATCTGCTGGGTTCCATGTCCGTCGTTACGAAGATTGCATACGGCGCAGGCAGCGTTACTTATTCGACCTTCGATGAGGCTTCCACCGATGTGTTGCGATTGAACTTTGTTCCCGACTCGATACGAGTTGGAGGGAGAACAATTACTCGTCGCAAAGACTTGGAGCAGGAGGGATATACCTTCGACGAAAAGACTCACGCGCTGTCCATTTTGCATACAAGTTCGAGAGACGTAGATATCCAGGGAGAGAGCGATCAAGTACCGCCTTCACTCATCACTTTTGATGATCCGGATCTTCCTGCGGGGACATCCTTGCGCGGCCAATATCCTAGCGGTGTGGTTGATTGGGGTCGTGGAGAGTGGGAGATCGGTAAGCCGTTGGGAAAGTTCGGGACGTTTACGCTTACCCGATCGAATTCAGAGGCTAAGAGTGAAGAGTTCAGTTTTTATGCGCCGCGTATCTTTGCGGGCATCGATGTTTACAACGATGGCGGCAGCGATGCGACAGTGACGATACGTTCACCGGAGATCCGTGAGGTCGTTTACACGATCAAGCCCAAAGAGCTTCGCCGGCTAAGAACTGGCTGGCGGGATACAAGTTCCAAAGTGATCTTTGACTTTACCAACGGGCAGACACTGCGCTTCGACAACCTGGCCTATATTCACCCATGATTTTCTGAAGTGCCGACGCGGTTGGTTCTAGTTGGATTGGTCGGATTTTGCGTCGAGCAGGGATTGCCTGGAGAGCTCTTTGAGGGTTTCTTTGCTCAGAGGCTTTTCGTGCAGGAGGAGTTCGGCGGCGCGGACGCGGGGGGCACCGTGGAACCACCGCTGAATGATGTTGTCCTTGGTCAGGTTGGCCAGTGCGAGCAGGCACATGCCCTGGTGATGAGCCATCCAGGAACGGACCAGTTGCGGTTCGGCGCCTTCGGTGTAGTCGGCGGCCTCGTAGAAGCCGTAGGCACCCATCCAGTTCATCGCGGCCATGCGGCGAAGGTTTGCGATGGCGGCCTCGCGGAGAATGGGCAGAGCGAGAAAGCTGGAGTAGGGCGAGATGACCGGACCATCTTCCGCGCCGTATTTGAGAGCGAGCTTGGGGATGCCCCAGGCCTGATAGCTGTATCGGCCGATGGGGTCGGTCTTTGCGAATCCTGACTCGGAGATGCCCCATGGAATATCGCGGACGTGGTCGCGCTGGATGTGAACGGCGGACTCCAGCGATCGCGAGATGAGGGTGTTGGGGAAGTTGCGCATCCAGAGGGCGGGCATCATGTACTCGAACATGGTTCCGGTCCAGGAGAGCAGCGCGGGGCG
>Ga0302324_100016856_pt1 | contig 14525 bp, 14 predicted proteins | sample Palsa_T0_1_FD_201949 | JGI IMG/M metagenome (GOLD analysis project Ga0302324, IMG submission 201949) | Peat permafrost microbial communities from Stordalen Mire near Abisko, Sweden - Palsa_T0_1 | ecosystem: Environmental > Terrestrial > Soil > Palsa > Peat permafrost | place: Sweden: Abisko...
CATTCGACATTTCACTCGCGCCCATGGACCATCTCAGCGCCGACCTGATGATCGAGCGCAAACCCACACTCACCGATCTTCCGATGAACGGGGCCCATGCCGAGCAACAAATCGTCAGCGGCGTCTATCAGCTCGAAAGCGGCCAATGGCGCTGGATGAGCCAGACCGCGACCATCCTTCTGAAGCCGCCGGCCCAACCCGCACCCGTCACCGTCCATTTCTTCATCCCCGACTCTTCGCCCGCGCGCCAAGTGACCCTCTCGCTCAATGACCACCCCATCGCTTCCCAAACCTATTCCGCTCCTGGCACGTACTCACTCTCCAGCCCGCCGATGATGCCCGAAGGCGACAGCGCCAAGCTCACCATCACGGTCGACAAGAGCTTTTCCGCCCCTGGCGATAGCCGCGAGCTCGGAATCATTTTGAGCGAAATTGGATTCAAGTAGCGTCTAGAAAGTGGGAGACTGAAGTCATGAAGCCAATCGACAAGAAAATCGACGAAGACATCGAACATGGAAACATTCCCGAGCCGATCGAAGACCTTCCGTCCGACTGGGCGAAGGAGGATCGCGACATCGAGGGCCGCAAGCCCGACCTCGGGGAAACTGAAGAAGATCCCTCCGAACTCTGACCAGCCGCTCGGCCCCTAACCCAGTCCACTAGATTGTCTTCTGGTACACTGGGAACATGTCCCGAAGCAAAGCGCAAGACGACCGTGGCGACATGCTGCAAGGCACCCTCGCCATGCTGATTTTGCGCACCCTCCTGCTGGCCCCGGCCCATGGCCATACCATTGCCCACGCCATTGAACGCACTTCAGAAGACATCCTTCAGGTAGAGCACGGCTCGCTCTACCCGGCCCTGCACCGCCTGGAGGAACGCGGCCTCATCGCATCTTTCTGGGGAACGTCCGAGAACAACCGCAAGGCCAAGTACTACCGCATTACACCGGCCGGACGAAAACATCTGGCCAACGAGCGCAGCCGCTGGAACCAGATCGTGAACGCCATCGCGCGCGTGCTCGGCCCCGCAACGGAGTGAGGTATGGGATGGCTTAAATATCTTCGGCGCCATCAGCGCGATCAGGACTTCGCCCTGGAGCTCGAAGCTCATCTCCAGCACGAAATCGACGACAACATGGCCCGCGGCATGAATCCGCGAGAAGCCGCCTTCGCCGCCCATCGCAAATTTGGCAACGTCACCCTCGCCAAGGAGAATACCCGCCGCATGAACACCATCGAGTATCTCGAAACGCTCGGCCAGGATCTTCGCTACGCCGCCCGCCTGCTTCGTCTCGAACCGGGCTTCTTCTCCGTCGCGATTCTATGCCTCGCGCTCGGCATCGGCGCCAACACCGCCATCTTCCACCTGCTCGACGCGGTGCGCTTGCGGACATTGCCGGTGTCAAACCCGCGGGAGCTGGTCGAAGTCGAAATAGGGCCTGATCAGCGGTGCTGCACCGGAAATTTCAGCAGCCGCCGCTCCAACTTCACCTATGCTCTTTGGGACCAGCTCCGAACCCACCAGCAGGCGTTCTCCGGCATATTCGCTTGGGCCCCGTACCGCTTCAACACTACAACCGGCGGCGAAGTACGCTATATCGAAGGGCTCTACGCCACCGGCGATTTCTTCAGGACTCTCGGCGTGGTCCCCGCTCTCGGCCGCCTTTTCTCCACCGAGGACGACCGCCCCGGCTGCGGCTCGCCCGGCGCCGTGCTCGGCTATTCGTACTGGCAGCGCGAATACGGCGGTCAGGCTTCCGCGATCGGCCGAAAAATCCTGCTGGAAGGCAAGCCTTTCGAGATCATCGGCGTTGCGCAAGCCGGCTTCTTCGGCGTCGAAGTCGGCCGCTCCTTCGATGTCGCGATTCCGGTATGCGCCGAGCCCCTCGTCAACGGTGAAAATGCGCATACGCCCAAGCGTCATCATTGGTGGCTCGCGGTGATCGGACGGCTAAAGCCCGGCTGGAGCGTCACCCAGGCGCGTGCGCACGTCCAAGCCATCTCCCCAGGCCTCTTCGAAGCAACCCTTCCGCCGAACTTCACTCCGGAGACCGCGAAAGAATATCTCGCATATAAACTGACCGCCAACCCCGCCGGATCGGGCGTGTCGGACTTGCGGGAGGACTACCAGGATCCCTTGTTGATCCTGCTGGCCATCGCCGCCCTCGTGCTGGTGATTGCCTGCGCCAACCTCGCCAACCTCATGCTCGCCCGCGCCACCGCCCGCGAGCGCGAACTCGCCGTGCGCCTCGCCATAGGCGCATCTCGCCCCCGCCTCATCCGCCAGATGCTCGCCGAGAGCCTGCTCCTCGCCGCCATCGGAGCCGCTTGCGGAGCTTTGCTTGCGCAGTTCCTCAGCAGCTACCTGGTGCGCTTTCTTACCACCAACGACAGTCCGCTGTATGTCGACCTCGGTACGGATTGGCGCATCTTCGGCTTCACCGCCGCTCTCGCTGTCATCACCTGCCTGCTCTTTGGATTGATGCCCGCCATCCGCGCCACACGCGCGAATCCAGGCACGCTGATGAAAGCCTCCGGCCGCGGGCTCACCGACGCTCGCGAGCGCTTCGGCGTGCGCCGCGTTCTGGTGGTCGCGCAAGTCGCCCTCTCTTTGGCGCTTCTGGTCGGCGCGCTGCTGTTCGTTCGCAGTCTGCACAAGCTGCTGACGCTGGACGCCGGATTTCAAGAGAGCGGCGTGTTGGTAACTGAGATCGATTTCTCAACTCTCAAGTACCCGCCGCAGCGCCGGCATGAAATACAGCGCGAAATCCTCCGCCGCATCCGCCTCCTGCCGGGCGTAGAACAAGCTGCCGGCACTTCGATCGTACCCATCAGCGGCAATCGCTGGAACGACCGCTTCGAGTTTATCGGCGCCAAACCGGCCGTCAAGCTCTTGTCCGATTTCAGCGGCGTTACCCCGGGCTACTTTCGGACGCTCCACACTCCGCTGCTCTCGGGCCGCGACTTCGATGAGCGTGACACCGCGTTGAAATTTCCCAAAGTCGCAATCGTCAATCAGTCCTTCATCAAGCAATTCCTGAATGGCGCCGACCCGATCGGCAAAAGGATCCGCATCGAAACCGGTCCCGGCGAGCCGGAGGAAATCTTCGAGATCGTTGGTGTGACAAAAGACGCAAAGTACCGGCGGCTGAGCGATCCTTTCAACCCCACTGTGTTCGCGTCGCTCGACCAAAACGACCAGCCGCTTGCAGGCACGGTGATCTTGAGCCGGTCGCAGGTAGCGCTCGCCTCCCAGCTTGCCGCGATCAAGCGCGAAATGGCCGCCATCAGCCCCTCCATGGCCCTCAACTTTTACACCCTCCACTCCGAGATCGCCGATTCCGTCTTGCGCGAACGCCTGATGGCCACGCTCTCCGGCTTCTTCGGATTCCTGGCCGCGCTGCTCGCCTCCATCGGACTCTACGGGGTGATGGCGTATATCGTCGCGCGCCGCCGTGGCGAAATAGGCATCCGTATCGCGCTGGGCGCCGGCCGCGCGAACGTCCTGAAGCTGATCGGAAGCGAATGCGGAAAGCTGCTGCTCGCCGGTTTGCTGCTCGGGATCGGCTTTGCATTGGCCGCCTCCCAAGCCATCACCCAGCTACTCTACGGCCTCAGCCCAACCGACCCGTTGACCATCGTCCTTTCAGTGCTGCTGCTGGCGCTGGTTGCGCTCCCAGCCAGCCTGATCCCCGCCATCCGCGCCTCGCGTCTCGATCCGATGCAAGCCCTTCGCGAAGAATAGCCCGGCGTCACGCCATGCCCCTAGGCCACGATCGGCCTTTTGTTTTCATCCCTCTTGACATCGCCTCGTTCATACGTATAATTGAAACGAACGTATGAGCACCAAGGATCGCATCCTCAACGCCGCCGAGCGCCTCTTCGCTCGCGACGGGTTCGAGGCCACTTCCCTGCGCGCCATCACCGCCGAAGCTGGCGTCAACCTCGCCGCCGTCAACTACCATTTCCAATCCAAGGAAGCGCTCGTCCAAGCGGTCATCGGCCGTCGCATGGGGCCGGTCAACGAGCGTAGACTTGCTCTGCTCGACGCTTACGAAGCCGAGGCCGGGGGCGCTCCCGTTCCGCTCGAAAAAATCATGGACGCTTTTCTGCGCCCCGTGCTGGAAATCATCGGCGGCCATGCCAGGGAATTCGTGCCTCTGGTCGGACGCCTCTACACCGAGCCCGGCGACTTCAGCGAGCGCCTCTTCAAGGACCAGTTTCAAGCGCTCATGCAGCGCTTCACCCCCGCCTTCCAGCGTTCTTTGCCCGACTTGCCGCTCACCGAACTTTTTTGGCGGATTCACTTTTCCATCGGTACCATGGCCCACACCATGGGCGCCTCCAAACTGCTGCGCCTGTTTTCGCGCGGCTTATGCGACCCTTCGGACGTCGACGGAACTCTCGCCCAAATGAAAACGTTTGTCGTGGCAGGGCTCGCCGCGCCCGTTTCCGCCGCGCCAGCTCCAATGGAGGTTCAGCATGCCGGCCACTAAATTCCTGATCGGCTTCGCAGCCATCTTTCCGGCCTGGGCGCAGTTACAAGCCCAGCTGCAAACTCGCCCGCCCGTTTTGCAACTCAGCCTCAAGCAAGCCGTGCAACTCGCTCTCGCGCCCGAAGGCAACACCCGCGTCAAGCTGGCCGAGGAGGATCTGAAGCAGGCTGAGTCACGCGCCGATGAATCCCGCGCCGCGCTGCTTCCCGACTTCGAAGGTTCGATCGAGTATCAGAACGAGACCGTCAACCTGAAGGCCTTCGGTATCGATTTCCCCAAGCTCCCCGCAAACTTCGGTTTCAACATCCCATCCTTCGTCGGACCCTTCAGCGTCCTGGACGCGCGCGCCACCGTCAACCAAACCGTCTTCGACTTCAGCAGCATCCGCCGCTATCAGGCTTCCAAGGTCGCCATCGAAGCCACCAAGGCCGACAACGATGGCACGCGCGATCAGGTGACCGATCAAGTCGCCCGCGCCTATCTCGCCGGGCTCCGCGCCCAGGCCTCGCTCGATACCGAACGCGCCAATGTCGAGCTATCCGAAACGCTGCTCCGCTTGGCTCGGCAGCAGAAGGCCGCGGGCACCGGAACGGGCATTGAGATCACGCGCGCCGAAGTGCAGCTCGCCAACGACCGCCAGGCGTTGCTGGTCGCGGAAAACGATGTCGATCGCACGCGCCTCCAGCTTCTCAAAGTGATCGGCCTCAAACTCGAGAGCCCGGTCGAACTGACGGACCGGCTCAGCTTCATTCCAGTCGACGGCATTGATGTTCCAAAAGCTCTCGCCACCGCGCGTGAGCATCGCGCCGAGTTGCGCGCGCAGCAGCGCCGCGAGGAAAACGCCCGGCTCAACTCCAGCGCCACCAACCTCGAGCGCCTGCCCTCGCTCAGCGCCTTCGCCAATTACGGCGACATCGGCTCCGCCGTCTACAGCATGCTTCCCACTCGCTCCATCGGAGCGTCGCTCAAGATTCCCATCTTCGACGGCGGACGCCGCGATGCGCGCCGCGCCGAGAGTGTTTCCCAGTTTCGCGAAGAATCCATTCGCACCACCGACCTGCGCGATCAGATCGAATTGGACGTGCGCGTCGCCCTGGACAGCTTGCATTCGGCCGACGCTCAGGTAAAAGCGGCCGAGGAGGGCCTCTCGCTCTCAGAAATGGAAGTGGCTCAGGCCGAGCGCCGCTATAAGGCCGGCGTCTCCAACAGCGTGGAAGTCACCGACGCCCAAACGCGCCTGGCCCGCGCGCGCGATAACCGCGTCAACGCTCTTTACAACTACAACCTGGCTCGCATCGACCTCGGCGCCGCCACAGGCACGATTCAGAGCATGATCCACTGAGGCCTGTCATCAAAGTGAGATTGTCATGAAACGAATCATTCTCCCAGCTCTCGTACTCATCGTCATCGCCGCCGTCGCGGGGTATTTCATCTATGGCCGTCTGCATCCCACCAGCAACAACACGCTGAGCGTCTCCGGCAATCTGGAACTCACCGAAGTCGACATCTCCTTCAAGGTCCCCGGCAAGCTGATCGAGCTGAACGTGGACGAAGGCGCATTCGTGAAAAAAGGCATGGTGATCGCTCGCATCGATCGCGATCAGGTGGAGCAGCAGCGTTCTCGCGATGAAGCCAGCCTGGTCAATTCCCAATCGCAATATGAGCAGATGGGGACCTCCGTCCAATGGCAGCGCCAGACGCTCGAAAGTGACGTCGCCGTGCGCACCGCCGAGCTCCGGTCCGCGCAGGCGCACCTGGCCGCTCTGGTCGCGGGCTCCAGGCCGCAGGAGATTCAGGAAGCCCGCGCCGCCGTGGCCGATGCCAAGGCCCAGCACGATCAGGCTCAGGCCGACTGGGATCGCGCGCAGGATCTCTTCAAGAACGACGACATTTCCAAGCAGCAGTATGATCAATACCACGCGCGCCTGGACAGCACCGCTGCCATTCTTCGCCAGGACGACGAGAAACTGGCGCTGGTCGTGGAAGGTCCTCGCAAGGAAGACATCGACGCCGCTCGCGCCGACGTTGTTCGCGCCGATGCCGAGCTCGAAGCCACCCATGCCAATCAGCTCGAATTAAAACGCCGCGAGGAGGATATGCTCGCGCATCGCGCCGACGTCGCCCGCGCCCGCGCTCAAGTGGCCATCACCGACACGCAGATCAACGATACCGTGGTCGTCGCGCCGATCGACGGCGTGGTCCTCGTCAAGTCGGCCGAAGTGGGCGAAGTGCTGGCCGCCGGCACCACCGTCGTCACCATCGGCGACATCGACCATCCCTGGCTGCGCGCTTACATCAACGAGACCGATCTCGCGCGCATCAAATTCGGCCAATCCGCGTCGCTGACCACCGACTCGTTCCCAGGCAAAACTTATCCCGGCCGCATCTCCTTTATCGCCTCCGAGGCCGAATTCACCCCCAAGCAAATCCAAACTCGCGAGGAGCGCGTGAAATTGGTCTACCGCATCAAGATCGACGTCGACAACCGCGGCCGCGACCTGAAATCCAACATGCCCGTCGACGCCGACATTCAACTCTGATGACTCCCACCGCCAGCTCTACTTCTAACGAAGCCCCGGTCATCCGCGCCGTCAATCTCACTCGCCGTTTCGGCGCCCTCACAGCCGTGGACGGCCTCAATCTCGAGGTCGCGCGCGGCGAAATCTTCGGCATGGTCGGACCGGACGGCGCGGGCAAAACCACCACGCTGCGCCTGCTCTGCGGGCTCCTCGATCCAACCGCGGGCGAGGCCTGGGTCGCCGGCCACAACGTCGCGCGCGAACCGGACGCCGTCAAAGACCAAATCGGCTACATGGCCCAGCGCTTCGGACTCTATGGCGACCTCACCGTCGACGAAAACATGTTCTTCTACGCCGACCTGTTCGGGCTCGCGCACACCGAGCGCGATTCGCTGATCCAGCGCCTGCTTCGCATGACGCGCATGGAGCCGTTCCGCTCCCGCCGCGCCGCCAATCTGTCCGGCGGCATGAAACAAAAACTCGCGCTCATGTGTACTCTGCTGCATCATCCGCAGATTCTGTTTCTCGATGAGCCCACCAACGGCGTCGATCCTGTCTCGCGCCGCGATTTCTGGGCCATTCTCTATCAATTGGTCCGCGACGGCCTCACCGTCCTCGTCACCACCGCTTACCTCGATGAGGCCGAGCGCTGCAACCGCGTGGGCCTCATGAACCAGGGCCGCATGATCCAATGTGCATCCCCGAAGGACCTCAAACACACGCTCAAGGAAGTGTGCTATGAAATCGAAACTTCCGATCAGCGCGCCGCCCGCGCCTTGCTCGCGTCACAACCCGGCGTACTGTCGGTAGAGCCCTACGGCGCGAAGCTCCATCTGTTTCTCGCGCCCGGCCAATGGCCCGACTCGCTTCAAGCCGTGCTGAACCAACCCGCCACCTTCCGCGTTATTGTGCCCTCGCTCGAAGACGTGTTCATCGCCCTCGTAAGAAAGTCCGAAGATGCCAGAAGGTCCCAAAATGCCGCCTAACGCCGTCGAAATTCGCGACCTCGTCAAACGCTTCGGCGCTTTCGTCGCTGTCGATCGCGTCAACCTGGACGTGCAGCGCGGCGAGATCTTCGGCTTCCTCGGCCCCAATGGCGCCGGCAAATCCACCACCATCCGGATGCTCTGCGGATTGCTGAAACCGACCTCGGGCAGCGCCAAGGTCGGCGGTTTCGACATCTCCACCCAGCCGGAATCCGTCAAACAGAACATCGGTTACATGTCGCAGCGGTTTTCGCTTTACGACGACCTCTCCGTCGAAGAGAACATCGATTTCTTCAGCGGCATCTACAGCGTTCCGCGCGAGCGCCGCGCCGAGCGTAAGGAGTACGTGCTGCGCATGGCCGGCATCGAAGAACGGCGCTCCAGCCTCACCGGCCTGCTTTCGGGCGGCTGGAAGCAGCGCCTCGCGCTTGGTTGCGCCATTCTACATGAACCACCCATTCTGTTCTTGGACGAACCCACCTCCGGCGTGGACCCCATCGCGCGCCGCACCTTCTGGGATTTGATCTATCAGCTTTCCGAGACCGGACACACCATCTTCGTCAGCACCCACTACATGGACGAAGCCGAGTACTGCCATCGCCTCGCGCTCATGTATGGCGGCAAAGTGGTCGCGCTCGGAACGCCCGCCGAACTCAAGCGCTCGCTGGCCGCGCATCATCTGTTCCATCTGGAAGTTTCGGACCTTCTGGGCGGAATGCGGGCGCTCGAAAAGATTTCAGGGCTTTCGGAAATCGCCGTCTTCGGCGGGGGCTTGCACGTCACGGCCTCCGATGCAACCAGCGCCATTTCCCAAATGGAAAGCGCCCTCGCGCAGGCCGGCATCTCGGTCCCGATCATCGAACCGATCGAACCCTCCATGGAGGACGTTTTCGTCGCCATGATCGAGGCAGAGGAAAGGAAGGCCGCGTGAGCTTCCGCAGGCTGAAGGCTGTCACCAAGAAAGAGTTGCTGCACATTGTGCGCGACGCCCGCAGCCTCGCCCTCGCCCTGGCTCTCCCGCTCGTAATGCTGTTGCTGTTCGGCTACGCGCTTACGCTCGATGTCGATCACATTCCTACTTATGTCTACGATCAGGACCGCACGCCTGAAAGCCGCGAGTTGATCGATCAATTCCGCGGCTCGCGCTATTTTCAAATTCGCGAAGCCATCTCTAGCTACCAGGCCGCCGACCGTGGCATCGACCAGAGCGCGGTTCTGATCAGCGTGGTCGTGCCGAGATATTACGCGCGTCACTTGCTCGCGGGCGATGAAGCCGACGTCCAGCTCCTGATCGATGGCAGCGACTCCAACACCGCCTCCATCGCGCTCGGTTATGCGGACGCAATCATTCAAGGCTACTCTGCCCAGCTCCGGTCAGACGCGCAGGTCCAACGCGGCGGCCAGCCGCTTCGCGTGCCTGTCGAACCGCGCATCCGCGTCTGGTACAACAGCGATCTCAAATCCAAGAACTTCATCGTCCCTGGATTGATCGCCGTCACCATGATGATCATCGCCTCCATGCTCAGCTCGCTCACCATCGCGCGCGAATGGGAGAACGGAACGATGGAGCAACTGTTGTCCACGCCTGTGCGTCCCGGCGAGCTGGTGCTCGGCAAGCTCCTGGCCTACTTCGCGCTCGGCCTCGCCGACATGTTCATCTCCATCATCGTCGGCGTGTTTATCTTTCAAGTCCCCTTCCGCGGCAATGTCTGGTTCCTGCTCTTCACCAGTTGCCTGTTCCTGTTCGGCGCGCTCTCCTGGGGCATCTTTCTTTCCGCCACCGCGCGCTCTCAGTTAATGGCTTTCCAGATGGGAATGCTGAGTTCATTCCTTCCCAGCTACCTGCTCTCGGGGTTCATTTATTCCATTCACAACATGCCCAGGATCATCCAGCTCGTCAGTTACATCGTGCCGGCCCGCTATTTCGTCACCATCTTGAACGGCGTGTTTCTCAAGGGCGTCGGATTCCGTATACTGTGGCTCGAAGTCTTGATGCTGGCCGTCTACGCCGCGCTTGTGTTTTCGAGCGCATCTAGAAAAATGCGACTGAAGGTGGCGTAGCAAACTGGATTAAACCCATGCGAGAACGATTGCTCTGCATCATCCGCAAGGAATTCCGTCAGGCCTTTCGCGAGCCGCGCATGCGCGGCATGCTTTTTATCCCACCGCTGGTTCAGCTTTTCGTTTTCGGCTTCGCGGTTAATCTCGACGTAGACCACGCCAATCTAGCCTGGATGGACGGCGATCGCACCTACCAGAGCCGCGAGCTGCTGGCCGGCTTCCAAGGCTCCGGCCGCTTCGATGTGGTGGCGCAACCCGCCAACGATCGCGAAGCCCAGCAACTGCTCGACTCGAGCAAGGCCGACCTGGTGGTCCGCGTGCTCCCCGGCTTCGAGCGCGACCTCGAGCGTGGCCGCTCCACCTCGGTTCAAGTTCTAATCAACGGCGGCAACTCCAATACGGCGTCCATCGTCTCCAGCTACGCCTCATCCATCGTTACCAGCTTCGCGGCGGAAGTCATGCAGGAACAGAATCGCAGCCGGTTGGCCGCCCGCCAGGTTCCCGCGGCTGTCTCGTTTCGCGTGCCGCGGCTCAGCATGCAAAGCCGCGTGTGGTTCAACCCCGATCTGCGCAGCCGCAATTATTTTGTTCCCGGCATCGTAGTCAACATCATTATGCTGGTCACTCTTATGCTCACCGCCATGGCCATCGTTCGCGAAAAAGAAATTGGAACCATGGAGCAGTTGATGGTGACGCCCATCCGTCCCATCGAGCTGATGCTCGGCAAAACACTCCCGTTCGCCTTGGTGGGCTTGGCCGACACGGCTCTGGTGGTAATCGCGGCCCTGCTGTTGTTTCACGTTCCATTCCTCGGCAGCCCGCTGCTGTTGTTCTTCTGCGCGGTCCTGTTCCTGATGACCTCGCTCGGCGCCGGTCTCTTCATCTCCACTATTTCGCAAACGCAGCAACAAGCCATGATGACTACGTTCCTGTTCTTCCAGCCCTTCTTCCTGCTCAGCGGCTTCGCTTTCCCGGTCCGCAACATGCCGCAAGCGATTCAATACCTGACCTTGCTCAATCCCGTGCGGTATTTCATGGAGATCGTCCGCGGACTGTTCCTCAAGGGCAGCGGAATCTCGGTGCTGTGGCCGCAAATGCTGGCCCTGGCCATCTTCGGCGTGGTTATTCTCACGCTCAGCTCGCTGCGTTTCCGCAAACGTCTGGACTGATTCGTGGCGACACCACTGAGCGGAGTCCTTTCACCTATAGTTGGATCAGCGGAGGCATCGGGTGGCGGCGAGCAATAACGGGTGTGCGCTAATCGTCATCCTCTGCGCGGCACTTGCGAGTTCAGCTGCCCGAGGGCAAGTTTCCGGGAACGGGGAGTGGCCGAACTTATGCTTTTGATCCCCAGCGCGCCCTGCTGATCGTGAACACCAACAATTTTCCAAACAGGGTGAGACTCATCCCGCGCGACAAAGTCAAATCCGGCACCGAGGACGGCGACTACGGCCCTCAGACTGGATCGCCCTACGGAATGATTCGCCGCTTTCTGCAGTCGCCGTCCGACTTGCCGTGTACCTCGCCGCCCTGGGGCACGCTCGCCGCAGTCGACATGACCGAAGGTAAGATTCGCTGGCAAGTTCCCCTCGGCTCCATGCAAGATTTTGGCGGCGCCCATGATTCCATCCCGCCAGGATCCATTAGTCTCGGCGGACCGATCGCGACAGCCGGGGGCCTGATATTCATCGCCGGTACAACGGACCCATACATCCGCGCCTTCGATGTTGAGAATGGAAAGGAACTCTGGAAGGCCCGGTTACCAGCCGGCGGCAACGCCACTCCGATCACCTACAGGTTCAACTCGGCCGGCAAACAGTACTTAGTGATCGCCGCGGGTGGTCACCCAAAAATTCCCGAAGAACCGCTGGGCGATGCACTCGTGGCGTTTACTCTGCCGTAAACCGCAACGCCGCGTCCAAAACTTCATCCACCGCGATCTCCTCCAAACTCGCACCGGTCACCACCCGCACTCGCTCTCCTCGCGGCGCCCACACCACAGGATCGGTCGGCCCAAAAACCGCGACTACCGGCGTCCCCACCGCCGCCGCCAGATGCGTGATCCCGGAATCGTTGCCGATATAGACCCGCGCGCTCGCGAGCCAACACGCCAGCTCATAAAGACTCTCGAACCGCACAGCATCGTCCAGCATCTCAAGGGGCCCGGCACACCATCGAACCGGCACAGCCAACCGCGCGGCCAGTTCGCGAAACCGCTCCAGCGGCCAATTTTTGCGCGCGCTTCCGGAAAACGGATGGATCACGGCGAAATCTTCGCGCGCTTCCGGCTCGCAGCCGATGTTCGGCGCCGCAAAACCATCCCCTCCCGCTTGCTTCAAAAAGAAGTCAGCCGCGTGAGTCTTGGCGCCGCGCTCGGGCAACGCGTCCAAAAATTGAAACGGCAATCCCAACTCGCCCACTGCCTCGCGAAACTCCGCGCGATTCGAACCGTACCACGAAACGATGGAGTCGAATTGTCGCAGCAGTGCGATCAAGCCAGCTGGTGGATTCACTCCCGCCAATCCCAGCAAATCGATCCCCGTCGATGCAATCGCGCGCGCGTCGGCGAAACGAATCAACGGGCCGTTAATCAGAGGAACAACCGCCGAAGGAACCCAGACTTCGGTGTAGTCGGCTCGAAGGTGCTCAATGGCCGGCAACGACAGAATGCAATCGCCGATCCCGCCCGGCCGAATGATGAGCCTACGCACGCCGCGCTACTGACATGCGTTACTGAATCGCATGGCTGGTCTCCCACGACGGACCATCCACGTCATGCAAGCTCAGGTGCACTGCCTTGGCGGAATCCAGATCCTGATTGCTCACTTCGAAATGCGCGGCCACCATGCGATCCACCATGCTGTGCGGCGCGATCGTATCCTTCATGCCCAGTCCGTCATTGTACTGATCGCCCAAGAACCGGTTGTATTCGAAGAGCTGCTTCAAATCGCTCTTCGACGTGGTCACGCCGTCCACCATCTCGCCGTTTTTCTTCTCGAGCGAAACCTCCACGTTCCCCACCACGAAAGGAATATTCGACGGGTTCTCCACTCGAAAATCCAGCACCGCGATGCTATTCCCATCGCCCAGCGCCCCGGTGCGGATCTTCAGAATCTTGCCCTGCAACTGGAGATGCGACCCCTCGTTCCCGCTCACCGCCAAAAACACCGCGACCCCCATCGCCAATACGCCGATCCCGACAAAGATCAGAAATTGCTTGTTCATTGGGCAACTCGCATGCTAATCCCCCAGCAGCTTGCCGTACCCGTGCAAGCGCGTCACATTATCGCAGACCGCCTTGATGCCCGCGGTGATCGGAATCGCCAGCAACAGTCCGATACCGCCCCACAACGTGCCCCAGAACATCAGCGCCACCGTCACCACCAGCGGATTCAGATGCACGCGCGATCCCACCACTTTCGGATACAGCAGGTTCATCGCGGTCAGGTGCAGCACCGAAACCACCACCGCGATGATCACGTAAATCGTCGGCTGCGTGTAGGCGATCAGCCCGGCCGCCAACGCCGGAATCATCGCCATCGGCAGCCCGACGTACGGCACCAGGCTCAGAAACCCGCTCAAAGGTCCGATCAGCGGCCAATACGGAAGCCCGATCGAAAAAAAGAATGCACTGCTGATCGTGGCGAGAAGCAAGCCCAGAATGAAATTGCCGATAACGTAGGCCCGCACCATGTCGGCCACGCCTTCCCAGCTCTTCCCAACCATCTGCCGCTCCGCCCCCTTGAACAGGTACAGAAAACTGCGCCGCATGTGATCGCGCCAGCTCAGCATGAAATACACCAGGAATGGCACAAAGCTCGCCATCAACAGCACATCGTAAAAGGACCGCACGTACCCGTACACATAGGTGAGCAGCGGCGTCGGCTCGGAGTGGATGCGGACTTCGGGAATCTGAGGCGGGACGAGCGTTTCCACCGGCTTGCCTCCGCGCCTCCTGCGGCCCGTCTCCGGAGCCGGATTGCCTGGCGGTGGCGGGGTTTCCTGGAAACGTTTGGGAACCACGACTTGATAGGTTCGCTTCTCCACCTCGTCTACGCGCGTAGCCACGTTGTCCACCATGTCGTTCATGCGCTGGCTGTAGGCCGGCAGTTCGTCGACAAACCCTGCGAACTCGCTATACAGCCCGAGCCCGAGCAGGTACAAAGCCAGCAACGCAATGCTGCAAACGATAAAACTCGCCACGGCGCGAGGCAGCCGCATCTTCACGAACGCCGTCACCACCGGATCCAGCAGGAACGCGATGGTGATCGCCACCACCATGGTGATGAAGAAGACCCGTCCGAAGTACAGCAACGCCACGCTCCCTGCAATGGCGAGCAGCGTGACGCCCCCGTTTACCGGGGTCTGCGCCGGCAGCGTGGGCACGGGAGTGGGCGTAGGAGTAAGCGTGGACATTGGAACCTCAAGTCCTCTTCTATGATAATGAAATCGGTAGAGCGG
>Ga0302324_100016857_pt1 | contig 14525 bp, 13 predicted proteins | sample Palsa_T0_1_FD_201949 | JGI IMG/M metagenome (GOLD analysis project Ga0302324, IMG submission 201949) | Peat permafrost microbial communities from Stordalen Mire near Abisko, Sweden - Palsa_T0_1 | ecosystem: Environmental > Terrestrial > Soil > Palsa > Peat permafrost | place: Sweden: Abisko...
TGAATTTGTCGGGAAATCCGGGCATGGTGCAGCCGATGCAGACGCCGCCGACATTGGGGCAGCCGCCGACGCCGTTGATCCAGCCGAGCTTGGGCACGTTGCACTGAACGACCGGACCCCAGCAGCCGAGTTTGACCAGACACTGGGAATGGCCGTACTTGTCATCGAATTGGCCCTGCTCGTAATATCCGCCGCGATCGCAGCCTTCGTGGACCGTCTGAGGAAAAAGCCAGGCGGGGCGAAGCTGGTCGTCAAGTTGAATCGGCGGCACGGTTCCGGCGAGTTGCTTGAGCAATTGCACCAGCGCCTGCATGAAACTATCGGGATGAATCGGACAACCCGGAACATTGACGATGGGGATTCCGGCGCGCGAGCGCCAGCTCCAGCCGAGATAATCCGCCAGTCCCATGCAGCCGGTGGGATTTCCCTCCATGGCGTGGATGCCGCCGTAGGCGGAGCAGGTTCCGGCGCAGACGATGGCCGAGGCGTGCGGGGCGAGGCGATCGATCCAGTCGTTGGTCAGAATCGGCTGGCCGGTGGTTTTGTCGGTTCCCATTGCGGCCCAATATCCTTCGGATTTATTTTTTTCGTTGGGGATGGATCCTTCCATGATGAGGATGAAGGGATGGAGTTCGCCCCTGGCGGCCAATTCAAAGCGATGCAGAAATTCGTCGCCGTTTTCGTAGGCGAGAACAGGATTGTGAAATTGAATTTTGGGGATGCCGGGGATGGCGCCCAGGACGAGCTCTTCGATGCTCGGATGGGTGGCGGCGGTCACGGAAATGGTGTCCCCGTCACACCCGAGGCCGGCCGTGATCCAAAGGACATGCACTTCGGGCAGGGGGATCGCCTTGTCCGGCGGATCGTCCATTCTTATCGTGATTTTAGAGGGGCGGCGAGAGAACGGTCAATGCGGGAAATGCGCTCCGATGCCGGGTGGAATGGCCATTCCCAACGTAATATTAAGTCCTTGCCGATTCTCCAATTGCACGATAGATATCACTACATGGGAAAGCGGAAAACGAAGCGATCCCTTCGGGGTTCCCGTGCCAAACTGCCGGATAATGTGTTCAGGCGCGCCCTGTCTCTTTACGACGGGGACCAAAGCGGCGCGATCGCGTGGTTGGAAATGCCCATTGCAACGTTGGGCAATCAGCGGCCGCGTGATCTTGCACAAACCGAGCGGGGCGCTCGCGAGGTGGAGAACTTGATCGGTCGAATCGAGCACGGGATTGTGTCCTGACCCCACGGCTTATCGGACAGCGAAGAATAATTATGCCGAATTGGGCTAGTTTGGCTTGGCCAATTCTGCCTCAATCGCGGCGATGACTTCCGGCGAATTGGGCGTCACTTTGGAGCGGTAGCGGGCGACGATGTCGCCGTTGCGCGCGACGAGGAATTTCTCGAAATTCCATTTCACATCGCCGGGGTCAGGGCAGTGGGTGGTGAGATATTGATAGAGCGGGCAGATGTTGGGGCCGATCACGTCGATCTTGGAAAACATGTCAAATTTAACGCCATACTGGGTCGTGCAGAAGGTGCTGATATCGGCGTCGGAGAGAGGCTCCTGATTCTTGAAATCATTTTCGGGAAACCCGAGGACTTCCAGGCCCTGTGCGGAATATTTTTCGTGTAGCGCTTCCATCGGGGCAAATTGCGGGTGGTAGCCGCACTTGCTGGCGGTGTTAACGATCAGAAGAACTTTGCCCTGATACTGCGCGAGGTCTACATCATTGCCGGCCAGGGATTTCATGGTGAAGCGCAGCACCGGCGGGACGGACGATGGCTCGGTGGAGGGCTGGCTCGCGGGGGACATGGAATCCTGGGCGAGCGATATTGCGCCGCTGAGGGGCAGACAAGCCAAGAGAGCGGCGACGAAGACAGATGTGTTCACGAATCCTCCTGTGGTTGAATCGTAGAACTGCCGGGGCGGCCGTTAAATTCCCGGGCTTTTGCTTTTCTCGGATTTTTCGGACTCCGCGGCTTTGCGATGAATCTCATCGCGCAACCGGGCGGCCCGTTCGTAATCCTCGATTTTGACGGCCTTATCCAGTTGCTGCTGCAATTTGGTCATCGGATCGACCGGAATTTTGCGGCGGATTTCCTTGGCGAAGCGCTTGAGGACACGGACTTCGCTGGATTGGCCATACGCCTCTTCCTGGCCGAATCGGATGAAGAATTCTTTGAGGTTTTGCAGGCCGCTGGCGACGATCTGGGCGGCGGCGGTGTATTTCTTTTCCTTGAACTGGATCGACGCCTGCGCGCGGGTGTTCATCATGATGATGTAGGGGCGATATTGCTCGAGGATCAGGCGATCGTGATCGTCGGTGGCGTATTTGCCGCAGAGATCGAGAACGCGCAGATTCCGCGCGGTGTCGCGCACGACTCCTCGAAAATCTTCCAGCACAAACAGGCCGAGATAGCGGTGGTAATACATCACCGCTTCTTCGCGGAGGCTTTGGCATTGGTCGGCATTGAGATGGAAGCCCAGCTCGGTGCCGTTGCGGGATTTGTGATCGGTGAGTTCGCGCTCGTAGTAATCGAGCAGTGATTCAAATCCGTGTGGCCGAACGCCATCGGGCCGGCCATTGAGTTCCATTTGCAAAAGTCCGAGGTCCAATCGCATTTGCAGCTTGGGCATTCCATCGGTGCCGCTGATTTTGCGGACGTTGATGGTGCCCGGCTCGTAGTCCCAGCCTTTGAGCAAGGGGGTAATGTCCTTGTCTGGCATGGAATAGGCCTTGTCAGACAAATTGGCCTCGTTTTCCAGCGGGTTTTCGTTGTTCATATCCGACTCCATAACTCGTGTGGGATTATATCATGGTTGGCGGTAGTTTTTTCATTTCGGGTGTGGGATTCGACAAGTTGGCGTGTTGGTGCGAGAGCGTCGGGAATGTCGATGGAGATTGCCTGCGAACATTTCTTCGGCGCGGCGAATAAAATGCGGAAATAAATGCAATGCAGGGGCGGAGGGGGAAACCCCATAAGGCCCCAAGCGGTTTTCCCCTCCGCCCCCGCACCCCCCACCCCTTTCCGACTTCCCCCTAACCGTCCAGCACCCCAAGAAAATGCCTTAAAAACCGGCTGATTTCGGACCGTCGCGGCGGTCAATTCGTGCCGTTTTTTTTTGTGCGGGACGGTTAGGGGAAGGAAAAGTCGGTGGAGGGGGTGCGGGGGAGGCGGGAGAAAAAACTTGGGGCGATGGTTTGTCTCCCGCCTCCCCAGCATTGCATTTCATCTTGCATTTGAAGCGACAAGGAAATGTTTTGACCTCGTAGCATAAGATAGGGAAGATGTGGACACTCTAATCCCGGCATGTCCGCGCCCTCCACCAACCCGCTACTCGAGCTGCACCAGCAAACGGAGGCCGAATTTCAGGCGTATGCGGGGACGGAGATTGTCAGCACGTTTGGCCTGCCACAGATTGAGTATGCGGCCCTGCACAAAAGTTGTGGCAAGATGGATATGGCCCAGCGGGGGGTGCTGGAGATTAGCGGACGCGACCGGCTGGATTTTCTCAACCGATTCCTCACGAACGAGCTGATCCGTAAGGAAACATCGGCGCCGATCTCGGCCGGGCAGGGGGTTTATGCCTTTCTGCTGAACAACAAGGGCCGGATTGTAACGGATATGAACGTGCTCGAACTCGGCGAGCGAACTCTGCTGGAAACGGATGCGAGAAATGTTCAATCGCTTAAATCGACGCTGGAGAAATTCATTTTTTCGGAGAAGGTGCAGTTCAAGAGTTTGATTGGGCAACTGCATGAAATCGCACTGATCGGGCCAAAATCCGCAGAAGCGCTGCGGCGATTGGCTCCCCAGATTACCGATCTCGCCCAGTTGAATTCGGTGAGTGTGGAATTGGGGACGGTGCCGACGATTATCTTTCGGGATGATCCATGTGGGACTTCGGGATTTTTTCTGCTGGTGGCGAGTGAATCGGCGGCGAAGTTGTGGACGGAATTGGAATTCACGAAATCCGTCGGCTGGGCGGCGTTTAATTCCCGGCGGATCGAGGCCGGCCGGCCGTTTTTTGGCATCGACTTCGACGATACGGTTCTTCCGGCCGAGACGGGGCAACTCGAGCGGGCGGTCAGTTTCACCAAGGGGTGTTATCTGGGTCAAGAGATCGTGGCGCGTATGCACGCGCGCGGGCAGATTGCGCGGCAGATTGTGGGGATTCGGATGGCGGGGGAGTTTCTCCCATTCGCCGGGGCGCCGATTTATGATTCGCCGCAATCGCAAATCGGGATCGTCACCAGCAGTACCATGTCGCCCATTTTATCCAATGCCGCAATTGGGCTGGCGATGGTAAAAAAACCGTTCGCCGGCGTCGGGACGAATTTGCTGGTGGCGGCCGAGGGCGATCTTCGGCCGGCGACGGTGGTTGATTTGCCGTTCGTGAAACCCGAGAGTGGGCCGCCATGATCGATTCCCCATACCGCGTTGAGCCGGGCAAGACCATTGACCTTCGGGATTGGCCCACGGATGACACCGGGCAATTCAAGCACAAGGGCGATGCCAAGCCCATCGTCAAGAAGAATCTGGGCAAGCTGATCGAATTGCAGGAGCTGCTGTATGCGACCTCCAAGCATGCGCTGCTGATCGTGCTGCAGGCGATGGACACCGGCGGGAAAGATGGTGCGATTTCGCACGTGTTCAGCGGGGTGAATCCACAGGGATGCTCGGTTACAAGTTTCAAAGTTCCGAGCCACGAAGAATTGGCTCACGATTATCTTTGGCGTTATCACATCGCCTGCCCCAAGCGCGGAATGATTGGGATTTTCAATCGGTCGCATTACGAAAGCGTGCTGGTCGAGCGCGTGCATGAGATCGTGGACAAAGATGTCTGGTCGCGGCGATACGATCAGCTCAACGCATTTGAGAAAATGCTCGCGGGGGAGAATACGATTATCCTGAAATATTTTCTGCACATCTCCAAGAAGGAGCAGAAGAAGCGTCTGGAGGCCCGGCTCAAGGACCGATCCCGCCACTGGAAGTTCGATCCGAATGATGTCAAAGAGAGAAAGCATTGGGATGCGTACACGGCCGCTTTTGAGGATTTGCTGGGCAAATGCTCGACAAAATATGCCCCATGGTTCATCGTGCCATCGGATCATAAGTGGTTTCGCAATTGGGTTTTATCCGACACCATCGTGCGGACGCTGCAGGAGCTGGATATGAAATATCCCAAAGCGCCGGAGGGGTTGGATAAGATTCAAATCAAGTAACTCTACCTGTCACCGCCATCGATCCTCATGCGATCTTTACGATGCGGATCGGAATCTTAATTTGACTGAACGGGTATAGAGGATATATTCGCAGTTAAGTTCGCATTTCGATCAGCAAGCTTCGCACATCTGAAGAGAGTAAGGAGAAAGCCGTGAAAAATGCACTTGGCGTTGGGCGCGTCGTGGGGTCAATCGGCTTTACGTTAGTTTCTGGCCTTTGGGTTCAGCTAGCCAGTGCCCAGCTCACGAACACCATCATTGCCAATCGCTATCACTCCCAGGTCACCAGCTACTTCTGCGGGGCGGCATCGATGGAAATGCAGTTGGACTCGCCGACTGTTCTGGCGGCCAACCCCGGCTTGGCGGCGACTTTGAACACCGCCGTCAACGCCAATCTGGTGGATGGGCCGACCTCGGCTGGATTGATCCCGCCCTCCGGCTCCCAGACATCGATCTATAGCTATGTACACGGCGGAGCATTTCCGACTCGCAGTGCGTACGGCGGGGTGTCCGTCTATAACAATCCGGCGTTCGGTTTGGGGACCGATGGTGATGCACTGCAGGTCGGCATGAACGCCATCGACACTACGGGCATCTACAACACGCAAGGTTTTGCCCCCACTCTTACCGGCGGCGATCTGGCCAGCCGCACGTTGGTGGATGCCCTGAACGCCGCGCAACCCGTGCCGGCGACAGTGAGCGTTGAAAATGGAGCGCACTGGATCGACGTTCATGGCGTATCCACAAGCGGCAACCTGGCGACGGGGAATTACGTTATCAACGGGTTTATCGTTCGCGATCCGTGGACGGGCTATGCCATCAGCCAATACAACGCCGGCAATGCTGGTCCTGCGCTGGCCGGGGGATTTGGACTGGGGTTCAACACGTATCTTCGCTACGGTTACGACATCATTCCCGGAGCAGCATTGACGCAGCTTCCCAACGGCGCCACCGCTGCCGTGCGGCTGGGGGCGTGGTTCAATTATTTTTCTCCCTCTAGCGCCGCGGCCGCCTCGCCGCTGTTTAATTCCCGCAAGTACATCATCGAAACCGATCCCCGAGGTCCGACGGGCCCGGATACGGGAGACGGCGGCACCGAAAATAGTCTGCCGGCCCCGCCGACGGATCTATCGTCGGAACTGAATGCATCTCAGGCGGACGGGGATGCCATAAGCGATCTGGCAGCCAATACGCTGCTGGACTCCGAGCCCGGCCTGGAAGGTGGGAGCTTCGATTCTTCCGATGAAATGCTGATGTCGGATTCCTCCGATCCATCCGGCGAGGGCGATTGGCTGGTTCCCTATGACGGCTCCGGGGGCACCGATGATGTGACCGGCGCGTTGATGATCGATGCCGACACGGGTGTGATCGATGAAGCGACCTGGTTTGATTCCAGCGATCCGGTTTCATCGGTCACGCTGAACGAGATGGACATGATGTTTGAAGATCAGGAAAACGGACTTTTGCCGGATGATAATTTGCCGGAACCGGCGGCGTTGGCAATTCTGGCGCCTGGGCTCGTGCTGCTGGCTATGCGGCGGCGTGGGGCCGTGCGCATGGCGGCTTAAACGTAATACCGAAAATAAACGGTCAACCACGTTACCACTCCCGAGGCCAACACCGCGCTGATGGCGATGGCGTTTTTCTGGTTGGCCGGCCAGTGAATCCAATTCCTCTTGGGCAGCATTTGCAGCAATCCCCATGATATGAGCAGCACGATAGCGGGGGAAACCGGGATGAAATACCGTCCCTGTAAGCCATCTACCCACGGATCCCCAACGCGATCCCAGAAGAGATAATTCAGGCCGGCGACGATCGCCATGGCGCTGGCGGCGCTGGCGGTGGTTACGAGAATCACCCGCGCGATCCCCGGTCCGGGTGCATCATCCACGGCCGGCCAGCAGGACCAAATCAGCAGGATCAAATACACCGGCACAAACGGCTGTTGTATCGCTGTGTCCATCCAACCGAGCCGGGCGCCCACGAAGGTCCGAATCATTCCCCAGGCGTCTCGCTCGAAGGTATGCCAGACGACCGACGGAATCCGCGCTGGATCGTGAAGCACGAGCGACAGTTGCTGATGGGCATTGGCCTGTTCGTGAATCTGCGCGTTCATGCCAACGGTTTGCGTGGCCCAATACGCTTCGGCGGCAATCGAGAGACCCAGGATCAGTCCCACCGCGCAGGCATATCTCAGTTGATCGCCAAATCGGATGCGGGGAATCAGAAGGACGAGTCCAACCACCGGGAAGTAGGCGATTTTCGTCAAGGTCAGGGCCAATCCCACGATGGCCATGGCGGCAATTGCAGCGTTGGATACCGGTTCACTTCGATTTCTCGCGGATTGGCGAATCACCAGTGCGCTGAACAGAATTGCCAGCGCATCGGTCATCACATCCCCGGAAAGGGATGCCGCCAGATACAGCATCATGGGCATCAGCAGGATCATCATGATCGGCCGATGGAACGCAGGCAGGATGCAGAGCGAGGTGAACCCCAGAATGGCGAATGCCAGCAGATTGGCAATTCTCCCGGCGTACATCAGCCGCAACGGCGTCAGTCCCGCGTGCCGTCCGAGTAAAATGGCGGTCGCTTGCGGCATGTAAACCACCGGCGGATAGATCACGTTTGCGAACTCAATCCATTGGCGATCGCCGGCGTTCAACGGTAGATCCAATTCATCAAGAATTGCATTCCGCGAGGTTTTTTCCTTGGGTCTGAAGTTGAGATGCCGAAACGGCTCGACGATGCGAGGCAGGCTCTTGGGCAAATCGCCGCCGCATTGTCCGCCGGGAGACGGGGCGACGAAGACTCCCTCGGAGACTTGGTAGGCCCGATAAAAATGTGCCGGTTCATCCGGCGCTTGGAAGGGGGGCATGAGGAAGACGAGCGGCAACCCAAATCCCAATGCCGCCAGAGCGAAGATTATCGCAAGCTTGTTGTTCATCCGCCGGCCGGCGGGTGGCCGCCGAACCGGCGCGATCTTAAAGACTGTTGCTGCAAGGGTCTAATCTCTTGGGCGAAAGCGCTGGCGACTTTCAGCGGCTGGGGCAATATAATCCACAAGTTCAGAGGCCAGCGGCGGTTGAGTGGCTTGGAACCCCGGCCGATACCAAGTACGGGACGCAACCGAAAATGAAGCTTGGATCGCGGTGGGAAATCCACTACACTCTGGTAACCGCCGGCTTTTGATCGATGTTGGAACCACTGGAATCTTTCGAGAACAATGGAGCAATCTGAAATGACAGTTGCCGACCAAGTCGAACGGCGTCCCCCCGCCAAGCGATCGGATGTTCAGGAAGGCAAATCACCCACCGACGGGCGGGCCGAGCGCGATCGCCTGCGGATGATGATCCTCATCCGACGGTTCGAGGAGCGAACCGACAAGGAATACAAGAAGGGCGGCCGCATCGGCGGATTCTGTCACCTCTATAGTGGACAGGAAGCCATCGCCGTCGGTTGCGCGGCCATCTTCGATAAATCCAAGGATTACCTCATCAACGGCTACCGCTGCCACGGCCACAGCCTCGCGCTGGGCATGACCCCGCACGCGGCCATGGCGGAATTGTTTGGCAAAGCGACGGGTTGCTCCAAGGGCAAGGGCGGGTCGATGCACCTCTTTGAGGCCAGTGTCGGCAACAACGGCGGGCACGGCATCGTAGGCGGCCAACTCCCACTGGCAGTAGGCATGGCATTTGCGCAGTGGTACAAAAAATCCGGGGGTGTAACGTTTTGCTTTCTCGGGGATGGGGCGGTCAATCAGGGGACTCACAACGAATCTTTGAATCTGGCAAATCTTTACAAGTTGCCGTGCATTTTTGTGGTGGAGAATAATGGCGTCGCTATGGGCACGCAGGTAGAGCGCTCCAGTGCCGAGCGCGATCTTGCCCAGCGCGGCTGCGGATACACTATGCCGCATTACAACATCGACGGCAATGTTCTCGATACTTGCATAGCCGAGTTCTCCAAGGCCAAGGAACGCGCCCTCGCCGGCGAGGGCCCCACTTATCTCGTCGCCAACACGTTCCGCTTCCGCGGGCATTCATTGTCGGACCCGATGAAATATCGCACCAAGGAGCAGTTGGAACAGGCCAAGCAGCGCGACCCCATCCTCCTTTATTCCACCCAGCTCAAAGAACAACACCTCATCACGGATGAACAAATCGAAGCCATGGAGCAGGAAGCCGTGGATTTGGTCGATCAGGCCACGCATCTGGCTGAGACGGATCCATTCCCCGCGCCGGAAGATCGCTTCGATGATGTTCTGGCGGAGAAATATCCGTATGAGCCAAGGTGAGGGATGGCGGAGGAACTGAATTTTGAAGATGAGTTGAACGTGCTGTTGGAGCGCGAACCATTTTTGTCTTTTGAAATAGTTGTCTCCAGCGGAGATCGCTTTAGGATCGCCGATGACACGCTGGTGGCGCTGGGGACAAATATAGTGGCGATTTACCCACGCGAATCTGGGACGATTATCTTACGGAAAAACCAATTGGTTGCTTTAGTGGCGCTTTGATTGGGAGTGTGTTGTCATGACAAAGATCGAATCCATGCAACTCGAGCTACGCCGGCTTCGGCACGCCAAGCCTTTCCGTCGGTTTCGGATCGTGCTGAAAAATGGTGAGAAACATACTGTGGGCAAACCCCTATGGTTTGCTTTCCGGGACAACGACCTTCTCGTGTTACCCAACGGCGGCGTCAGCAAGCAGATGAAATTCCAGGACGTCGACCGCGTTGAAGTTATAAAATCCAAACGGTGAATCTTTCCAAACGCTGAGTAATCCCATGCCAACCATCCAATTCCGTGAAGCTCTCCGCGCTGCCATGACCGAGGAGATGGAGCGCGACGAAAATGTATTCCTCATGGGCGAGGAAGTCGCTGAATACAACGGCGCTTACAAAGTCTCCGAAGGAATGCTCGAAAAATTCGGACCCCGCCGAATTTTCGACACCCCCATCTCCGAAGCCGGCTTCTCCGGCCTGGGCGTGGGCGCGGCCTGCTGCGGACTTCGGCCCATCATCGAATTCATGAGCTGGTCCTTCACCCTCGTCTGCATGGATCAGCTCGTCAACAATGCCGCCAACATCCGCTACATGTCCGGCGGACAGTTCAAAGTCCCGGTCGTCTTCCGCGGCGGCAATGGCATCGCCCACCAACTCGGCGCCACCCACAGCCATCGCCTGGAATCCACCTACTCCCGCGTGCCCGGCCTGATCGTCGTCACGCCCAGCACGCCCGCCGAAGCCAAGGGATTGCTCAAATCCTCCATCCGCTGCGACGATCCGGTGATCTTCCTCGAATCGGAAAAAATGCTCTCCGAAAAGGGCGAAGTCCCCCAGGAGGAATATCTCATTCCCCTGGGCGTCGCCAAGATCGAGCGCCCCGGCAACGATGTCACGCTCATCAGCTACGGCCGGCCGCTGCAGCGCGTCGTTCGCCCGGCCGTCGAGGCGCTGACAAAAGATCACAACATCGATGTCGAGCTGATCGATCTCCGCACGCTTCGGCCGCTCGATCTTCCCACGCTGATCCAGTCGATTAAAAAAACCAATCGCTGCGTGATCGTGGATGAAGACTGGGGCTATTGCGGCATGGGCGCCGGCATTCTGCAAAAGTTGCAAAAGCCCTGCTTCGACGATCTCGACGCCCCGATCGAGTACATTTCCAGCGACGAAATCCCCGTCCCGTTTTCTCATCCGCTGGAAGAAGCCATGCTCCCCAGCGTGGACCGCATCGTCTCGGCGGTAAAGGAAGTCTGCTACCGCTAATCCCATGACGCATCCGATCCATCGCGTCCGATCGTTCAAGATAGAAGCGGATTACACCCTGCGGGTCCAATTCGATGACAACACCGAGCAGGTGATTAACTTTCGGCCAGTATTGGCCGGAGAGCTTTTTGGGCCGTTGCGAGATTTGGCCGTATTCAATCAAGTGCGAATTGATCCGGAAGTCCACACTCTCGTTTGGCCCAACGGCGCCGACTTCGATCCCGCCACGCTCCATGATTGGCCCGCGCACGCCCAGGCGATGGCTGAGCGTGCAAGTCAGTGGAATCTCAGCCCTACCTGAAATTCCGCGCGTCTCTTGGAGATGTCTTCGACCATTCGATCCCAAGAATTGACGCCCAGCCATTTCTCCTCGACGATTGCATCACAAAAGGGAGACCTCCATGAATCACCGGCGACGACCGGCCGCGACGATTGCTCGTGTCCTGCCCGCATTGCTGCTTCTAGCCCTGGTGCTTTTCCTCACCGCCCACGCCTTCGCGCGTGCCGGTGGGGGCGAAGATTTTGGCGGCGGTGGTGACGGCGGGGGAGGTGGGGGATTTGGCGGCGGCGGAGGAGGAGGTGGTGGGGGCGGGCTGATTTATCTCGTCATCGATCTCCTGATCAACTATCCCGCCATCGGAATTCCTGTGCTGCTGTGCGTTGTCGTTTTCTTTTTTCTCAGCAGCCATTCCGGCGTGAATGCGTATCAATCCAGTGTCATCCGCCGGGGCGGCGATGTCATCGACACCAATTCCAAGCTCGCCGTCATTGGCGAACTTCGCCAGCACGATCCGAATTTTGATGAAGCCGCATTCTGCAATCGGGTGCGGGATGCGTTTATGAAAATCCAGCAGGCCTGGTGCGCCCAGAATCTGGATGCGGTGCAGATTTTCATTTCCGACGGCGTGGCCGAGCGATTTGCACTGCAATTCCTCGAGCAAAAACAGTCCGGATATCGGGACCACATGGAACAGATCGGCATCGATGACGTGCGGATCGCCGATATCAATTGCGCCGGTGTTTTCGATGAAATTGCCGCGCGAATCTCCGCGCGATCGGCGGATTATCACGTTTCGCTGGCCAACAATCAGCGCATGGGCGGCAGCGGGGTGGTCGAGCCATTCGTGGAAATCTGGTCCTTCCTTCGTCGCCGTGGCGTGCTTACCAATGTCACCAAAAGTGGATTGATCGAAGGCCATTGCCCCAACTGCGGCGCGGCCGTCACCATGAACGAAACCGGCAAATGCCCCAACTGCAAATCCCTTCTTCGCAGCGGGCAATACGACTGGATTCTCACGGAAATCACGCAGGAATCCGAGTGGGACCCCAACCAGCGGCATCAGGTTCCCGGCCTGGAAGAATTTCGCCAGCGCGATCCGGGATTTGATCCGGAGATATTGGAGGATCGCACATCGGTGATTTTCTGGCGCAAAGCCGCCGCCGATCGCGCGGGGAAGATCGATCCGCTCCGCAAAGTCGCCGCCGAGGAATTTTGCAAGGCATATCAGCCATTGCTGCAGCCGACGCCGTCGGGCCAGCGGCTTTTCGCCGGGGAATGCGCGGTGGGCGGCGTGACGACCCTGGCGATCCGCCAGGCGGATGATCCGTCCCAACTGGATCAAGCGCTGGTGCAGGTGCGCTGGTCGGGTTCGAAGATGATGGCCGCTGCCGATGGGCCGCCGCGCAATCTGGGAGACAAAATCATCCACACCTCCAACTTTCTTCTGGGCCGAAAGTCCGGCGTGAAGACCGATGCGGAGAAAGGACTCGCCTCCGGCCACTGCCCCAATTGCGGAGCGCCCGAATCCTCTGCCGTCGACAATGCGTGTGAGTTTTGTGGCACCGTTTTGAACGACGGCAGCACCGGGTGGATTTTGCTGCGAATCGGTTCGCCCGGTGACCAGGTCTCGCAAAGCCTTTTGCAATCCGCGCGAGCGGGCGGCGAAGGATTGCCCCCGCTGCCGCTCACCGCCCCCGCTGGACATGGCAGCCCGTCGGGATTGCTCGCATGGGCCGTGCAAACCGCCGCTTCTTCCGGCGGGATCGACCAGTCCGATCGAAAATTATTTGCGGACTTCGCGGCCAGCGTGGGAGTTTCCAATGAAGATTTAAATGCCATGATCGACGCCGCCGAGCGAGGCAATCTTACCGTCCCTCAGCCCGCCAGCGCCCAGGAAGCCAGCGCGTGGATGACCGCGATTGCCAAAGTCGCGCTCGAGGACGGCACGCTGGATCAAAGCGAATACACTCTCCTCAGAGCGCTGGGGGCGAAGGTGGGCATGGGCGATGAAGACATTCGCCTGCTTCTCCGCCGAGTCCAATCCGACCACTACGCCGCGGCATCGCAAGCGCTGCGGGCTTCTAAAGCATGAAGAGATTGAACCACGAAGACACGAAGACACGAAGACACGAAGCGGTTTTCGTACTTTCAGAAGCATTCTGCGAATTCGGATCCCCCAAAAAAATTATTTTAAAAAAATTAGCCACCGATTCACACCGATGGGACACGGATAAAACCGAAAAATACCAAAATCAAATCGCTCTTAATCGGTGCCTATCGGTGCCCCATCGGTGGCTAAATTTTATTTCTGTTCAATGAATTCTGATTTCAAACCCCGACATCGCCATTTTGCTTCCGAGAGTCGAAACCCGCTTCGTGTCTTCGTGACTTAGTGGTTCAATCTCTTTTCCGAGCGCCCTTCATTTTCCCCAAGCCCTGCCGTAACTTGCCGTGCCGTGGAAAGACTTGCCTCCGATGCGATTGCCCTTCGACTCCAATCCGTTCGCAAAACATTTCCCGGCGGGGTCGAAGCGGTGGCAGGGGTTTCGCTGGATATCAAAGCGGGGGAATTTCTGGCGATTCTGGGGCCATCGGGTTGTGGAAAATCGACTTTGCTGCGACTAATCGCCGGGCTGGATTCGCCGACGGGGGGATCGGTCGAGCTGAGCGATAAGCTGGAGCGCGGCCGGATCGCGTACGTGTTTCAGGATGCGCATCTGTTGCCGTGGCGGAACGTGCTGCGAAATGTGGCGTTGCCGTTGGAATTACTAGGGATACCGAAACAAAAACGGCTGGCGTCCGCTCGGGAAGCGCTGGAGCGCGTCGGACTCGGCGATGCCTTGCGGCGATATCCCGCGCAACTTTCCGGCGGGATGAAAATGCGTGTCTCGCTGGCGCGGGCGATGGTGGTTGAGCCGAGAATTTTGCTGATGGATGAGCCATTCGCGGCTTTGGATGAGATCACTCGACAGGCGCTGGATGAACAGTTGCGGAATCTGTGGCTGAAGGAGCGCATGACCGTGCTGTTCGTCACGCATTCAACCGCAGAGGCGGCGTTTCTGGCGGATCGCGCTGTGGTGCTGACCCGTCGGCCGGGGCGGGTGGTGACGGATATTGCCGTCGATTTGCCGGTAGAGCGAACGGGACCGCTGCGCGCGACCGCCCAATTCGCCGGGGTGATTCGATTGCTCTACGAAGCCCTGACCAAGGGGGGCGCGTGACGAGGAAACAAAGATTTGTTTCAA
>Ga0302324_100016860_pt1 | contig 14521 bp, 11 predicted proteins | sample Palsa_T0_1_FD_201949 | JGI IMG/M metagenome (GOLD analysis project Ga0302324, IMG submission 201949) | Peat permafrost microbial communities from Stordalen Mire near Abisko, Sweden - Palsa_T0_1 | ecosystem: Environmental > Terrestrial > Soil > Palsa > Peat permafrost | place: Sweden: Abisko...
ACCGCTATCCGCACCAGCTGTCGGGCGGCATGAAGCAGCGCGTCGCGATCGCGCGCGTGCTCGCCAACGACAGCCAGTTCCTCCTGATGGACGAGCCGTTCGGCGCGCTCGACGCGCTGACCCGCGAGCGCCTGCAGGAGGAGTTGCTGGAGATCTGGCGGCGCACCCGGCTGACCGTGCTGTTCGTCACCCATTCGATGGAGGAGGCCGTGCTGCTGTCCGACCGCGTGGTCGTGATGACCGCCGGCCCCGGCCGCATCGAGAGCGACTACCGGGTCGCGCTCGAGCGGCCGCGCGACGTCTCGTCGCCCGAATTCAACGACGTCCGCCGCGCGCTCTCCCAGAAGCTCACCAGCCATGTCGGCAAGCACGCCGCCTGAGACGCCGCGCGGATTTGCCGATTTTTAATCTGCCGGAGCATAGGGTCGCCGCCGGATCGGGCTGACAGGAGCCGGCAGAATGACGATGCGACGCGCGACGTGGCTCGCTTCGCTGTTGCTGAGCGTCGCGGCCGCAAGCGCCGCGCCGGCGGACACCACCGACCCGTTCAAACATCCGGTGAAGGATTGCCGGCCTTGCCGGTTCTCGCCGGGTCGGGGCCAGCCGGCGTTCGACCTCACCTTCGTGTTCGACGGATCGGGCGACGACAAGACCCTGGCCGCGCTCGAGATCGTGCCGGTCGACGGCGGCACGGCGCAACGGCTGGACACCGGCGGTATCGCGGTAGCGGATTTTCCTGACGGATTTTCCCTCGAGATCGGCGACCTGCGGCGCGACGGCAGCGGCGATCTCGGCATCGTCAACCTGGTGGCGCCGGACAATTCGACCGAGGAATATTGGCTCTATGAGCCGAAGCGGCATGAATTCGTGGCGCTTCGACGCGATCCGGATCATGGCGACACCTGCCCGCTCGAGCTGGTGCCCGATACCCACGAGCTCCATTGCCACATAAGGGACGGCTATGTCGGGTATGCGGATATCTGGTACCGCATCGAGGGCAACCGCACCGTCGCGCTGCGCGAGATCGAGCAGAGCACCGAGAGTCCCCTCGCGGTGCTCGTGACGACCGATCTCTCCGTCACGCCGAACCGGGTCGCCAAGACCGTGGTCGGTTTCGTCGGCGACTCGCCGGCGCGTGACGCGTTCCGCCAACAGCTCGATGCCGCCTCGAAGCAGGCCGCGGCGCGCTTCCAGAAAGCCGACAAGGCGGGCGCGGTTGCCGCGCTGGAGCCGCTCCTGAAGGACAAGGATCTTTGGACGCTGACCAATTCGGTGCCGGTGACCGACGACAACGACCCGGCGGATTTGCGGCTGGTGGCCGAGCTCAACGATTACGGCTTCTATCTCGAGGAAGCCGGGCGGCCGGCCGACGCGATCGACGTGCTCGCGGCCGTGATCGACCTGAACCCGACCCGCATCGTCGCCTATCTCAATCTGGCCGACGCGCGCTTCGCGGCCGGCGATCCGGATGGGGCCAAGACGAACTATGCCGAGTATCGCAAGCGCATGATCGCCGACGGCAAGGCAACGCGGATTCCGCCGCGGGTCGCCGAACGGCTGCGTTAGCCGAGCTCCGGTCCCGCGATCGCGAACAGGGGATCGGGCGGCGGCAGCAAAGTCGGGGGGCCGAGCAGCATGCGGGTGTAGTCGCGCTGCTGCACCGCGCCGGCGTCGCGCAACCAGGCCTGGAACCCGGCGTGCCGATCGGGCAGGTCGAGGATCGCGGCGCGGCCGGTGGCGCGCAGCGCCGTGGCGAGCAGCGCGCGGGCGGTCGGCGCGTCGTCCGCCATCACGGGGCCGATCTGGTTGGACAGCCGGCCATTGCGGCCGAGCACGCAGCCCGCGATCGCGCCGGCGCGGATCGCCAGCCAGGCCGCCGCGGGCAGGCGCTGCCGCAGGTCGGCCAGCAGGCGCTCGCGCCGCATACCACTGCGTGCGGCGTCCCAGTCGGCCAATGCGGCCAGGTCGTCGGCGCCGAGCGGCCGCAGCGCGACGTCACGCGGCAGCTCGGCGGCCGGCGCGCAGGACGGCTCGATGACGAGGCGCGAGATGCCGTAGAGCGGCTGGAAGCCGAGCGGCGCATAGACCAGCCGGCCGGCCGGCGTGGCATCTAGCCCGGCGATCACGCCGTGGTCGGACAGCAGCGCGATGCAGCGCTCCAGCAGCCGCGTGCCGAGGCCGCGCCGGCGCCACGCCTGATCGACCAGCACCATGCTGATCCAGGCGAGCCGCGCACCGAGCCGCACGGTCAGCGCGGTCGCGATCAGATCGGCCTGCGGGGTTTCGAACCCGATCGCTCCGCCGTCGGCGAGCATGACGCGCCAATCGTCCTCCACCTGGTTCCAGCCGGCCTGGATCGACAGGCGGAGCGCTGCCGGCAGGTCGGCGCGTGTGAGCGCGCGCTCGCGCAGCTCGCCGGTCATGCCCAGCCCTTCACGTCCGCCGTCTCATGCGGCGGCGCGCACCAGCCGCAGCCGCCAGGTCAGCTGCTTGGTGACATTGGTCAGGCTGACCTCGTCGAGCGCCGTCCAACCGGCGCCGTCGAGCGCCGCCCACACCGAAGCGGTGATCCGGCGCGCGCCGCTCTCCGGTCGCGGCGGCTGGTACATCGAGACGATCACGATGCCGTCCGGCGCCAGCCAGGCGCGATAGCGCTCGAGCATCGAAGCCGGCTCATCGGCGAAGAACAGCACCTCGTTGAACACGATGGCGGAGAACCGCGCGGCGTCGGTCGGCGCGTAATCCTCGAGCCGGCCGTACACCAGCTCGCCCCAGCCGGGCGGCAGCAAAGCGAGATCGAGCGCGGCCTGCGAGATGTCGACCCCGACATAGCGCGTCACGCGGTCGCGCGCGAGATGGCCGGCGAGGATCGCCTCGCCGCAGCCGACGTCGAGCAGCGCGCCCGGGCGCATGGTCTGGCGCAGCCAGGACGTGACGACGCCGTAGCGCGCGGCCTCCTGCAGCCCCTTGAGATAGGCCCAGCGGCCGGCGCGGTATTCGGTTTCCCAACGATTGCTCATGGCGCTCTGCCAAGCTTGGATCGGCCGCCATCATCGAGATCGGCGCGGGCACGCACAATGGAATAACGCCGCGCGCCGGGCGGTCGCTTCGAGGCGAAGCGGCGCAGCCCCTTGACCCGCCGCGGCACGGATGGCAAGGGGGAGGCTTGCCGCGCGCCCAGGAGGCCGCTCTTGTCCCGACTCGATGCCTTCATCAAGCGCGTCACCGCCCAGCGCGACTGCTTGAACGAGATCGCCCGCCGGCTGCAGGGCCGACGCGGCCCGGTGCTCGAGCTCGGGCTCGGCAACGGCCGCACCTACGACCATCTGCGCAGCCTGTTTCCGGCCGAGGACATCTTCGTGTTCGACCGCGAGATCGCCGCCCATCCGGCCTGCATCCCGCCGCCCGACCGGGTGCTGCTCGGCGATTTCCGCGACAGCCTGGGCGGTGCGCTGGCGCGCATCGGCCGCCGCGCGATCCTGGCGCATGGCGATTTCGGCAGCGCCGATCCCGAGCGCACCGCCGAGCTGGCACGCTTTCTCGGCCCGGCGCTGGCGCCGCTGATCGAGCCCGGCGGGTTCATCGTCAGCGACCAGAAAATGAGTGTGCCGGGCTGGCGCGCGGTCGCGCCGCCCGCCACGGTCGAACCGGAGCGCTATTTCATCTGGCAGGTCGGCGGCTGATCGCGATGGCGGACGCGAAACCCCGCGCCGGGCGCAACCAAGCGATGGTGCGCAAGGTCCGCCTGACCACCGGCATCATCCTGTTCACCTACCTGACCACGCATTACCTCAACCATGCGCTGGGCAACATCTCGCTCGACGCCATGGAGCTCGGGCGCGCGCCGTTCGAGCTGCTGTGGCGCAGCTGGATCGGCACTCTCGCGCTGTACGGCGCCATCCTGATCCATCTCGGGCTCGGCCTGTGGGCGCTCTACGAGCGGCGCTATTTCCACGTGACGACGGGTCAGGTCGTGCAGCTCGTGCTCGGCCTCTCGGTGCCGCCGTTGATCATGGGCCATGTGCTGGCGACCCGCGTCGGCGCGGCCTTCTTCGACATGCAGCTGCACTACCCGCAGGAGCTCTGGACCTTCTGGATCAACAATCCGATGCGTGGCCTGGAGCAGGCCGTCGTGCTCGTGATCGCCTGGATTCATGGCTGCATAGGTCTCTACTACTGGCTGCGGTTGCGTCGCTTCTTTCCCGCTATCGCGCCGATGCTGTTCGCCGGCGCCATCCTGCTGCCGATCCTGGCGCTGCTCGGCTTCGCCCAGGGCGCGCGCCGGCTCGCAGCGATGGCCGACGATCCGGTCTGGCTGCTCGATCAGCTGCAGCGCAGCCACGCGCTCGATCGCGCGGCCAATGCCCGGCTGTCGGCGATCGAAGACGCGCTCTGGTGGGCCTATTTCGCCGCGATCGCGCTGGTCGTCGCGGCGCGCGGCGTCCGCATCCTGGTCGAGCGCCGGCGCCACATCATTCGCATCACCTATCCGGATGGCCGCATCGTGCGCGCGCCGGCCGGCATGAGCGTGCTCGACGCCAGCCGGCTCGCGCGCGTGCCGCACGCCTCGGTGTGCGGCGGCCGCGGGCGCTGCTCGACCTGCCGCATCCGGATCATGAGCGGATTGGAGCAGCAGGCGCCGCCCGGCGCCGCCGAGCGCGCCGTGCTGGCGCGCGTCGGCGCCGATAGGCACACCCGCCTCGCCTGCCAGCTCAAGCCGGACGGCGACATCACGATCGTGCCCTTGGTGCCGGCCAACGCCGGCGCCGCCGAGGGCTACGCCACATCGCGCTACCGGGCCGGCCAGGAGCGTTTCGTCGCGATCCTGTTCACCGACATCCGCGGCTCGACGCCGATCGCCGAAAAGCGTCTGCCCTACGACATCGTGTTCCTGCTCAACCGCTTCTTCGAGACCATCGGCAGCGCCGTGCTCGAGTCGGGCGGCTTCCCCAACCAGTTCATCGGCGACAGCGTGATGGCGCTGTTCGGGCTCGAGGTGCCGCCCGAGCAAGGCTGCCGCCAGGCGCTCGCGGCGGCGCACGCGATCGCGATCAAGCTCGACGAGCTCAACCAGCTCCTCAAGGACGATTTGCCGGTGCCGCTGCGCATCGGCATCGGCATCCATGCCGGCACCGCGATCGTCGGCGAGATGGGCTATCGCGAAACCTCGACCATCACGGCGGTCGGCGATCCGGTCCATGTCGCCGCCCGGCTGCAGGAGCTGACCAAGACCTATAAATGCCAGCTGGTCGTGTCGGACGCGGTCGGCGAACAGGCCGGCATCGATCTCGGCCGCTTCGAGCGCCACGAGATCCAGGTGCGCGGCCGCCAGGAGCCGCTGTCGATCCGCATCATCGCCGATGCAAGCGAGCTCGGCCCCGCGGGCCCTGCCGCTGCGACCGAGACGAGCGCGCCGATCCCCGCGCCCGCCTGAGGCTGCCAACCGCACGGCCCTGTTGATCGCCGCGAAAATCGGGCAGGATGGCGCATCCCTGCAGGATCATGATGGAGAGCGCGATGGCGGAGCATGCCTTGATCGTCGGCGTCGGCAGCGGCTTGAGCGCATCGCTGGCGCGGCTGTTCGCGCGCGAGGGCATCACGGTCGCGCTGGCGGCGCGCAACCCCGGCAAGCTCGACGCGCTGGCCAAGGAGACCGGCGCGCGGGTCTATGGCTGCGATGCCAGCGATCCGGCCAGCGTGACCAAGCTGTTCGCGCAGCTCGACAAGGATTTCGGCACGCTCGACATCGCGGTCTACAATGCCAGCGCGCGCGCCCGCGGCAAGCTGATCGACCTCGATGCGGCGGCGGTCGCCAACGCCCTGATGGTCAGCTGCTATGGCGGCTTCCTGGTGGCACAGGCGGCCGCCAAGCGCATGCTGGCGCGCGGCTCGGGCACCATCCTGCTGACCGGCGCGTCGGCCAGCGTCAAGGGCTATGCCCAGTCGGCGCCGTTCGCGATGGGCAAGTTCGGCCTGCGCGGCTTGGCCCAGAGCATGGCGCGCGAGCTCGCGCCGCAGAACATCCATGTCGCCCATTTCGTGATCGACGGCGGCATCCGCCAGGGTCCCGACGATGCGCGCGGCGACCGCGGCGCCGACGGGCTGCTGTCGCCCGATGCGATCGCCGAGAGCTATCTGCACATCCACCGCCAGCACCGCAGCGCCTGGACCTGGGAGATCGAGCTGCGGCCCTGGGTCGAGAAGTTTTAACCCCCTCTCCCACCGGGAGAGGGTCGGGGTGAGGGGAAGCGTCGCGCACGACTCCCCGCACACAGCGGACCGCAATGCTTCCCCTCACCCAACCCTCTCCCACCGGGAAAGGGCTTTTCCTTAAACCGGGTAGCCCTTGGCCTGGCGCGCCACGCCGCCATTGGAGTCGAGCAGGCGCTCGCGCCAGGCGGCGATCGGGTCGTCGGACTCGAGCAGGTGAATCGGGCTGATCGCGCGCGCCCACTGAAACACGCCGAACAGGATGTAGTCGGCGTATTTGGGCGCGTCGCCGCCCAGATAGAATTGCTGCTGCACGGTCAGCCGCACCGGCTGCAGCACCTGGCGGAACGCGGCGAGCTTGGCTTCGCGGTCCTGCACGACCGCTTCGAGCGTGGTACCGAACGTCTTCTCGCGGCTGGTTCGGAAATACGCCTTGTCCTTGTCCCGAAGGTGGCCGTGTATGTCCATGAGCACGATGCGGACCAATGCGGGATGGACCGCGTTGGTGACCCAATTGTTGAAGAAGGCGGCCATCGCCCGGCCGGTCAGCCCGTCGAACAGCGACGGCTTGTCGGGGTAGGTATCCTCGAGATAGGTCGCGATCGTCCAGCTGTCGAACACGGTGCGCCCGCCGTCGACCAGCACCGGCACCCGACCCTGGCCGGAGAACTTGATCGCCTCGGTATCGGTGAAGCGCCAGGGCACGGACTCGACCGGCAGACCCTTGTGGGCGAGCGCCATGCGGCTGCGCCAGCAATAGGGGCTGAATGGACGATCGTCGTCGATCCCGACCAGCTCGTACAGCTTGCGTGCCATGCCGTCCTCCCGCGCCGTCCGCCTGTCGCAGCAGACGGCAGCGATGCGCCGATTTCAAGCCTGTCTGTCGTCGGTCGTCTATCCCCTAATGGCTATAGGGATCGGCCGCGTCGCGCAGCCCGTCGCCGAAGAAATTGAAGGCGAGCACGACCAGCATCACGGGCACCACGGGCAGCAGCAGCCACGGGTAGAGCACCACCACGTTGATGTTCTGCGATTCCGACAGCAGCACGCCCCAGCTCGTGATCGGCGGCCGCAACCCGAGGCCGAGGAAGCTGAGCGCGGTCTCGCCCAGGATCATGCTCGGGATCGACAAGGTCGCCGAGGCGATGATGTGGCTGAGAAAGCTGGGCAACAGATGGCGCCGGATGATGCGCTGGGGCGAGGCGCCCATCAGCTGGGCGGCGGCGCAGAAATCCTCCTCGCGCAACGCCAGCAGCTTGGAGCGCACGGCGCGCGCCAGCCCGGTCCAGTCGAGCAGCCCGAGGATGATCGTGATGCCGAAATAGATCAGCACCGGGCTCCAATCGACCGGCAGCGCTGCCGACAGCGCCATCCAGAGCGGCAGCTCCGGAAATGAGCGCAGCACTTCGATGAGCCGCTGGATCAGCATGTCGGCGAGGCCGCCGTAATAGCCCGCGATGCCGCCCAGGGTCATGCCGAGCGTCAGGCTGATCGCGATCCCGATCAGCCCGACCGTGAGCGAGATGCGGGTGCCGTAGATGATGCGCGAGAGCATGTCGCGGCCGAGCCGGTCGGTGCCGAGCAGGAATGCGGTGCCGCCCGGCGCCGGGCACGCGAGATGGAGATCCATGTCGATCTGGCCCCAGAACCGGTAGTGGTCGCCGTGGCAGAAGAACCGCAACGGCTGCACCAGAGCCGGGTCGTCGGTATATTCGCGGCGCAGATTCTCCATGTTGAGGCGATAGTCGAGGCCATAGACGAACGGCCCGACGAAGCGCCCGTCATGGAACAGATGAATCGGCTGGGGCGGCGCCAGGATGAAGCGGTCGTTGCGGCTCTCGAGCCCATAGGGCGCCAGGATCTCGCTGACGACCACCGAGGCGTAGAGCGCCAGCAGCATCGCCGCGCTGAGCACCGCGATCTTGTGGCGCTTGAAGCGCCACCACATCAGCCGCCATTGCGAGGCCTGGTAGTAGCGCTCCTGGCGCGCCGTCATCGCCTCGACGGCGTAGGGATCGAACGGCTCGGGCGAGACGACGTGCGGAACCCGGTCGCGCGCGCGCACGCGGACCGTCATCGCGTCACCCCGCCATGCAGCCGGATGCGCGGATCGAGCAGGGCGAGCGCGATGTCGGACAGCAGCACGCCGACCACGGTGAGCGATGCCAGGAACATGAGGAACGAGCCGGCCAGATACATGTCCTGCGACTGCAACGCGCTGAGCAGCATCGGGCCGGTGGTCGGCAGCGACAGCACGACGGATACGATCGCGGCGCCCGAGACGATCTGGGGCAGCAGGTTGCCGATGTCGGCGATGAACGGATTGAGCGCCATGCGGAGCGGATATTTGATCAGGGCGCGCAGCGGCGGCATGCCCTTGGCGCGCGCCGTCACGACATAGAGCTTGTTGAGCTCGTCGAGCAGGTTGGCGCGCAGCCGGCGGATCATGCCCGCGGTGCCCGACGTGCCGATCACGATCACGGGCACCAGCAGATGCTCGAACACCGAGCCGAGCTTGGCGAGCGACCACGGCTGGCCGATATAGCGCGCATCCATCATGCCGCCGACCGAGGTGCCGAAGAACACGTTGGTGAAATAGAGCAGCACCAGGGCGAGCAGGAAGTTCGGCGTCGCGAGCCCGAGAAATCCCAGAAGGGTCAGCGTGTGATCGGCCGCGGTGTAGCGGTGGGTCGCCGAATAGACGCCGATCGGGAATGCGACCACCCAGGTGAACAGCACGGTCGTGAACGACAGGATCATCGACAGCGCGAGCCGGTCGCCGACGACCTGGCTGACCGGCAAATTGTACTCGAAGGAGTAGCCGAAATCGCCGTGGAACATGCCCCACAGCCACGTCAGGTATTTCATGTAGAAGGGCATATTGAGGCCGAACTGCTCGCGCAGGAACTCGATCTTCTGGGCGTCGACCGCCTCACCCTGACTCTGCAGCTCGGCGATATAGGTGCTGAGATAGTCGCCCGGCGGCAGCTGGATGATCGCGAAGGTGATCAGGCTGATCGCTAGCAGGGTCGGGATCATCACGAGCAGGCGGCGGATCAGATAGTCGATCACTCGTCACCCGCCTTGGTCGCGAACCAGAACTGGTCGGGCCGATAGACGCCGAAGAACGCGCCCGGATCGAAGTTGAAGATCGCCTTGTCCGGCACGTTGTGCAGCGTGTCGCGGACGACCACCGGTTGCGGCACCGCCGACGCGAGCCCGATCGTGAACACCTGGTCGGCGTTGATCGCGAGCATCTCTTTCCAGATCGCCTTGCGCTCCTCCATCGAGGAGGACGCGGTCCAGCGGTTGTAGAGTGTGAGCAGCTCGTGCGCCATCGGCATGTCGATCGGCTCGCCCGCCTTGCCGCCGGAGTCGTAATAGTTGCCCCATTGCGACCATTGGAGCTGGTTCTGATCGGTCGGCGCCCATTCGGCCGGTGAGCTCATCGGCGTCGGCAGCCCGTTCTCGGCGCCGAAGAAGATCGACATCACGCTTTGGCCGGAGAACACGCGGTTGCGGAAGACCTCGCGTTGGGTGGTCTTGATCAGCAGCTTGATGCCGACCTCGCGCCAGCTGTCGCGCACCAGCTGCAAGATGTCGGTCTGGTCGGCATTGTCGCCCGGGCTCTCGATGATGATGGTGAGCGGCCGGCCGTCGGGCAGCAGCCGATAGTCCGCGCCGTCGCGTTCGGTCAGCCCCATCTCATCGAGCAGCTGGTTGGCCTTGGCGGGATCGTATTCCGCCCAGGCGTGCTGGTCCTTGGCGTCGTAGAGCGGACTGTCCCTGAGCGCGGTGTTGTTGCCCTCGGTCGCCAAGCCGTAGAACACCACCACGTTGATCTCGTGCCGGTTGGTCGCCAGCGACAGCGCGCGCCGGAAGCGCACATCGCGGATGACCTGGCGCCACACCGGATCGGCCACCGTCAAATTGGGAAACAGCGCGAAGTTGGCGCCGCGCCCGGTCACCCACAGCCGCACCTGGTAGTTGTTGCGCACCGCCGCCTGCTTCAGGAAGGTGTAATTGTCGAAATTGAGATAGCGCGCCTGCAGATCGCTTTCGCCGGCGCCGGTCTTGACCGGCACGATCTTGGGATCGACCGACTGGAGCAGGAAGCGGTCGATATAGGGCAGCTGATGGCCCTGCGGATCGATCCGGTGATAATACGGGTTGCGCACGAAGACGAACTGCTCGGCCGGCGGCCGGGTCTGCAGCATCCACGGATCGAGCGTCGGCAGATCGGGATTGTCGTTGCGGTAGGGCGCGTCCAGGCGGTTGTGCAGCGCCGCCCAGCCGCGCACGCTGGCGTCCGCGACGTGCTGTTTCAACACCGCGGGATCGGCATATTTGGCGTGGAACTGCTTCAGGTAATGCGCCGGCGCGAAGATGAACAGCGGCGAGGTCGCGGCAAGCTCGCTGAGGAACACCGGGTTGGGCACGTCCCAGCTGTAGCGCACGGTCAGCGGATCGAGCAGCTCGAAGCGCGGCTCGTGGCCGCGGATCACCAGCGCCGACGGCAGCCCGGTCGGCGACAGCTCCTTGTTGTTGGCGATGTCCTCCCAGAAATAGCGGAAGTCCTCGGCGGTGAACGGGACGCCGTCGGACCAGCGGTGGCCGGGCCGCAGATGGATGGTGAAGACGCGGTTGTCCACGACGTCGATCGCTTCGGCGATATCGGGCTTGAGGCTCAGATCGCGCTGATAGCCGATCAGCCGCGCATAGCCCCACATCACCATCAGGCGGGTGTCGCGCGCGGCGCCGATCAGCGCGTGCAGATCGCCGCCCGGCTCGCCGGGCTCGGCACCATCGGCGAACTTGATCACCAGCGGATGGCTGGGAACGCGCTCGGCGACCGGCGGCAGCTCGTGCGCGGCGACCGCGGCGGCCAGGCTCGGCGTCTCGATCAAGGCGGTCTCGGCGCGGGCGGGCGCCGCGAGCGCCGCCAGCCCGAGCAATCCGCCGAGCGCGAGCGCCGGCGTCCGCAGGCTCGGCGGTCTCACGCGATCAGCTCGTCGGCGGCGCGCACGACATGGCCGGGCGTGAGCTCGATCAGGTCGGGGCGATGGCTGCCGTCGATGCGGAACGGCGCTGGCCAGGCCGACGGGTCGGAGGCACGGCCGCCCATCAGCCGCGCGAAATCGAGCGGATGATCGAGATCGGGCGCCGGCACCGCCGCCAGCAGCGCCTGGGTATAAGGATGGGCGGGCGCGGCGAACAAGGCCGCGCGCGGCGCGACCTCGACGATCCGGCCGGCGCACATCACCGCGATACGGTCGGCCAGATAGTCGACCACCGCCAGATTGTGCGAGATGAACAGGTAGGTTAGGCCAAGCTCCTGCTGCAGGTCGCTCAGCAGGTTGAGGATCTGGGCCTGGATCGAGACGTCGAGCGCCGATACCGGCTCGTCGCAGATCAGCAGCTCGGGCTTGAGCGCGAGCGCGCGGGCGATGCCGATGCGCTGGCGCTGGCCGCCCGAGAAACTGTGCGGATAGCGCCCCATATGGCGCGGGTCGAGCCCGACCAGCCGCAGCAGCTCGGTGACCATCGCGCGCCGCGACGCGGCGTCGCCGATCTGGTGGATGACCAGCGGCTCGGCGATCAGGTCGAACACGGTCATGCGCGGGTTGAGCGAGCTGAAGGGATCCTGGAAGATGAACTGGACGCGCCGGCGGAACGCCTTGAGGTCGGCGCCGGCGAGCCCGAGCAAATCGATCCATTGATTGCCCTCGGCGTACCGGATGGTGCCGCTGTCGGGCGTGATCGCGCGCATGATCATCTTGGTCAGCGTCGTCTTGCCGCAGCCGCTCTCGCCGACCAGCCCCAGGCACTCGCCGCGGCAGATGTCGAGATCGACCTGGTCGACCGCGCGCACCGTCATCCCGCCGCCGCCCTTGAGCAGCCCGGCCCCACGCACCGCGTAGCTCTTGGTCAGCCCGCGAACCTCGACCAGCGGGGTGGTCTTGTCGCCGATGATCGGGGCGTCGTCGCGCGCCAGCAGCCGCCTTGCATCGGCGCGCGGATAATCGCGGATCGGCACCAGCCGCTCGCCGGGCTGGCGGTTGAAGCGCGGCACCGCGCGCAGCAGCGCCTGCAGATAGGGATGGCCCGGGTGACGGAAGATGTCCTCGAGCGCGCCGCTTTCCACCACCTTGCCGTGATACATCACGACCACCTGCTCGGCGACGTTGGCGACCACGCCGAGATCGTGCGTGATCATCAGCACCGCCATGCCGAGCTCGGCCTGCAAGCCCTGCAGGAGCTGGAGGATCTGTGCCTGGATCGTGACGTCGAGCGCGGTGGTCGGCTCGTCGGCGATCAGCAACGCCGGGCGGCAGACCAGCGCCATCGCGATCATGGCGCGCTGGCGCAAGCCGCCCGACAACTCGAACGGGTAGGCCCGGTAGGCCTTGGCGGGGTCGGGGAAGCCGACCAGCCGGAGCATGTCCTGGGTCAGCTCGCGGCCGGCCGCCGCGTCGATCCGGCGGTGCAGATGGAGCGCCTCGCCGACCTGGTTGCCGATCGTGTGGAGCGGCGACAGGGCCGACATCGGCTCCTGGAAGATGATCGCGATGCGGCCGCCGCGCACCGCCCGCACGGCCTTGCCGTCGGGCGCCAGCTGCACCAGATCGACCGGCTGGTCGGGCCGCTCGGGATCGGTGAAGAGGATCGAGCCGCCGGTGATCTCGCCGGGTGCCGGGACGATCCGCAGGATGGCCTGCGAGATCACCGACTTGCCCGAGCCCGACTCGCCGACCAGCGCGACGGTCGAGCCGGCCGGCACGGCAAAGGAGACGCCGTCGACGGCACGCAGCGTGCCTGCCGGCAGGTGGAAGTCGACCCGGAGGTCGGTTACCCTCAATACATCGGCCATACGGGTCAGTCTGGCACGTTCCGGGCGAGCAATTCGTTCCAGCCTAGGAGTATCCGCACTGAAGTGTGACATCAACAACCCGCTTGGCCGCGAAGCGGCTGGTCGGGATCTTTGGCGGCTTCAATCCTGCCGCGTTACGGTATAACGAACTGTTTAATAAATTCGGACGAACCGGACCGCTTTATGCAACGAACGCTCTTCGGGTTCATCTGGAAACACAGCCTCAGGCAGCAGATCACGATTCTCGTGCTGACCGGGCTGTCCTTCCCGTCGTTTTACTATTCGCTCGACCTGCCCAAGACGATCGTCAACCAGGCGATCCAGGGCAAAGGCTTCCCCAAGACCCTCTTCGGGTTCAGCTTCGACCAGATCCAGTATCTGATGGTGCTGAGCACCGCGTTTCTCGTGCTGGTGCTGATCAACGGCGCGTTCAAATACTATATCAACTCGTACAAGACGCGGGTCGGCGAGCGCATGGCGCGCCGGCTGCGCTACGAGCTCTATGACCGATTGCTGCGCTTTCCGCTCGGCTTCTTCAGCCGGACGGCGCCCGGCGAGGTCATCCCGATCATCACCTCCGAGATCGAGCCGCTCGGCGGCTTCATCGGCGACAGCTTCGCGGTGCCGGCGCTCCAGGGCGGCACCTTGCTCAATATCCTGCTGTTCATGTGCATCCAGGATCCGATCCTGGCGCTCGCCGCGATCGCGCTCTATCCGGCGCAGATCTACTTCATTCCGAAGCTGCAGGCGAAGGTCAACCAGCTCAGCAAGCAGCGCGTCCGCATGGTCCGCTCGATGGCCGACCGGATCAACGAGAGCGCGCTCGCCCTGCAGGAGATCCGGACGCATGGCGTAGCCAAGTTCCAGCTCGCCGAATTCTCGAACCGCATGGCCAAGAACTACTATCTGCGCGTCGACATCAGCCAGAAGAAGTTCTTCATCAAGTTCCTGAACAACTTCATCGCCCAGCTCACCCCGTTCTTCTTCTACGCGATCGGCGGCTATCTGGTGATCACGGGCGGCCTGTCGTTCGGCGCGCTGGTCGCGGTGCTCGCCGCCTACAAGGACCTCGCCTCGCCCTGGCGCGAGCTGCTGGACTACTACCAGTCGCTCCAGGACACCGAGATCAAATACGAGCAGATCATCGAGCAGTTCGAGCCGCCGGGCATGATCTCGGAGGACCGCCAGCACGGCACGCTCGCGCCCGACGCGGCGCCCAGCGGCGAGCTGGCGGCGGGCAGCGTCTCGTGGATCAACGACGTCGGGCTCAAGGCGATCGACGCGGTGTCGCTGTCGGTCAATCCGGGCGAGCACATCGCGATCGTCGGGCCGGAAAGCGGCGGCAAGCACGAGCTCGGCCTGCTGCTGAGCGGGCTGGCCGATCCGTCGAGCGGCCGGGTCACGCTCGGCGGGGTCGACATCGCGACCCTGCCGCGCGCG
>Ga0302324_100016862_pt1 | contig 14521 bp, 9 predicted proteins | sample Palsa_T0_1_FD_201949 | JGI IMG/M metagenome (GOLD analysis project Ga0302324, IMG submission 201949) | Peat permafrost microbial communities from Stordalen Mire near Abisko, Sweden - Palsa_T0_1 | ecosystem: Environmental > Terrestrial > Soil > Palsa > Peat permafrost | place: Sweden: Abisko...
CGGGACGCAGAAAGAAAAGTTGCTCCAGCGAAAGCTCGCCCTGGAAGATGTTGCCCTCGCTCAAGCCCCACTCGCGCTCCAGATCGAGCGGCGTGACCACCTGTTTCTGGATGATGATGTCTTTAATGTTGGGCGCGTACTCGGCAATTGTGTTCACCACGGTATCGCCGAAGGCTTCTTTCTCGGTGTCCCAATTCAATCCTGGGCGCAGCTTATAGGGAGCGTACTGCACGAAGCACGACATCACATGCTTTCCCGGAGGGGCAACCGAAGGATCGGTCAACGATGGAATAACCATGTCGATATAAGGATGGCGTGAGAAGTTGCCATACTTCGCATCGTCATAGGCGCGCTCCATATATTCAACGGAAGGCGAAATTGAAATCGCGCCTCGCAGGTGAGCGCCCGGGCCGGGCATGCACTTGAAATCTGGTAGCCCGCTGAGCGCCATATTCACCTTGCCGGAGGAACCGCGATACTTGAAGCGGTTGACGTCCTCCAGAAAATCGCCGGGCAGATGCTGCGCTTCGATGAACTTGGTGAAGGTCATCCGGGGATCGACGCTGGAAGAAATTACGTCGGCATAAAGCTCATCTCCGTTGGAGAGGACCACGCCCTTCGCCTTGCCGTTCTTCACAATGATCTGCGAGATGCCGGTCTTAGCGCGGATTTCTACGCCGGCTTCGCGGGCGGCGTCGGCGATCGCGTTCGAGATCGCTCCAGTGCCGCCGCGGGCAAATCCCCAGGCGCGAAAAGCCCCGTCAATTTCGCCCATATAGTGGTGAAGGAGCACGTACGCCGTTCCTGGGGAGCGCACGCCCAGGAACGTCCCGATAATGCCTGAGGCGGACATCGTGGCCTTGAGCACGTCGGTCTCGAACCATTGATCGAGAAAATCAATGGCGGACATGGTCATGAGTTGGACTTGATTGTATTTATCGTAGCTCGACATTCCCTGAAAGCGGCGTCCGATGAACAGCAGTTTCATCAGTTCGCGCGGATCGAGCGTAGTCGGGTCGGGCGGCACCATACTGAGAATCGGTTTCACGAAGCGGCACATGGCCTGCATGGCCTTGCCGAATTCGTCGTAGGCTTCGGCGTCGACACGCGAGTGGCGGGCAATCTCGCGATGAGTCTTGCCATGATCGTTGACGCGCCATAAATAGTCGCCGCTGGGCATGGGCGTGAAGGTGCCGTCGAGTGGAAGGATCTCGAGGCCGTGGCGCGGAAGATCGAGGTCACGAATAATCTCCGGCCGCAGCAGCGAAACTACGTACGAGCAGACGGAGAACTTGAATCCAGGCACGATCTCTTCGGTGCAGGCCGCGCCCCCCAGTACATGGCGGCGTTCGAGCACTAGAACTTTCTTGCCGGCTTTCGCCAGGTAAGCGGAGTTGACCAGGCCGTTGTGGCCGCCGCCGATCACGATCACGTCGTATGAATTAGCCATAAGCTCTTAGCCTTTAGTGGTTAGCTTTTACGGGGTTAGGAAACGCAATGATACTCGGGACGGGCGACGTTTGGGGAATGCGAATCAGAGGCCGCTGGGAAGGACAGTCCAACTGCGGAGCGTGCTTAACGACGCTGGCATAATGGGACGCATGCGAAGGAGCATTCTATCGGGAAGCGCGCGTTTTGTCTGTAGGATCCTCGAATAATCTGGATCTTAGGGCGGCGTCATCCCGAACGGAGCCGCTTTTCAGGCGGAGTGAGGGATCTTGCGTGCGAATGAAGATGTTCATTCGTCACAGACTCTCGCCAAGTGCTTGTAATACACAACGGAGCAATGCGGCCAACGAAGCAGTTTTTTGTCTACATCATGACAAACCGACAGCGGTCTCACGTGTTGTACACGGGTGTGACGGGCTGCCTGGTCCGGCGTGCCTGGCAGCATAAGAACGGTCAACGCGGAGAGTTTACAAGCCGCTACAACCTGACCCGGCTGGCGTACTACGAACGCTTCGTCTATCCCGACGCCGCGATCGCGCGCGAAAAGAGATCAAGGGACGGCGCCGGAGCAAGAAGATCAGGCTGATTGAATCGATGAATCCGTATTGGAATGATCTGGCGGAACGGTGGTATGACGTTTACAAGCCCGAGAGTGCGAGTGCTGCGCGCGAGATCCCTCGGCCCGCTGGAGAGAAAGCGGGCCTTCGGGATGACGCCGTCGAAGGAAAAGCCCAGCTGACCAAGTAACGGCAATTGGAGTATTGTTGCAGTGCTTATGGCCCGTTCCCGGAAGGAGTTGTTGACCCTCAGCCCGATGATCTGGCTGACTGCGGTCATCGTGATCCTTTATGTCGCGCGCGAAGTTCTTATCCCGCTGGCGCTGGCGTTAACGCTCAACTTTCTGCTGACGCCGATGGTGAGCTGGCTGCAGCGACGGGGCATGCGGCGAGTGCTGGCCGTGGCCGCCGTGATGCTGGTTTCTACAGCGATCTTAATGGGAATGGGATGGGTTGTCGCCGATCAACTGGTGCAAGTAGCGAGCGATCTGCCTAAGTATCGTCTGAATATTCACGATAAGATTGACGCCCTGCATTTGCCGGCGCGAAGCGCCTGGGGTCGCGCAGCTATCAGCCTGAAACAGATGGATGCGGAGTTTCTTCAGCCGCAGTCTGCACACTCGGCAGAGGTCTCCTCATCGACGTTGCCGCCGAAAGCAGGATTACCGCAGGCTTCAGTTGTTGTTCCCGTGCAAGTCGTAACACCTCCGGCGAACGAATTGCAGTATCTCGCCCAGATGTTGAACCCCTTGCTGAAGCCACTGGCAACGACGGGAATGGTGTTGATTTTCACCATATTCATTCTGGTCGCGCAGCAGGATTTGCGCGATCGGTTTTTGCGGCTGGCAGGCGTCGCCCAGTTGCACGCTACCACGCTGGCGTTGGACGATGCTGCGCGACGCATCAGCCGCTACCTTACGATGCAATTCCTGGTGAACGCCGGTTACGGCGTTTGCTTCGGAGTGGGCGTATTCTTCATCGGAATTCCCAACGCTCTTCTCTGGGGAGTGATAGCGGGGATCTTCCGCATTGTTCCCTATGTTGGGGCGTTGGCCGCGGCGGTTTTTCCCTTCGTTCTGGCGCTCGCCATTTCTCCCGGGTGGGGAGCCCCTCTGCTGGTGGTGGTGCTGTTCGGGATTCTGGAATTGCTGGCCTCTAATGTCGTGGAGCCCTGGTTATATGGCTCGCACACTGGCATCTCCGCGCTCGCCTTACTCGTGACTACCGTTTTCTGGACCATGCTCTGGGGATGGGCGGGCCTGGTGCTGGCTGTTCCCCTCACCGTTTGCGCGATTGTGTTAGGGCGTTATGTGCCGCGCATGTCTTTTCTTCACATTCTGTTGGGTGACGAAACCGCGCTTTCGGTGGAGGCCCAGTTTTATCAGCGTCTGCTCGCCCTCGATCAGGACGATGCCCGCAGCATCGTGCAAAATTTCTTAAAATCGCACACGCTGATGAGTCTCTACGATCAGGTTCTGATTCCGGCACTGGCGCTGGCTGAGCAAGATCGCCACAAGGGAGCTCTCAGTGAAACTCGGGAGTCGTTTCTATTTCTGAGCGTCAGCGAGATCGTCTCCGAGTTGGCGCTGTACCAGCCCGTGGAGGCGTCTCCGAAACCGCGCCGTCTGATTTCGCGCTGGATGTCGAAGCGGTCGCCCACGATGTCGATGTCCCCGGCCAGCCAGGTTGAGCCTCAGTCTTCTGCCACTCGCATTTTCTGTCTGGCGGCCAACGATCAGGCGGACGAGATCACTTCGTCGATGCTGGCGCAACTGCTGGAGCGCGCCGGCCACGGTGTGCTTTCTCTGCCGGTTGGGTCGGCGTTTGAGGAGATTATTAAGAACCTCCCACTTGAACCGCAAGATGTCGTGTGCATCTCAGCCTTACCGCCATTCGCCTTTGCGCAGGCCGCGTCGTTGTGCCAGCGGGTCCGGCTGCATTTGCCGGAGGTCAAGGTTCTCGCCGGTATCTGGGGAGTTCCGGGAGATATGGAAAAGGCCAGGGAGCGTTTTGCAGGCGCGCATCCCGACGCTGTAGTGAGTTCGCTGGCACAGGCGGTGCAGCGGATCGGCGAATGGGCTAATCAATTTGCGGAAGTCTCTTTCGGCGAAGCTGCGCCGCAATCCGAGGCCGACGGTTTGTCAGATTCTTGAGACTCGACAGCAACCCTCTCTTGCCGCAGTCCCGCCGGTCTACATATAATCCGGCTTCGGCTAGAATCGTTTGACGAGGCCAAAACATTGCCCATCGGAACCGCATTTCACGAGCGCACTTTTCCTCTCTGCCAGAGCCTGAACTACCGCGAGTGGTCGGGATACTACACGGTGAGCGTGTACGAAGTGCATCATGAGCACGAGTACAACGCCATTCGCAACGCGGCCGCGCTTATTGATATCTCGCCGCTTTACAAATATCTGATCACGGGCAAAGATGCGACGCGTCTGGTGAATCGCGTGATCACGCGCGACGTTAACAAAGTCAAAGTGGGGCAGGTGATCTATTGCTGCTGGTGTGATGAAGAGGGCAAGGTCATCGATGATGGCACCATCTCGCGCCTCGAAGAAAATGTCTATCGCTGGACGGCCGCCGACCCCAGCCTGCGCTGGTTTCGGCAGAACGGCCTGAACATGGATGTGCAGGTCGACGACATCTCTGAGAAAGTTGCGGCTCTGGCGCTGCAGGGGCCGACTTCGGCGAAGCTATTGAAAGCGGTTGCCGAGGCCGACATCGCGAACTTGAAATATTTTCGCGTAACACGGGGCAAAATCGCTGGCGTCCCCATCGACATTTCGCGCACCGGCTATACCGGTGATCTCGGGTACGAAATTTGGATTCCACTGAATGATGCTTCCAATGCGGTGAAAGTTTGGGATGCGCTCGCCGAGAAAGGCAAACAGTTCGATCTTCACGCTGCCGGAATGCTGGCGCTCGATGTGTCACGCGTTGAGGCTGGACTTCTGCTGATTGAAGTTGACTACACCAGTTCGAAGAAGGCGCTGATTCCGTCGCAGAAGTTTTCGCCCTATGAACTGGGCTTTGGCAAGATGGTGCATCTGGACAAGGAAAACTTCATCGGCAAGCGGGCTCTGGAGCAGGACTCGAAAAATGGCGTGCCGCGGCAACTCGTCGGCCTCGAAGTCGACTGGACTGACATCGAGCAGCTGTATGACCGCTATGGCCTTACTCCCGCAGCGCCGTCGCAGGCTTCGCGAGTTGCCGTACCCGTATATTCCGAAGATAAGCAAGCGGGTAAAGCCACGACTACAAGCTGGTCGCCAGTGTTGAAAAAGTTGATCGCCCTGGCCAGCGTCGAAACCGAGTACGCGAAGCCAGGAACGTCGCTGCAGATGGAGATTACGATTGAAGCGATGCGACTCAAAACCAACGTGAAGGTGACGACGTTGCCGTTCTTCAATCCGCCGAGGAAGACGGCGACGCCGGCGTAGGTGGTGAATATGTGGGGACAGCCGCCCTCGGCTGTCAGGCGAGCGAAGCTCGCGGTCACACTAAGGAGTCTGTCCTGTGGGTTAGAAAAACCTGCCGGGCTGCGCCCGGCGGACAGCCGTGGGCGGCTGTCCCCACATGTTCTTAGCCTTGGCGTGCGGTTCGGCGTTTGCCTGCGATGTAGAGCCAGCTCCCGATCAGCACCAACGCTCCCGTCCCACCGATAATCTTGAACAGAGCTAGCGGCTTGTTGGGCTCGTCGGGCTGGGGAATCACCGACAGACCGATGGTCACCGTTGTGGTCAGAAATCCGAGCGCCGCGATTAGCTTTGCTGCGATCACACCGCCCGGCACGCGAATGACATCTGGTCCCGCCGGTTCGCGCTGGAGCTTGATCATGGCGGCGAATAAATACAGGTACGGAATGAAGTAGGTGATCACGCCCATGCTTACGAGAACGTCATAGGCGCCCTTCACGCTGGTGCCGGCCTGTCCGAGAAAAATAAATACCGCGCCGAGTACGAACTGAGTCAACAAGGCAACCCATGGCGTCTTCCATCGTGGATGTAAAGTCCCGAACGCCGGCGGCAGAAAGCGATCTAACCCTGCGACAAAGGGCAGACGCGCCACCGCTGCGAGATAGGCTCCTGCCGCTCCGATGTTGCTAAGGGCTATCAAAAACGCCGCCAGCGGCAGCACTCCCGGAAAACCCACGCGGGACGCAGTTTTCGATACCGCCTGCACCAGGCCTTGCAGGCTGTTGACCTCGGACGAAGGCAACGCCAGCAATACGCACACTGTTCCCAGGATGTAGCAGATCGTTATGGTCACGCCGGCCGACAACAGCGCGAGAGGAATAGTGCGTCGCGCATTCTTGATTTCTTCTCCCATGAACGACGCTGTCTCGCAGCCTCCGAACGCGAACGTCAGCACCGACCAGAAGATCAGATCGTTGATGTGCGTGCTGGGAATCATGGAATGCAGGGTGAACGAAGTTGCCGAGCCGTAGCGATGCCACGCTATAAAGCCCATCACGATGACGATGCCCACGGGAATCCACATGGCGATCGCGCCGACGTTGTGCAGCCACTTGCCCACGTTGAGCCCGACGATATTCAGTAAAGTGGCTGCGCCTAACGTGAGCAGAGAGAAGACGATGTAAAACGTCGCGTTGCTGGAAAGATGCTGCCACGCCGCCTGCCGCATGAAGAGCACGTTGCTGGCGGCGAAGTAAAGCACGGCGGGGAAGTAGGGCAGATTGCTGGTCCAGTACGTCCACGCGGCCATGAAGCCGGAGAAGTCGCCGAAGGCGCGCTTGCTCCAGACATAAAGGCCGCCTTCATTGGGATAGCGCGACGAAAGTTCCAGCACCGAAAGAGCCAGCGGAGTATAGAAGCACAGCCACGCACCGATCCAGACGACGATGGAACTCGGCCCCGCCGCCGCGGCGGTTGCGATCCAGCGCAGGCTGATTCCCGTGATGACATAGAAGAGAACCAGGTCGCGGAATCCCATCACTTGGCGGGGGCGGTTGGGATCTTCGATCTGTGTACTGGAAATGCGCTGCGGTGGCTGACTCATTGCGCATTAGGGAGCGAAGCGGGACGTTACGTTCCGGTTGCTGCGCTTCCAGTACAAATATCCCGGCACGCCGATCAGTACAATGGCCGTTCCCCAGAACGCCTCGGTCGGTCGCGTAATGATTGTATTCAGGGTCCAGGCCGTGCCGATCAGAACATAGATCGCGGGCAGCCATGGATATCCGGTGCAGCGGTAGGGGCGTGGAATCTCGGGCCGTTTCCAGCGCAGCCAAAACATCGCGATCACCGTCAGCGTGTATGACAGCACCATGCCGTAGATGACATAGGTATAAAGCTGGTCGTAACGCCCGCTGAGCGTGAGCGCCGCGGCCCACACGCCCTGGCCAATCAGGCTGAATGCGGGGGTGCGCCATTTGGGATGGATCACCGCCATACGCTTGAAGAAGACGCCGTCCTGAGCCATGGCCAGATAAACGCGCGCGCCGGAGAGCGTGCAGGTTGCGGCCGCGCCGAAGCAGGAGATTGCGATCATCAGCGACAGCCAGACTGCCGCGCGAGGTGAGAAGAGGGCGGTCGCGGCTGCATGCGCGATGGTTTCATGTGCCGCGATTTCCTTCAAAGGCAGCGCGTACATGTAGGTGACGTTCATGGCGATATAGATCACGCCCACCGCAAGCACGCCGAGCACCATGGCCAGAGGAACGTTCTTGCGCGGTTCCTTCACTTCGCCCGCGACCCAGGTGATATAGACCCATCCGTCATAGGCCCAGAAAACTGCGATCAATCCGACGCCGAGCGCGGAGATCAATTGCGCCGGGCCGAGGCCCATGGTCAGGCCGACTCCGTGGGCGTGGAAGTTCGACCAGTTACCTTTGCCGATGGCGAATCCCAGCACTACGAATGCGGCCATGGCTATGAATTTCGTCCAGGTCGAGACGTTTTGCAACAGGGTGCCCCAGCGCAGTCCCACGACGTTTACGTAGGTCAGAATCGCGATCAGCACCAGACCCAGCAAATGCGCGCGCGTAATGACCACGCCGGAGAATGCGAGCACGACGTGATCCTGCGATACAACGGGAATGATCTCGCCAACATACGCGGCTGAAGCCACTGACAGCGCGGCGATCGTCCCGCCGTTGGCCACGCTGAACAGCATCCAACCGTAGAGAAATGCCACCAGGTCGCCGTAGGCTTCGCGCAGATAGATGTATTGGCCGCCGGAGTCGGGATACATTGAGCCCAACTCGGCGAATGCAAAGCAGGCGCACAGCGAGATCAACGCGCCCAGCACCCATACCAGCAGAAACAGCACTGGTTGGGGCAGGGGTCCTGCAATATCTTTCGCGGTCAGAAAGATTGACGATCCGATGATGCCGCTGACCAGTAATAAGACCGAATCGAGTAACCCGAGCCCGCGAACCAGCGTAGGCTTCGCATCAGGCGCCGCGGAATCCGCCGCGCCAGGGATAGAGGCCGCGGCGGGCAGCACGGGGGCAGGTTCCATCTATCCGATCCCCAATTCGTCGGAGGATTCAAGAGGCGTGCCGCAGCGGCGGCAAATGATGGAGGAACAATCGCCGCAGGTCAGTGGATCATTGACCTCCTCTGCGCAATTCGGGCAGTAGAGTGAAGGTTGGGGCCTCGGATTTGGACCTTGCGGCGCTGTCGCCATGAGGAGGAGAACTGTAGCATAGACGCGATGTTGATGTCCCTCTTCGGCCTGGCTTGGACGAGAGTCCCCACCCTTCGGCAAGCTCAGGGCCGGCTTTCTCGCAAAATACGCGAGAAATGGGGCACCCGGCGATCGAGACGTCCTCCGAACAGCGCCCCGGACGGCGGCGCTACAATTTGGATATGGCTGAGAAATCTCCAACTCCGGACGAGAAGTTGCAACAGGAATTCAACCGTTGGGCCGCTGCCGGCGAAGGCCCGAAGATGGAGGGCCATCATCTTGACATTACCGAGAAAACCCTCCGGCTGATGAATCTGCGTCCCGGCGAGCGGGTGTTGGACCTGGGATGCGGGTCCGACTGGGCGACCCGGTTGCTGGCGCGCCTGGTAGGGGATGGGCCCGAGGGATTCGGCCAGGTCGTCGGTCTGGACATTTCGGACGAAATGGTTCGCCAGGCCCGCGAAGCTTCCAGAGATTTTGAAAATATTCTTTATGTCTGGGGATCTGCGCAGCAGATTCCTTGGGAAGAAAACTTCTTTGACAAAGTGCTCTCCGTCGAGTCGTTCTACTACTATGCCGATCAGGATCGCGCGCTCATGGAATTATTTCGGGTGATGGCGCCGCGGGGCAAACTGTTTGTTCTTATTAACCTCTACACAGACAACCAGTATTCACTGCAGTGGGTTGATAAGCTGAAGGTTCCGGTGCAGGTGCGGTCGGCGGCTGAATATGTCGAACTGCTTCGGAAGCATGCTTTTGAAAATGTACAAGAGCGCCGCATCCCCGACGACACGCCGACTCCGGATGACTATAAAACCAAGTCCTTCCGCAGTCTGGAAGATTTGCGCGCATTCAAGCGGGAAGGTGCGCTGCTGCTAATGGCGACCAAGCCTGATCTGCGCACGCCCGCGCCGGGATACACCATCTATTAGAGGTTGGCAGCGCTTCGGCGAGATTGGGTGCGGGAATCTTTTCTCAGTCGGGTGTACGGCCGAGGTAGGGATCCTTCGACTGCATAACTGGTCCGCTTGCAGCGAACCAGTTACTTCGCTCAGGATGACAAATCTTTTAAGACCGTCCGACTTTGGCGTCCCTTGCGGCGTTTTGGGACACTTTTTATGGGCTCAACGGCCTCGCGTGGCTAACTCGACTTCTTCGTATAAGCCCGGTAGTCGCTGGGCATCGTCGGCGGAGTTTCCAAAGCGGGCGGACTCGTAGACCGCAGTGAAGCGCGCGACGGGCAGGCGCAGGCGGGAGTCTTCAATCTTTTTGGCGAATTCCTGCGGTGTTTGCGCCGACGTTCTCTGCACACCGCGACGGGCAAGGGTGCGAGCCATGCGCTCATACCACATAGTGGCCGCCTGTTCGGGAGACCTTTCCGGATGGGCCTGCAACCATTTCTCATACAGCAGACGAGCAATGCGTCCCAGATTTCCCAGCAGTAACAGAACGAAGGCGATCGTTAATCCAATCACCGCCCAGCGGACGGGCGAGTTTTCCACGCGATCCTGGCTGCCGCGAGCCCAGCGCAGCATGCGCTCATAATGATTGCGAGCCCAGGCACGAGCTCTCTCCCACAGCCCGCGCGTGCCACTCACCGCGGCTTGACCAAGGACGTACTGATGCGAAGTATCGTAACTGACCACCCAATCGCGCCAGAATGATGCCATGGCGTCGACGTAGAGCGCTGCCCTGCCCCAGCCCTGCGGCGTGCCCGCATCACCGCCCGGGGTAGGATCGAATGTTTCCCAGCCGTAACCGGGGAAGTACGCTTCGACCCAGGCGTGGGCGTCTTTGGCGCGGACAACGTAGTTTCCAGTAAGGTCATTGAACTCATCGGTGCGGAAGCCGTTGACCACGCGTGACGGAATGCCCAGGGTGCGAAGCATTACGGCCATGGACGAGGCAAAGTATTCGCAGTGGCCCTGCTTGCGCTCGAAAAGAAAATTCGCGATGGGATCTTTTACCGGCGCGCGCGGCAGTTGGAGGGTATAGCCATAATGCGTACGCAAGTAGTTTTCAAGGGTGGCGGCTTTGTCGAAATTATTCTTCCCGGACGCGGTGACCTGAGCCGCCAGTTGCGAAACTCGCGGATCGACCGCCGGCAGGCGCAGGAAGGAGGCGGTGATCTGTGGGGGATAATCCTGCCCCGTCATTCGCAATTCGCTGGGCGAAGGTGTGGCAATGTCGGATTCAGCCTCGTAGCGGGTGATCGGCCTTGCCGTATCGAAGTCGTAGACAGTCCCGCTGGAGTCCGCCCCCAACAGGCGGTAATCTCCGATGACGCTGCTGGCCCAAGGAGCGAGAAAAAAGATATTCGTACCAATTGGTTCCATCAGCACGCGGTAGTGAATGGTCTGTTCTCGTGCGAGATTGGGGGCAACGTAAGACTTTAAGATCGCATTGCCAAATCGTGGGACGGCAAAGCTATTGGCGGTTTGCCGGTCGAGTGCGAATCGGTCTCGGGGGTTGGACCAACTGTGCCCATCGAAATTGCCCAGGGCCACGCCGCGCCAGTGCAAGTCATAGCGGCCGACGGTGTCGCCGTCGATTTGGATGTGCATGACGACCGCGGTCGATTGTTGAATCTGCCCAATCTGGCCTAACTGCACGTGATCGCTGAAACCGGAAGAGAAATCGGTGCCGAAGGAATATCCACCAAGATAGCCGGCCGACATACGAGGCAGCAGGAAAAACACCGCCGCGCCGGCAACGAGAATCATCAACATCAAGGCGGGCGCTACGCGGGCCAGAGAGAATGCCAGATGGCGGTGTTCCTGAGGATCGGAGGAGTGTCGCGCCTGAATGTTGGCGTCGTGCCCGGAGCGCCGCATCTCCATCAGAACAAACGTCGCTACCGCCATCAGCATGAAGGCTGCGAAAGAGAATACAAATACGCTGTCGACGGTCAGTACCGCCGACGCCAGCACCATGAGAAAAGCCAGAACGGCGAGCATGACATGATCGCGCTCACGCCGCAGCGAGAACATACGGACTACTACGCCGAACAGGGCGAGATGCACCGTTGCCGGAAGAAAACTACGCGAGAAAACAAAGTAATCCAGTGCGAAGAAGACGAAGTAGGCGACCGAGAGTGGCGTCGTCCAGCGCTCGGAAATCACTAGCTGATAGCGCCTGACCAACGAATATCCACGCAACGCCAACGCCGATCCAACGAGAATCACAGAGGGCAAGTCGAGGCCACCCGTGCTGGCCAGAGTGGCAAACCCTGTTAGAACCAGTAGATACAGGGCCAATTCGAAGTAATGGTCGATGGATCGTTGGAGAATTGTGGCGCCGGATTGTGAGGGCTGGAATACCATTCTCTTGGGCTGCGGCGATGTGCCGCCATCGCTGCCAGCTTCCACCGCTGAATGAAAGGCTAAGCCTCCATTGTTCGACAACTGCCACCAGAAGGGAAGGCTTTGCTGTGGAATTCTTGCATCGAAAGTCACATGACTGCTGGATATGGCGGGAATGATGAGAGTGGCGGGCGGCAAGACGCCCTCGCGACATCCGGGGACGCCGGCGCTGCGCGTTGAGGAATGAGAGTGCCAAGGATCCGATGCTAGAATGAATCAGGTCAGGCATCGGTCTTACGCGACGTACTCCCGCCAACCCCGCCAGGTCCGGAAGGAAGCAACGGTAACGGGCTCTTGCGTGTGCAGTGAGTTCCCGGTGCCTGACTTATTTCGTTTCCCCCTTTATTTCACCCGGAACTTTCATTTCCCGCGCAAAGCGATCCGACCGGTGTCCCGCCTCAAGTTGATTACCCAAAGTTTTACACCTCTTTACATTTTTCTTGAGCAAGAAATGGATTCTGGAGCATCAACAGGTAGAGACGTTTTTCCAGCGTTTCGGGCGAGGTAAGAATGATGAGTCGCAATAATTTCTTCAATGCCGCTTCCCACATCACAATTCGTGTATCAGGGAAGTTTTTTCAAGGACATCTGGCGTACCTGGACGAATTAATCCACTCTGCCGCCGATTGCAGATTGTGGCCGGTGCTGAATCTGGCGCAGTTGGACGAGTTGGATGGAGCCGCCGTCTCCTATCTCATTGAAGGGGAAAATCGGGACTTCAATATCGAAGTGTGTCCTGGTTTCGTCCGAGAGCGGATGAACGAGGAGCGGGCACGGGCGGCGTAAGGCCCGCTCGTTTCAGATGCGTTCGTTTTGAGTATGGTCGTAAGGAGCCGTCCATCGGCCTGGTATTCCGCTCGGTGCCGCTCGGCTTCGCCTTCGCGGGACGGCCGAGGCGGCTGTCTCGACATGAGCATCGGCTGAATTCACATGGGCATCCGCTATCTCTGCCGAGTCGCGGTTGGTTTCTGAGGAACATCGGTTAGACATTCTGGCTCCAATCCTTCAGAATACAGAGTTTCATACTTACGCGATCCTGTAGGCGATCTCTTCGGGAGCCATCTTGACCAAACCGATCCGCGCGAAAATCAGCGCTCTGGGTACCTATGTTCCGCCCCGTCTTCTCACCAACGCCGACCTGGAAAAAATGGTCGACACCAGCAATGAATGGATCATGGCTCGCGTCGGTATTCGGGAGCGCCATATTGTCGATAAGGGCGTGGCCACGAGCGACCTTGCCGTCGAGGCCGCGAAGAAGGTTCTGGCCCAGCGGGGGCTGGCTGCCACCGACATGGAAGCGATTATTGTCGGCACGGTGACTCCCGACATGTTTTTTCCTTCCACGGCGTGTCTGGTTCAACACAAACTGGGAGCCAAGGGGGCCTGGGGATTCGACGTGTCGGCGGCGTGTTCGGCGTTTCTCTATTCGCTTCAGACCGGAGCCCAGTTCATCGCCACCGGCATGCATAAACGGGTGTTGGTCATCGGGGCAGACGTCATGTCTTCCGTTATCGACTATGCCGATCGCGCGACCTGCGTGATTTTTGGCGATGGCGCTGGGGCTGTGATTCTCGAACCTGCCGAGGATGACTCCGTCGGCTTGATCGACTTCATCCACGAGATCGACGGTTCGGGCGCGCAGTTCCTCTATATGCCGGGAGGCGGCAGCTTGAACCCCGCGAGCAAGGAAACTCTGGAGAAGCGGATGCACTACGTTCACCAGGACGGCCAGCAGGTCTTCAAGTTCGCCGTGCGCAAGCAGACCGAATTGTGCCAGAAGTTATTGGAGCGGAATGGGCTTAAAGGCTGCGATATTGATGCGTTCATTCCGCACCAGGCCAACCTGCGTATTATCAACGCCACCGCAGACCGGCTGGAGTTGCGTCCGGAGGCCGTCATCGTTAACATCGAGCGTTACGGCAACACTACGGCCGGTACCATCCCGCTGGCCATGAATACAGCCATTGAGCAAGGCAAGCTCAAGAAGGGAAGCCTGGTGATGCTGGCTTCCGTGGGGGCAGGTTTCACGATTGGTGCGACGCTGCTGCGCTGGGCCTACTGAGACATAGAAAAGCTGGTCAGTAACGCCTGCGAGTGCGTCGCTGCACGAGGGGTAAAGGCGCATATTCGCATGACATTGGTAACGTCGCCGTCGAGCATTTCTCTGGTTTTGTCGGTTTTCCGGCTGCTATCGTTAGCGAACGTACGCTCCACGTAGGGATGGCGGCGAACGCGTGCGACGCATGATTCGGACTATTTGCTGCTCTGTGCTGCTGACTCTCAGCTCGGTTGGACTGCCTGCTCAACAATCCGATCCCCGCGAGGGAAAACTGCTGGTTCTGGAGCACATGTGGAACGAGGCCCAGGTAAACCGCGACGCGGCTTCCCTCGACGCTCTGGTCTCGAGTCGTTTCATAAACACCGAGTATGACGGCGAGGTCAGCGACAAACAGAAATTTCTGGCCGATATTAAAGATCCGCTATTCAAACCCACAC